>Ga0265293_10011597_pt1 | contig 11940 bp, 13 predicted proteins | sample Munlanlewell138R_FD_192505 | JGI IMG/M metagenome (GOLD analysis project Ga0265293, IMG submission 192505) | Leachate microbial communities from a municipal landfill in Southern Ontario, Canada - Leachate well 138R | ecosystem: Engineered > Solid waste > Landfill > Unclassified | place: Canada... | reverse complement strand
CGCCCGCTTCCTCGGTGCGCTCATCGAAGCGGAGGGCATCGAGACCGAATACATCGAGACGGCGCCGAACCGGGAGGTGCTGGTCGCACGATTGTGCGGCGACGGTTCGAAGCGGCCGCTGATGCTATGCAACCATTCCGACGTCGTGCCTGTCGAGGAGCAGTTCTGGGACGTGCCCGCATTCGAGGGCGTCATCAAGGACGGGAGAGTCTACGGTCGCGGCGCGGTCGACATGAAGGGCTGTGCCGTCATGCAACTCCTCGCCTTCCTTCTCATCAAGCGTCACGGCATCCCCCTCAAGCGCGACCTCGTGTTCTGTGCCGTCCCCGACGAGGAGGCCGGCAGCGAATACGGCATGGCGTGGCTCTGTGAGCATCGCCCCGATGTCGTCGACGTTGAGTTCGAACTGAGCGAGGGCGGCGCCGGGACGTCGCGGCTTTTCGGCCAGGACCGGAAGGTGTTCTCCATTGCGACAAACGAGAAGGACGTCTGCTGGCTGAAGCTCACCGCCGTCGGCACGCCCGGCCACGGCAGCCAGCCGCACGCCGACAACTCGGCCGTCCACCTCATGCGCGCGCTCATCAAGCTCGCGGATTGGGACCGGGGGCTTACCTTCACGGATGAGACGCGCGCCTACCTGCAGCGGCTCCACGAGGCAGGCCTGATGCCATCGCTGGACGACCGCGACAAGTTGGAAGCCCGCATCCGCGGGACGCCCGAGCTGCACGCGATGTTCCTGAACACCCTCAACACCACCATGCTCAACAGCGGCATCAAGGCGAATGTCATCCCGGCGAAGAGCGAGGCGATCATCGACTGCCGTCTGCTGCCGGGACAGACCAAGGCCGACTGGATGGACCAGGTCCGCGACTACATCGACGACGAGCGGATTGCGGTGGAGCTCTATTCGCCAGACCAGGGCGAGCCGGAGGCCGTGCCGTGGGACACGGAACTCTTCCAGACCATCCAGGATGTGCTGCTCGAAGCGATGGAGGACGCCGTTGTTGTGCCGACCATGACCGTTGGTGGCACCGACAATCGCTTCCTGCGCGAGCGGGGCATCCCGGCCTACGGCTTCATCCCCTGTTTGCTCAGCCGCGAGGAGCGTGCCGGGTTCCACGGGAACAACGAGTTCCTGACGATTGAGAACCTGAACATGGGCGTCGAGCTGACGTACGAAATCGTGCGGCGCATGTGCGCCTGAGGCGAAAGGAAAGCGGCGAAAGCCCAACGCGGTCGTCCTTGGCCCAATGCCTCGGCCTGCTATACTGAGGGTCCGTGGGCGGAAGTAGCTCAGTGGTAGAGCGCCTCCTTGCCAAGGAGGAGGTCGCGAGTTCGACCCTCGTCTTCCGCTCCAGACACGACACCGACAGGCCCGCCACCGGCGGGCTTTTCGCTTCCCGGGGCGAAGGGTCGTGGCGGTATCATGTTGGCGAGCCGAAGTGGCGGAATGGCAGACGCGGCGGTCTCAAAAACCGCTGGGCGCAAGCCCGTGTGGGTTCGACTCCCACCTTCGGCACCAACTCTTGAATCTGGCGCGCCTCAGCACCAGGCAGTCAAATGAGAATGGCTCTGAGCAATTGGCGCCCGATTGGCGCCGGAGTGACGGGAAGCGGAGTAACGTAGAGCCTTGGCGTTGGCACCGCTTCGCAACGCCAATTGGCCCTTTGGCCTCTCGCGCCCTTCGCGATACGGTCGATGATTAATTAGGTGATGGAACTAATAGACAGGTGTGGTGACACGTGGCATCGACCGCGGACGACAAATCCAAACGTGGGCTAGGAAAGGAGAGCGAAATGACTCAGACGGACCTCGACCGGCTGCTTGAGCTGGCGCGCTCTGTGCCTATGTCCTCCGGCGACCGCGAGCAGCAGCGCCGCAGCTTCGCCTATGGAAACACTCATATCGAGAATACTCGGATCACTCGGAAGATGGTAGAGGACGCGGCGGACCGTGTATGCGCGCCCGGGCGGAACACTGCGGGTGTCCGGCGAGGCAAGTAACACCGACCTGGAGGCAGCTCCGCTGGGGACGCCCTCTCCGCCTATGTCCGAGGATGAAAAGGCCCGGATTGAGGCTGAGAACGGCGTCCTACAGTACGACCTCATGCTCGAAATCATTGAGTATGGCCTCCGTGCTGACCCAACGCCCAGAATCCGCCCAGCCCTCATTCAGCTGCTTCCGAAGGTTGCGGTACAAGGGATCGTGGCAACGGCCGGCAGCTTTCGCTCCGGCCCTGTCCAGATCAAGAATTCCGAGCATGTCCCACCGCACGAATCTCTAGCTCCAGGGCTCGTCCAAGAGATGTGCGACTACGTAAACGAGAATTGGGATGACTGTTCCGCCCTACACTTAGCATCGTTTGTTCTGTGGCGCCTGAACTGGATTCATCCCTTCATCGAAGGACGCTGGACTTCACCGTTGCTAGCGAGCCGGGACACGTCTACTCCGTGAGTTTCTACGTGCGCTAGTCACGTAAATGTGGCCAGTCCGAGAGCGCCCTCCCAGGTACGGGAGGGCGCTCTGCTAGTCCGGGATTTCCACGCCACGGAAGTGCTCCACGACCTCGACGCGCCCTCCCCGGCCGAGGTCGATGCTGACCACGTCGATCCGCACCCGCTCCGGGTCGGCGGACTCGCGTTCGCAGTAGTCCATCGCGCACTGCCACATCCGCCGCAGCTTCGTCGGTGTGAGCGACTCGGCGGCGACGCCGGGGATGCTGCGCCGGGTGCGGACTTCGACGAAGACCAGGTCGTCGCCATCTTCGGCGAGGATGTCGATCTCGCCCGCTGGCACCCGCACGTTGCGGGCGACGATGCGAAGGCCCGCCGCTTCGAGCCGGTGCACCGCCAGTCGTTCCCCGAAGGCGCCGAGCTGCTGCCGCGCGGTCATTCGTCGAAGGCCAACGCCATCTGCGCGACCGGGGCGAAGCTGCGGCGATGAATCGGGCAGGGGCCGCGCCTGCGCAGCAGCCGCTTGTGCTCGGGCGTCGGGTAGCCCTTGTTGTGGCAGAAGCCGTAGCCCGGGTAGCGCTCGCACATCTCGTGCATGAGCGTATCCCGCGCGACCTTCGCGATGATGGACGCAGCGGCGACCGCCACGGAGAGCGCGTCTCCGTCGATGACCGGCCGCACGTTCGGGAGCGGCAGCGGCAGTGCGTCGGAGATGATCGCGTCGGGCTGGACTTCGAGCTGATCGAACGCGCGGACCATGGCCAATTTTCGCGCGCGGTAGATGTTCATCGTGTCGATGTCTTCGTGGGATGCCCAGCCGATGGCGAACGGCACGGACGCCCGGATCTCCTCTGCGAGCTCCGCCCGGGTGGCCGCAGAGAGGACCTTCGAGTCCCGTACGGCCTTGTACCACTTGAAGCGGCGGCGTGGCGGGAGCGCCACACAGGCGGCGGTCACGGGGCCCGCGAGTGGCCCTACGCCCACTTCGTCGACGCCTGCGACCCAGAACGCGCCCGCTTTCCAGGCTTCGCGTTCGAAGTGGAGCGTCGGGACGGGGACCGCGGGAGGCGCCATGGCGCGGATCCTACTGCGGAACCGGCATCCGGGCAGCACGCCACCAGCAGCCTATACTCCGCCATGACGCGTCCCTCTCCTTCCACGAAGCCGCTCGCACTGAAGCTCGGCGTGAAGCCGGGCACGACGTTTCTTGTCCTGAACGCCCCGCCGGAAACACAGGAGTTGCTTGCCGAGTTACCCGGCGGTGTCACGCTCGCCACCGAGCCGGGAGCCAGCGCCGACTGCGTCCTCGCCTTCGTGGCGAACACGCAGGAGCTGGCGACGCTCGCTTCGTCCGCCCTGGGCGCGTCGGGAAACGGTAGCCGGGGGCTTTGCTTCGCCTACCCGAAGATCAGCGCGAAGGTCGAAACCGATATCACCCGGGACCGCGGCTGGGAGGTCCTGCAAGACGTGGGCCTGCGAGGCGTGGCCATGGTGTCGGGTGGACTCCACCTGGTCCGCGCTTCGGTTCCGCCCGGGAGGCTAGCCCGCCGCCGCGATCGCGTCCCGGTAAGGGTTCTTTTCCCTGCAGCGCGTCCGTTCCCGTTGCAAGCAAGCACTTGCACGCTACACTGAACCCGTGGAACGCACGCCGGAATCTACCCGCGACCGTATCCTCGCCGCCGCGACTTCCCTGTTCCACCAGTATGGCCAGCGGGGGGCGACGACACGTCGCATCGCGGCGGCTGCGGGCGTCAATGAAGTGACACTGTTCCGCCATTTCGCTTCGAAGGAGGGACTCCTCGCCGCCGCGATCGATCGCCAGTCCGACCGCGCGCTGGAGTACCTCCGGGCGGGCACGCTGCCGGAGGTACCGGGAGATGTGCGGAGTGAACTTCGCTCGCGCATGCTCGAAACGTTGGGTGGCTTCATGGGGTCACGCCAGGCGGTGCGCACGAGCCTCTTCGAGTGGGGGCGCGATCCAGAGATGGACGAGCGCCTCATGCGAGTGACCAACTCCATCTACGACGAGTTCGCGCACTACCTTGCCGCCGCTGCGGAAGCCGGGCTCGTCCGCCAGGACGTTGACCCGCACACGACGTCGGTGGCACTGATGGCGGTCCTCTTTTCCGATGGGTTGCTGCGGGATGTGATGCCCGGGCGGTTCCCGGCCCCGCCAGAAGAGACCCTCGATGCCTATCTCACCATCCTTCTCGACGGGCTCCTGCCCAGGAACGACGGGAGTGCACCAGCATGATCGGACTCTACGAAATCTGGCAGCGGAAGACGCAGTTCGGACTCATCGCGCTGATCGTCACGCTGATTTCGTACCTCATCCTCATGGTCACGGGCCTGGGCCTCGGCCTGAACGAACTCGCGGGGAGTGCCTTGCGCAGCTTCAACGCCGACGCCATTGCCTACTCGGACGAAGCGGGCATCAGCGTCATCCGCTCTGAGCTCAGCGAAGAGACCGTCGAGCGCATTCGCAACGCGGAGGGCGTGACGGATTCCGCTTCGCTCGGCTACGTGGCGGCGAACTACCTCGATAGCGATGGCGAGATCGCTTCGGCCGCGTTCCTCGGCTACGACCCGGGCACCATCGGCGAGCCGAAGGTGACATCGGGCGACACACTCACACCTGGCGATCGCCTCGGCCTCCTGGCCGATAAGCGCTTTCTCAGCGCGTCGGGTCTCGATGTTGGCGACACTGTGACCGTCTCGCTGCGCCTGTCGAAACATGAGTTCCGTATCGTTGGCGAGATCGATGAAGGCGCGTTCTTCTTCCAGCCCGCCGTCTACGTGCTTCGATCAACCTGGCAGGAGCTGCGCTACGGCAGCATTGGCGGGGAGCTACCGGCGGCGAGCATTGTGCTGCTCAAGGGGAACGGGCTCGCCGGCCGTGAAGGCCCGGGGTACGAAATCGTGAACAAGGCGACCGCCTTCGCCAACATCGAAGGTGTGGCTGGCCAGAACTCGACCGTCCAGTCGTTGCGCGCGGCGGCATTTGTCATCGGCGCCCTGGTGATCGGCGTCTTCTTCTATGTGCTCACGCTCCAGAAGGTCCCGCAGATCGGCGTGCTGAAAGCAATCGGGGCGAGCAATGCCTTCGTGTTCCGGCAGATCGTGGTACAGGTGCTCACACTTTCGGCGGCGGGTATCGCGATCGCGATGCCCATGGCCTGGCTCACCGAGTGGGCCCTGGCGCAGTCGCCGGACTCGCTTCCCATCGCCTTTTCGACAGGCACCTACGTGACGACCGCGATTGGCCTGGTGGTCACAGCGGTTGTTGGCGCCCTCTTCTCCGGCCGCCAGGTCCTCAAGACCGACCCCATCATCGCGCTTGGTCAGCAACAGTGAGGCTGTCGTGACAACTCTTCGCGTTTCCAACCTTTCGAAGACCTACCGCAGCGGCGAACACGCCGTTCGCGCAGTACGCGACGTTTCGTTCGAGGTGCAGGATGGCGAGTTCGTCGCGCTCGTCGGGCCGAGCGGCTCAGGGAAGACGACGCTCCTGGCGATGGTCGGCGGACTGCTGACGCCCACCGCCGGGCAAATCGATGTGAACGGGAGGGACATTGCCGGGCTCTCGTCGGCAGACCGCGCGACATTCCGGCGCGATTCTGTGGGCTTCGTGTTCCAGGCGAACAACCTCCTGCCCTACCTCACCGCACGCCAGAACCTGATGGTCCTGAAGTCCATCGGCGGCAAGCGAGTTGGGAAGGCCGGCGAGCGGGCGGACCTGCTCCTGCGGGAGCTCGGCCTTGAGAAGCGGGCACGGGCCCTCGCAACGGAACTCAGCGGCGGCGAACGCCAGCGCGTGGCCATCGCCCGGGCACTGATGAATGACCCGGAGCTGGTGTTGGTCGACGAACCGACCGCGAGCCTCGACTCCGCTCGCGGCCGCCGGGTGGTGGAGTCGCTCATCTCGGAGGTTAAGGGCCGCGGGAAGCTTGGGATCATGGTGACGCATGACCTCGCGATGGCGGAGCTGGCGGACCGGGTCTTCCAACTGCACGATGGAGAATTGGTCAAAGCTACGTCGGTGACGGCAGGTGCGCAGCCATCGTCGCTCGGGTAGGCTGTGCGCGAAACCAGGAGGTTCCGGCCACAGGAAAGGGAGGCGACGTGGATATTCGAGACCTGCTCGTTGATGGCATCGAGCAGATGACGGACTGGACGGACCATGCCCTTGCCAGCATGACCACCGAACAGGTGAACTGGCTGCCAGAGGGGAAGACTGTGAGCGCCGGCTTCAACGCCTGGCACGTCTACCGGACGGCCGACAACATCACGAACTTCGTCATGCGGAAGCAGAAGCCGCTCTGGCTCGAACAGGGCTTCGCGGAACGTATGCAGCTCCCACCGGTGGACCAGGGGACCGGCATGAGCCTCGAAGACGCTCGTGCGATCCGCATCCCCGACCTGGCGCTGCTGCGCGAATACGGCGATGCCGTCGCGAAGGACACCCTCGCCTGTGTGAAGGACGTGCCCCTTGCCACGCTCGAAGAAGTGCAGATGGTGAAGCCCCTGGGCGAAATGCCGAAGTGGCGCGTCTTCCGCCAGGTGGTAATGACGCACGGGTTCATGCACCTCGGCGAAATCAACGCCATCAAGGGTCAGCTCGGCCTGCAGTTCTCCATCTAGCGGCCACCGCCGGCGGGCGGCGTCGCGTGCCACTGCCGCCTAGGAATCGTCCCGCTGGTGGCGCAGAAACTCCTCGACATCGAGGACTACGTCGGCGCTGGAAGGCAGCTCGCCTTCGCGCTCGGGTGGCGTCTCGTCCGGGTTGTCGGCGACCTCTTCGAGGCGGCGTACGTACTCCGCCACTTCCGGGTTGCCGCCGAGCGCACTATCGACCTCGGTCACAAAGCGGCGGCCCGCGGTCTCCAGCTCCGTAAGGTCAAAGTTGAGGTGCAGGACCTCCTGCAGGCGTTCGAGGAGCGCCGCCGTGGCCATCGGGTTGGACGATGTCGTGATGTAGTGTGGGACGTTCGCCCAGAGGCTCGCAGCGGGCACATCTTCGTCCCGGAGGAAGCTGTGGAGGACGCCCACGATGCCCGTCGGCCCCTGGTACTTCGAAGCCGCGAGGTTGAGCTGCGCGGCCACATCGGGATCGATCGCCGACCCGGTGACGCGCGTCGCCCGCGTATGCGGCACGTCCGCAAGGAGCGCACCAACCGAGACCACTAGGTTCACGCCGAGGTCGCGATAGAGGGAGAGGTGCGTGCCGGTGAAGGTGCGCCAGGCGAGCGAGGGCTCCACTCCCACGGCAATGATGATGTCGTGCGGCCCCGTGGGGTTGCGCGCGTAGAAGAACTCGTTCGCGGGCCACTGCACTTCGCGTTCGCCGCCGAAGCCTAGTTGCACGGTGGGGCGCGTCTCGCGGAAGTCGTAGAACGGCTCCGAGTCGATAGTTGCGAACTTGCGCGCACCGAGCCGCCGGATGATGAACTTCGCGGCGTCGGTCGCGGCGTTGGCCGCGTCGTTCCAGCCGCTGAACGCGACCACGGCGATGGGATCGTGGAGCTCGGGGCGGCGCTCCATGGTTAGAAACGTCACCCGGAAAGCTTAGCAGGGGTCGGCAACGGGGACCTGCAGCAGGGCCGGCGGTAAAGCTGCGACTGCCTCGCGGACAATTTGCACGTCGTTTACACGCTTCGAGACCGCTTATCAACGTGCTGGCGTCGAATGGGTGCGGGGAACCCTACCGATACCTACCCCCGGAGTGCCCATGATCGGATCTCGCGCTTTGCGCAACCTGTCAGCGGCCGGCCTGGGAGCGGCGATGCTCGCTTCCAGCGCGCTCTTCGCGCTTTCCGCCGAGCCTGCTTCCGCCCTCACGAACTGCACGGTGCCCGACTCAGCCGTCGCGCTCGATTCCGAAGAGACGCGCTTCCTGCAGCTCATCAATGACTACCGTGCACAGAATGGCCTCGGTGCGCTCACGATTTCGACCAACCTGAACCGGGCTGCCGCCTGGATGGTCCAGGACCTGGGCGAAAAAGCCTACTTCTCGCACACGGACTCGCTTGGCCGCTCTCCCTCGACTCGTGCGCAGGATTGCGGGTATCCCGGCGGGGCAGGCGAAAACCTCGCTGCCGGGACCGTGCGTGACACCGCCCAGGAGGCCTTCGACGCCTGGAAGGCGTCTTCCGGCCATAACGCCAACATGCTCAACAGCTCCTACAAGGTCATCGGCATCGCCCGCACCTACGTCTCCGGTTCACCGTACGGCTGGTACTGGGGGACCTCCTTCGGGCTGGTGAACGACGGCACCTCTGGCGGTGGCAATACCGGCGGTACCACGACTCCGCCTCCACCAACGCAGACCCCGGCGCCCTCAATCGCCAAGGCGTCGCTGACGAACCCGGTGCCGGGTTCCTCGCTCGCCGGCACCACGGCGACCTTCAACTGGGATACCGGTAGCGGCGCCCGTGAGTACTTCCTGTATGTGGGGACCGCGCCGGGTTCGAACAACATCATCGGCCGCTCCACGGGGCTCAGCCGCTCGCTCACGGTCCAGGCGCTCCCCACGAACGGGAGCACCCTCTACGTGCGCCTTTGGACGCGCTTCGATGCGGGCTGGGGCTACACCGACTACACCTACCGCTCGGCCACCGTGGCGGCGAACACCAGTGCACCGGAGGTGACGACAACGCCCTCGACCGGCAACACCTGGTACGACGCGAGCCGCCGCTACCGCTGGCGCTAAACCCCTGCGCGACGGCGCACGATCACCGGGGCGAGGGTATCCTCGCCCCTTTTCGATCCCTCGCTCGCGCGGCGGCTACGATAATGCCAGCATGTCCCTGCTCGGGCTCCCGTCGTGATTACTCCCGTACGCACCTGGCTCGCCGCCGGGGCGGCCGTGGCCATCGTGGTCGCGTTGCTGGCGCTGGCGTTCTCCATGCGCGGCGAAGATGACGCGGCAACCTTGCCCATGGATACCCTGGACGCCGGCCAGGCCAGCGAACCCGACGTCTCGAGCCCGACGCCGACGCCCCTCCCGCCGCCATCCGTCGAGCTGGCGGACACCTTCGTCGCGGACCAGGGCCTGCTGTTCGAAGGCGAAGGGCGCGTGGTATCGCCCGACCCGGGGCCGCTCACCGTCACGGTCGACTTCGGCGACGGCGCCACGGAATCGCTCAAACCAGACCCGTCGGGCCGGTTCCAGTTTTCGCATAGCTATGCGCGAGGTGGCCACCACGAGCTCGTGGTGCAGGCCGTGGGGCCGACGGGCGCCGCGAAGCAAGCCGCCACGGTTGACGTCGCACCGCGGAAGGTGGTCTTCATCCAGGGCATGAACAGCGAAAGCCGCTGTCCCGGCGGTGACCGCTTCCTCGACAGGGCCCCGGCGTGGCTCGGCGAACACTTCGCCACCGACGAGGCGTTGCGCGCCTCACTCCTCGTGGAACCGGATGATTTCGTGTACTTCAGCTACTCCGGTGAGTACTGTGATGGTTCGAACGGGCTCAGCGGCGCCGCCCCCGCTTACGGCTGGGGCGACACCTGCACGAGCATCGACGGCGGGAGCGCCGCGCGCCTGAAGGAGCTCATCGATGGGCTTGCCCCCTCACGCGTGACCGTCGTGGCCCATTCGATGGGTGGGCTGGTGGCTGCCTATCTCGCCGGCAGTGACCCGGGTTGGGCGAGCGAACGGATTGTCAGCATCGCAACAGTCGACAGCCCTCTCGGCGGCATCGACCGGGCGCGGGCGGAGATCCTCGCGTTCTACCGCATGCGGCGCGACGGCTGTGGCCGAAGTTCCGCAGCAATGGATGACCTGCGTACTGGAAGCGAGGTGACCCGCGTTGCAGCCGGAGCCGCGAAGGCCGTGCCGTTCTTTACTCTCGACGGCGACCGGAAGGAGCCGGGCGCCTTCGGCCTTGCCGAGGCGGTGCCGAACGGGCGCACGGCGATTGGCGGCGCAATGCTGCACCTGCGCGTGAACGAAGCGCACAGTGGCATCTGGACCGACCCTCCCGTGAGCCATGAGGGCGGCGTCACCAAGGCGACATTTGTTGAGTGCGCCCTGCTCGCCGAGCCTGCGGGCTGCACTGCGCCGGACTGACCGTGTCCTTTCCGTTTCCCCTGCCTGCAGCATTGCGAGGGCTTGCCAGCGTAGGTTGTTGAGAATTAGACTCGACAAACTCCACATTAGAGGGAAGAACGTGGCAGTTATCGAAGAGACACTCCAGGCGAACCAGGCCTACGCTTCGGCGTTCACAAAGTCACACCTGCCGATGCCACCGGGGCGCAAGCTCGCCGTCGTGGTCTGCATGGACGCGCGCATCGACCCGGCCAGGGCGCTGGGGCTCGAAGAAGGGGACGCACACGTCATCCGTAACGCCGGCGGACGCATCTCGGAGGCGCTTCGGAGTCTGACAATAAGCCAGCTCCTGCTGGGAACGGAGGAAGTCGCAGTCATCCATCACACCGACTGCGGAATGCTCACGTTTACTGATGACAGTCTCCGGAAGGACGTTCGCCAGAAGCTGCACGCCGATGCAGACCACATCGCATTCCTGCCGTTCAGCGACGTCGAGCAGTCCGTCAAGGACGACCTGGTGCAGTACCGGCAGTCGACAATCGTCCGCCAGGACATCCCGGTCCGCGGGTTCGTCTACGACGTGAAGACGGGGCGCCTGACGGAAGTCAACTAAGAGGAACCGCTCACGGCGGGCTGTTACCCCTTCCGGCGGCTGCCGTAGTCGCCGAAGGGGTCGTCGCGGTCGCGCACGGCCTGGCGGAACCCGGCCTCGCCGGCGCGGGCGACGAAGTCCAGGCCTTCTTGCGTGTGCCGGGCGATGCCATCGAACAGCGTGCCCAGTTGCCGGCTGGAGGCGAGACCCATGTTCTCGGCGGTCTGGTTGCAAAGCAGCTTGAGCATGATGAGCTGATTCGTGGGCACCATCGCCATCCGCTTCGCCAACGCCATCGCATGTTCCTGGAGCTGCGCGTCGGGCACCGCCTCGAGGATGAGGCCGATCTCTGCGGCCTTCGGAGTAGGGATTTCGTCGCCGGTGAGCATGTACCGCTTCGCCTTCTCGAGTCCCATGCGGTAGACCCACATCGCGGTCGTTGGCGTCCCCCACACGCGAGCGGGCGGGTAGCCGAAGGTGGCGCCCTCGCCCGCGATGATGATGTCGGCGCACAGGACCATGTCCGTACCGCCGCCGATGCACCAGCCCTGCACCGCCGCGATCGTCGGCTTCCGGGCATACCAGAGCTTCATGTACGTATCGACGTAGCGGCCCATCATGCCCATGTCCTGCACGGAGTCCCACACCGTGTGCTCGCCCGCCTCCGCGAGGCGGGACTCCCGCTGCTGCGCGACCGTGCTCCAGTCGAGCCCGTAACCCGCGCAGAACGCCGGCCCTTCGGCGCGAAGCAGGATGACGCGGACGGCGCGGTCGCGGTCGGCATCGTCGATGGCCGCCGCCAGTTCGTCGCGCAGGATGGGCGTGATGGTGTTGTACTCCTTCGCCCG
>Ga0265293_10011596_pt1 | contig 11940 bp, 11 predicted proteins | sample Munlanlewell138R_FD_192505 | JGI IMG/M metagenome (GOLD analysis project Ga0265293, IMG submission 192505) | Leachate microbial communities from a municipal landfill in Southern Ontario, Canada - Leachate well 138R | ecosystem: Engineered > Solid waste > Landfill > Unclassified | place: Canada... | reverse complement strand
CGGTGAGGGGAATATTCCTGTATGCCTATACCATAATCGACCTGTTTGATCGCAGTATTATTGGTTGGTGCATAGAGACCCATGAGTCCGATGAGCTTTCCATGCTGTTGTTTGCCAGGGTCACCCGAGATCTGAAGGTTATCCCTGTCATCGTCCATGCCGATAATGGCCATCCCATGAGGGGTATGACCCTTGCGGTATTCCTGGATTCACTGATGATAAGCAGGAGCTATTCACGACCAAGGTGCAGCAATGACAATGCCCACATTGAGTCATGGCACAAGACGTTGAAGTATTCTGTTGGATATCCAAAGATGTTCAAAAACCTGGAGGCTGCACGGGTTTGGTATGCAGACTTTGTACATTGGTACAATAATTATCACCAGCATTCAGGTTTGGCTTATGCCACCCCTATGCAGGTCAGAACCGGCAAGGCTGCTGATTTATTTTCCAAACGAAACAAAACAATTAGGGAAGCAAGGGAAAGGAATCCCCTACGTTGGAAGGATGAAAAGACAAGGATTTATGCATTGCCGGTAGTCAAGACTACATACCGGCCTTTGAGAAAAGTGGTTTGACTAACAAGAGTCAAAAGAGAGGCGAAAACTAGCTTGACAAATACCGTGTGTGTATCTTTGGTAAAAATTGACGAAATTGAGTAGTCTAAAATATCAAAAAATGATGAAAAACTGGTAAAATTCCAGAAAATTAAGTGTTTACAAAACAAATACTTGCATAGGGTAATCTTGTATCATGGGCAAGTTGTCATTGAAACTACAACAAGCAAAACAATACATTTTAACATTTAATATCTGAGGGGGTATGTAAATAATTGACATAATGTTGCAATAAAAGGAGTATAAAGCGAAATAATTAAGGTAGCATTGAGTTGGGAAATTAAAGAAAAAAGTTTGTTTTTAGGTGAGAAGTTAAGATTATTGATGATGAAAATTACGAGTTTTGGTCAAATATATACAGTAATGAGTTTGATATTTATAGCTAATAACTAGCTCTTGCGACCAAGTCTACTGGGGTCAATTTTATTAGTTGTCCTTGAATAATATTTATGAGTTAGACTATGTAATCTAACCAGTCCATTTGAGCTAACCATGTCAATAACACTCATAATCCTACCATTAAATTTCCTAATGCAATTACAACCTAGAATGATGTTTTCTTAGGGTGCTTAATACTATTTGTAAGCTTCATTTGTATTCTCATAATTACCTAATACTTAAACGACGACGTCTCAATGGTAACCCCAAATGACCGTTTAAAAGTAAGATTAAGGTATTAATAGAGAACACCATCATAGGTACCCCATCTTACAATCAGCTAACAAAAATCTAATTATACAAGAAAAAAAGTTGGTCGACGGAGTTTTGTTCTGAACCTTCATCCTATAAGCAGTCTATTTATGCTGTGCATTGATTAATGATGACTACAACAAGTAATGAAGTCGTGGTACTCACTCCTAGCCTTATCTTCACAGCCCGAATCTTACAACATGTCGTCTAACCATCCCGCAGTTTTTCGGGTCAGGAACTGGAGTTCATCAAGTCTCTTCGTCGCAGACGTTGTTCCTTTATGCCCTACAGACCCATCATTTAGCCTCGACCACTGCAACCCTCAACCACGAGACTCTGGTGTTAGACGCACCAGTGCCAGATTAGGGCTCCTCAAAAGTTTGGTCAATTTAGGACCTCCTTTTGTAGATCCCTTATTGGGAATACGAAAAAATGATAACATTCAAAATCATGTAAATCAAGATTATATGATGAGATTTCAACTATATAGTGCCCCCAATTACCTATTGAAAGTTGACAATTGTTATTGGTAGTGTAGCTTTATATGAAATAGTTTTAGGAATTATTACTGCAATCCTCCTCACACTTTACGCATGAAGTGATAACTTGGAAAAAATTATCCAGTAATCCTTAGTTCATTTGTCCTGTCATAAAACATACTGATAGGGTTAACATAATTCAGTGGCTGGATTGCTACCGGCTAAGTGGTAAAGATGCATTGGCAATCTCATTCAGGGTATTTTTAAGAATTTAGAGATCTAAATAAAGTAACCATTGCTGATTTTATTTTGAATAAAATCGAGCTTCTATGAAACAAGGGTGGCTACAATATTTTCGATTAGCACTCCCGTAGGCTTGGAATTCTTTGCCACAATGAGCGCATTTGAAATTATAGAAAGCTTTGCGGGAAATTTCATTATCATGATTTCTCCACCACGTAAGACGACAAGTTTTGCTGCAAAATCTTTTAGGTTTTTTAAATGGGGTGTGAATAAGTTTTTCTCCACATTGAACGCAGAACTCTTGAGGGATATTTTTCTTTTTATTTTGGTTGATAGATTTTATATTTTCTTTAGTCATTTTTCTTTCCTCCCGATTCATACATCACTTCTAGGAGAAATTAAGTCAACAAAAAATCTTTAATTCGTTGCTATATTTGGATATATAGAGCATTAATGGATACAGAAAAATGGCAGGATGTTGAGATGAAATATGAGGAAATTATTTTAAATTTACTTAACAGGGTCCAAGAGTTGGAAGAACAAGTAGCTGAGATAAAAAATCAGATTTATTTTCCTAGTGAAGAATTAATAGAGAGAAGCATAAAGACGCCTACTCGAAATGAAGCCAAGTCAAGAGCGATGGACTACATTAGAATTAAACACCCAGATTATCTAATTGAAACTGCTTCAAGAAAAGAAGGTGGAGGAATAAAAATTAGAAAACCAGATAATGAAAAACATATCTTGATAAAATTTTATCACAGTATTCATTATTACAATCCTTCAAAAAAAACATCTTATGGCTGGTACATAGTATTTTCAAAAGACTTAATAGGGCAACAATTTGACTTATGCCTTTTTTCATATTTAGACTTGGAAGGAAACTATCATTATTTTATGTTTACTCCAAAAGAAGTAAAAACTCATTGGGAAAAACATCATAGTATCCACAACGATAAAGTATATCTATTCTTGTCAGTTGAAAATCAACAAGCTTTTGAAATACGTGAATCTAAAGTTGAAGTCACTAAGAACTATAATGATTGGGATATTTTGGAAAAGCTATAACGCTCAAAATTTATTCTTATTATTAAAAAATGGATTTATTTGAGATAGATAAAGAGGCCTTAACAAAGCAATAGTTAGGCCTCACCTCTGTTTTACCTAAACGGTTATTGTTGAGTTGTCTTTAAAAACAAATTTGAATTCTTTTTTTTCATTTACAACTATGTGGTCAACCAATGTTACTAAAAGTGTCTCATCAAATTTTTCAATAGGTTCACTAATGCGATTCAAATTTTTCAAAAATTCTTTAACAATAACTTTCCTTAGTTTTTTATCTTTAATTCGCTCTTCTAAACTTGAAAGTTCTTTTTTAGTTTTTTCAAACTCAGACACTAGTGCTGTGTAATGCTCATCGTATTCGCTCTGATTTTGTACGAAGAGGGCATTTTTCTGTATTAAATTATTTAATGAGTCGCTTAACTTCTCAATTTTATTTCTTTTTTGAACACATTGTTTTTCTAAATTTGAAACATTGAAAATAGAAGATTGTAGTACTTCATTCACGTCGGCAGGTTCTGAAGCAATAAGTCGATTTATCGCAATAATGAACATGTCTTTGATAAGATCATCCTTAAAATGTCCAGTACTACATCTAGGTTTGCCTTTCTTGTATTTACCACCGCATTGCCAAACATATGATCTATATTTACTTGTAGAGTGCCACACTTTTCTAGTGAAGTACTCTCCACATTGGGAGCATACAATCTTGCTACTAAAAGTTTTTAAGTTGCTATAACGACCTGATTTTCCTTTTCTGCGTGCCATTTCTGCCTGTACAAGGTCAAAGACATCTCTGCTTATTATGGCTTCATGATTATTTTTTACATAATATTGTGGAATTTCACCTTCATTGCGTTTAACTTTTCTCGTCAAATAATCCACTGTAAAAAATTTCTGTAATAATGCGTCTCCTATATATTTTTCATTTTGTAAAATACTTGCAACTGTAGACCCAGCCCAGTTTTTTTCTCCTCCAGGGGTAGGTATTCCTCGTTTAGTTAAAGTTGAAGCAATTCTAGAATTAGCCATTCCCTTTAGGAACATAGAGTAAATTTCCTTAACAATCTCTGCTTGTTTTTCATTAACAACAAATTCTCCGTTAGGACCCTTGTCGTAACCTAAGAATGTGCTAAAAGCAATAGAAGCTTTTCCATCTGCAAATCTTTTTCTGTGCCCCCAAGTAACGTTTTCTGAAATGCTTCTACTTTCTTCTTGTGCTAAGGAACTCATGATAGTTATTAAAAGTTCTCCCTTACTATCAAAAGTCCAGATGTTTTCTTTCTCGAAATAACATTCAATGTTTTTTTCTTTCAGTTTGCGAATTGTTGTTAAGCTATCAACAGTGTTACGAGCAAAGCGCGATACAGATTTAGTTACAATCAAATCAATTTTCCCAGATATAGCATCTTCGATCATTCTTTTAAAACCTTCACGAAACTTTGTACTAGTACCGGTTATTCCTTCATCTGTGTATACCTCAATAAATTCCCAATCTGATCGACTTTTTATATATTTTGTGTAGTAATCAACCTGAGCTTCATAACTAGAGAATTGGTCATCTTTATCTGTTGAGACTCTTGCATATCCCGCAACTCTCCTTTTTGCAAAAGCTTTTGTATTTGCAGGTTGAAATCTATCTACTGAAGCTGGGATTGTTCTAATTACTCTTTCCATTTTTTACTCCATTGTTCTTCATTCTTTTGGTAATTGTTTTAAATCTTGTATAATTTCTTTTCCATTAAAAAATCGAAATGAAAAAGAGCCTTTACCGTCAGCAGTAATGGATTTAATGTTTTTATTGAAAATGTCCTTATCAAATACTTCAAGATCTAAAACAAGGGCACATAATCTTTCTAGCTTTTTTTCATTTACACTGATACAGGGACAACCTTTTGGACCATGGCATCGATTTATTGCACACTTCCAATAAAGAAAACTTTCAGTTTTACGAGATCTGCTGTAAAAATTGCCACATATTTCACAATATATTTTGTCAGAGAAGTAATGATTTCTTGATTCAGCATCTCTACAATATCCAATATTGTTTCTCTTTTTTAGCTCTTTCTTCGCAGCTTCAAAAGTTGCCATATCCACTATTGGTTTGTGATGATTCTCAATATAGTACTTGGGGTATTCTCCGTTGTTTATTTTTCTTTTGCGTGTCATGTAATCTGCACTATATGTTTTTTGTAAAAGCATATTTCCCGTGTAACGAATATTGGTGATAATACTTCGAACGGTTGCAGGTATAAAAGGGCTACCTCTTCTTGTTATGTTGTCATTATTAAGCCCATCGGCTATTTGTTTTAATGTTTTACCAGCAATAAACTCTGAAAACATTCTTCTAATTACAATGGCTTCTTCTTCGATAATAGCAATTCCATCTCCATCCCTTTTATGGCCATACGCATTGTAGTTTAGAGATATTCCTTTGGCATAACGAGTTCGAAATGCCCATTGTATATTCTCTGAGCTACTGCGGCTTTCTTCCTGAGCAAATGATGCTAATAAAGTTAATAGGAACTCTCCTTCTTCACTTAAGGAATTAATTTTTTCTCTTTCAAAGCGAACTTCAATTCCTAAAGATTTTAGGTGGCGAACAGTTTTTAGTAGATCAACAGTGTTTCTTGCAAATCGTGAAATTGATTTAGTTAAAATAATGTCAATTAAACCCTTTTCACAGTCAGCAATCATTTTATTGAATCCATCTCTAGTTGTTACGTTACCTCCATTTTTTGCATCATCAACATAAATTTGAACATATTCCCACTTTGGATTACATTGAATAAATTTGTTGTAATAGCTTACCTGTGCGGATAAAGAGTTTTCTAATCTTTCATAATTTCTCGAAACTCTAGCATAAGCAGCTACTCGTCTTTTCTCAGGCAATTTTGGAATTTGTGGTTGTATCTTTGTTATTATCCTCATATATCCCTCCGACTCAATACATCACTTGTAAAGAACTTTAAATCAAGTATTACAAAGAGTTATAGAACTGATTATAGGTTTGTATTTTTCTAACAGTAGTTTTTTTGCTAATTCAGCTTCATCAGGAGTGATTAGTTCTTTTTCTAAGAGACTGGGTATGAATTGCATAGATATTTGGTATTGTTTTTCGGATAAAAATTGCTCTTTAGTCATTATTGTCTCCAGCGTAAAATCGATTTTCTATGTAACAAGAGTGGCTACAAAATAAGCGTTCTGAGTTTCCATATGCTTCAAAATATTTATTGCAATGCTTACAGACAAATTGATAAAAGGCTTTTCGTTTAATTTTGGTTGGGTGTGAGTTCCACCATGTATTACGGCACACATCAGAACAAAACTTCTTCTTTTTCTTGGTAGGGGTGTGGATTAATTGTTTGCCACATTGCATACAGAATTGTTGAATTATATTGATATTTGGTTTGTTAGAGGCTCTAAAGCCAGTTAGATTGTTAATACGGCAATAAGCTTTTACTCGGTCTTTTGTGATACCAAGGGTTTTGGCTATGGTTGTATATCCTTGGCCGTCATTTCGCATATCGGTAATTTGTTTCTTTTGCAGGTTAGTCATTTTACGCTCCTGCTAAATATCTAAAAACCGTACCCTTTACGCGATCAGACAGTAGCCATCTTTGGGTTTTTATTTAAAATAAAAAAATTTCTTGGAGGAGGTTACAAGTAGAATTTCTCAACGGCATGAAAAAGCAAAAGTTATTACTATGGGCAAGTCAATTATGTTAATAACCGGTTAATTTACTAATGTTTTATTTGTGCAGAGATTAACAATTTTTACATTTTGAAGTTCAATATATTTATCATCGCTATTTATTTCTATCTCACTGTCTTCATTAAGTTCAAAAGTAAATAGATCTTTCCAATTGTATGTACTCTTTAGAACCTTGAAATTGCAATCCGGGAAGGGTACGAACCCATCAGTTCTCATTTGAATAGATTTTTTTAATGTTTTCATATATTCCATTTCTTCAGTAAAAATGAATTTATAGGAACATGATTCCTTCAAATTATTTAGCTCAAGTAGAAGATTAATGTAAAATATGTCTTGTTTTGTAGGAGGGTAATATTTTATGTCCCGTTGAAAATTTATGGATAGATTATATATAGCGTTTAAGATTGGAGTAAGATCATCTAAGGATTTAGTATCACTTTTAAAAGGTAAAGAAAGCTTCTCTCCTGGAATGGCTACAGATTGTATAATTAATTCTCCATCATTTGACACTTTTAAAAAATCTATAGTCTGTTTGATTTCTGTAATTAATTGATTTTCTAATTTAAGAACTAAAGAAGAATTTTTATCTTTAGTAAATATTAATTCAGCTGTAAATCCACCTCCTCCAATAGTTATATTTTCTTGGTTGTAGGTTATAAGAGGAGTCCCTTCAAATGAAATAATTTGATTGTTCTTTTTTATTGATAAAGCTACAAAGTGCTGTGTAAAAAGATTTGTACTATATTCAATACCATTTTCATCTACTGCTAGTGAAAAATTATAATGTAAATCAACTTTTTGAGGTTTTACGATATTCTTAACTCCAAAATCTATTATTCTACTGGAAGGTATAGAGGAGTTGGTGGTGTGAATAATAATGGGTTGTGGTATTATTAGTTTGGTACTATCCTGGTCAATACCGTAGGATAGCGAGGCGGAGTTGAATTGCAGTGTTAGAATATAGTTGCAAAGTAATTCCTGCTTTTCCCTAAGTTTATGTATTTTTAATTTTATTATTTTATCTGTAAAGGTAGGATTAAAAGTTAAATTTATTTTTGAGGGAATAGTTTCATTTTGGTTAAAAAGTTTTTCGATAACCCAAGATTGTTCTTTCCTTGTATTATCATCTATAACTAACCAAAACGTATGTAATATTGATCTTAAAGCCTTTTGCGGATTATACGATTCAAGTGGTAGACTAAAGCTCAACTTGCCTTGTTCTAAGTCAATTTTAACATTATCTTCTGAGATTCTTGTTTCAATATTTATTCCATCTTCTTTATGATAAGTAGCTGTGATTTCTTTACTTTTAAATTTTTTTTCTTTGCCTTTTCTAGGAAATACATTAGCAGCAAAAATATATTTACCAAGCATTTTTGCTAAATGATTTTCGTATTCCTTTCCAAAGTAATGATTACATTCATCACATTCAGCATCTGTATAAATTCGAGGATTTTGAAAAAATGCAGGTATTATGTGGGCTTTGTTTTTAAAGGTTATTCCGTCTGTTTTGGTTTTACCACAACATACACACATTTCTTTGTTCCCTCTATCTGAATTAATTATTATTGGATCGGGATTTGCTGGGTTATATTCGTACTCAATAATAGTTTCGTAATAGTTGTCGAATGGAACATTTAATAACTCTTTATATTCTGGATATTCTATTTTTGGTTCTAAAACAATTTTATTCATACGTTGACTCCATACTACATTGTAGTATAAGGCAAAGAAAATAAAACTTAAATTAATCTTAATGGTTGTTCGCTCCTGAATATAGAACTATTTGTGTGAATTTAGATTAAAAAAATCTCTTTTGCACAAAATTATTTAATAACTTTTATTGAAAGGGATAAATTGAGGTTTCTTCTTTAAATTTTTTAATTCCTTTATCAATTATATCATTTAACATACAAAAATTTAGAAAATCGCTGTCGGGAATTAAATGAAGTAATTCATTTAGTTTGTTCCAATTTTCTTCAGATAAAGTTATTTCAAATTTTTTTGCCATCGTTTTTCTCCTAACATTTCTTTAGTTAAATAACGGCAAAAAAATTGTTTTTGCTTCAGATATGATTAATAATGACTTATGTCTAATAAATTATTTTAGGCATAGGAAATTATCAAAAAAATATTAGATAAATTTGATGTTTATCAGATGCTAATGGCTTGAGGCAAAAGTTCGGTTTAAATACTTTTTGGATAAATTAGAAGCTGGAGGAAATCATGTCCATAAATAAAGATGACAATATTAAAACTCTTTTAGAACAATACAAAAAAAATGAACATTTGTTTAAAGTTTTTGATGATCTTAAGTTAAGCACACCTCATATTAAAGATTTATCAGAAAGTTTTAAATATTACGACACTTACAAAGAAATAATAAAAAGCCCAATCCATGACTATGCATTAGAGATATCGAAAAATTTTTCACATTATCCATTAAAAGAGATTCAAAACATTATCTCAAAACAGACTGAACAGTTTGAAACTTTAAATAAGATGATCGAATCAATTCCTCTTAATGTAATCAATAAATATTTAAACAACTTAAAAAGTTTAGATGAACAACTGAAAGGTATGCAGAAATTAACCAAATACTTTCCTATTAATATGAGTTATGAAAAAGGGGTAAGCTCTATTTACAAAGATGCATATAAAGAAATTCCTAAAGAAGCGACAATAACACTAGAAGAGAATACTGAGGGGGAGTTACAACCTGTTGTTGTAGCTCCAGATATTTCTTACCCACTAGAAAACCAACCTTTGATTAATTCTTTACAAGTTTTTAAAAATATTTCTTATAAAAATGCAAGCGAATTTATTAGTTTCTTAGAGCGGTTTCCGTTTTTTGCTAGTGAATCTAGAATTGGGAAAAATATTTATGAAGAATTAAGAGAAAAAAGTAAAGAATTGATCTCGACAATTCCTAAAGATACCATATTTTTCAGAGGGCGCGTTCGTAAAAAAGATGATATGGATTATTCCTTTAAAGAAATGTTTGGACCGCATCATCAAGATGCTGATATTCAACGGTTTAGTTTTTATGGAAACAGTTGTCTTTATTTAGCGTCTTCTTTGTCTGTGGTTAGCAAAGAATTAGGGAGAAAAAAATATATTACAAGAATTTCATTTAAAAATAAAAGAAAATTAAAAGTTTTAGATTTTACCGATAAAATGGGAGTAGTTTTTACACTTGGAATGAAGGAGAAAAAAAACATAGAAAAAATGCCCAAAGAGTATTTAATTCCAAATTTTATTTCTCAATGCTGTACTTATTTAAATGAATATGAAGGTACAGATATTGATGGTATACGATATCCAAGTACGAAAGACAATTCGGGTTATTCTTTAGCTTTATTTAGTCAATCAATGGAAAATTTTCGTTGCATGGAACATGTTTTGTTAGAATGAAAAATTATTCATTTAAATAAAGATATATTATTCTTGACAAAAAAATGACTACTGTAAGTTTTAATGGAATGAGTTTTTCTGTGGAATGATACTGTGGGTTGTTTGAGGAAACTATTCAATAAGAAGACAAAAGATATCATGAATGAAAGAAAGTTTAAAGTTCGGTGAAATTGAACTTTGGTAGCTCCCAACCTTCAGGCTGATTTTCTTCTAAAAAGGCTTTAGCCCATTTTACCCATTCAGAAAAATCAGAGCCTTCATAGGAATCACCTAGGCGTTCTTTTCCAATTTCTGTTATCAGTTCATAATATTCCCTAACTTGATTAAACTTAACCAGTCGGTCGGAATTTTTAACTAAAGCATTGATTCTTGCCTCTTCCATTTGAGCCAATTCCAATCGGTTTATTCTCTCAACTTCCTCAGCCTTCCATTGCTCTTCTCTGAGGCGATCCCAAGCTTCACTCTCTTTTGTTGCTGTAACGAACTTAATCATATTAATAATGATGTCGTTCAATTGATCTTCGATTTTTTCTTTCTTACCATCATACCACTTTGTTCTAGCATGATTCTTATAGGGTGGAAATATAAACTCAAAGCAAAGTTTACCTGTTGGTACAAACTTATAATCATGGAGATAAGAGTCTTTAATCTTTTTATCTCGCGGTCTTTTGTTAGACGTTTCTGTAATTTTGAACTTGATGATGGTATCTAGGACCGTAGCATGAACGGGGTAAACTTCTCTCCAATAATGATGATGTTGTGATTGTGTATCGCTATTGTCTTTCTTAGGCTTTTCAGTACCCAATATGTATCCACGTTTTTCTAAAGCAGTGCATAGAGTTTGTAAGATCGCTAAAACTCTGGGAATGTTCTCTACTCCAATATCCACAGAGAATGAATCATCTTGATGAACTTTACAGCGTCCGAAGCCATAATAGTCTGAGACTGTTTTCTTTGCTTTTTCTAATCTGTCCCTAGTATTCAATACATACTGGTGCGTAAGTTTAATTTTTGGATTGAATATTATCTTTAAAGATGGGTCTGATTCTTTTTCTAGTAGCAGCTTTTCAAGTTCGAAATCCTCTGGTGCGAGTCTTTTTACTTCTACCGGTTCAACCACCGATAAGGAAGGTGAAGATGAAACTATTCTTTGAATTTTAGGACAATCATCATATGGAGGAAGGGGAGGTTTGGGTAATTTTTGACCATTTTGAACCTTAGCCCAATATCCTCTCCCAGGGACAGGGATGCGCATTTTACGGCAGGTCTTGGCAATAGCTACATTGGACACTCCATAACGTTTAGCAACTTGTATAATTGGCTCTTCCCACACCTCTTGGTAGAGTTGATTCCTATCGTAGTAATCAGGTAACTTTGGCATTTCATACTCCTGCTATGTTTTCAAGGTTCAACAATTATAGTTGGTTTTAAAATGTTTTGAAGCAATGTTTTTTATAATTATTTAATCAATCTTCCAACACATCAACAGCATCAGTTAAGTTCAAATATTCTTTAACAAAAGGGTACAATATAGCTTTTTGTTCACTTTCTAAAAGTGGGATGCCATCAGTAAATATTGTATCAGCCCTGAAGCTAGCAACCCATCCATAGAGTATATTGTTTATTAGTGTATTTGCAGGACTTCCAAAAGCTGAAATACTACCCACCTCTTGATTTAACATTTGAGCAGACTCTCTATTAGGATAAGCTGCCAATTTGA
>Ga0265293_10011595_pt1 | contig 11941 bp, 8 predicted proteins | sample Munlanlewell138R_FD_192505 | JGI IMG/M metagenome (GOLD analysis project Ga0265293, IMG submission 192505) | Leachate microbial communities from a municipal landfill in Southern Ontario, Canada - Leachate well 138R | ecosystem: Engineered > Solid waste > Landfill > Unclassified | place: Canada... | reverse complement strand
TAAATATCTGTAAATAAAATAAATCTGTAAATACAATCGCCTTGTTTTCATGTTCTTATGAATTATATTTATATTTTTTTGATCTATTTGATATGAAATTAGTAATAACTTCCTACCATATAAGCGATTTCTATTTTCTTTATTTTTAATGTAATCATTTCTATTTCAGAGAGTAATTACGATATTTGGTCTTTGCAAGAAAGTACCAAGCAGTGCATTTCGATGGCGCTAAATGTACCACGTTGCTCACGTTTTCAATCTTTCCGTATCAAAGACTCAAAAATCAGTGGTTTTCCGGCAAACACTACCTATAAAGTTATCATACATGTGGTGCGTTTTACTGTTGAAAACTTGTTGATGGATTGTAGACAAAAAGTGGATAATTTAATTTGTAACTATGAATAAAAAAACTATGTGGATTCGTATTTGTTAATTCACTCAAAACTTATTTTTAATTATCACTCATCCATCATTCGTTTTTCAACACTAAAATACCATCAGTAACAAAATTATTCATTAACTTTGATTTTTATCAACAGCTTTTGATAACGTTTGTAAGATTATGATTCACAGAAGGGAACGATTTTTATACATGTTGATATCTTATTGATAAGATATCAACTATTTTTAATAATCGATTTTCCAAATAATTTAACAATAATCAATCAACAGTTTCAACAGGCATATACTATCATCATACTCTTTTTTATAAACTTTTAAAACTATATATATATATAATAATATGTCAGTGAATAATTTCAGTGAGAATAAAGAATTCTTAATCGATAAAATCAATTTACTTCGTAAAGAGAAAGATGCGATCATATTAGCGCATTTTTATCAGAATGAAGAGATTCAGGATATTGCCGATTATGTGGGAGATAGTTTAGCACTTGCACAATGGGCAACTAAAACCACTCAAAAAATTATTGTTTTGTGTGGAGTTCATTTTATGGGAGAAACGGCGAAAATTCTTTCGCCGGAGAAAAAAGTTCTAATTCCCGACCTTGAAGCCGGTTGTTCTTTAGCAGATAGCTGCCCTGCGGACGAGTTTAAAGAATTTATCAAGAACAACCCAAACCATACCGTTGTATCTTACGTGAACACTACGGCAGCCGTAAAAGCTTTAACCGATATAGTAGTTACATCTACCAATGCAAAACAAATTATAGATTCACTCCCTAAAGAGAGAAAAATAATATTTGGACCCGATAAAAATTTAGGTAATTATATTAATAGTATCACCGGAAGAAACATGTTATTGTGGGATGGAGCTTGCCATGTGCACGAGCAATTTTCTTTGGAGAAAATTTTGGCGTTGAAAAAACAATATCCTAACGCTTTACTATTAGCACATCCTGAATGTAGAAACTATATTTTGGAAATTGCTGATCACGTTGGTTCCACATCTTCTATTCTGAAATTTGGTACTCAATCTGAAAACAAAGAATTTATTGTTGCAACAGAAGCAGGCATATTGCACGAAATGAAAAAACAGAACCCACACAAAACTTTTATTCCGGCTCCGCCGGAAGATGCAGGTTGTGCGTGCAACGAATGTGCTTATATGAAAATGAATACCTTAGAGAAATTGTATCTCTGTTTGAAAAATGAGGAACCGGAAATAACGATTGATGAAGAATTGAGAATAAAAGCGGTTAAGCCGATTCAGCGGATGTTGGAGATATCAGCAGAACATGGATTGTAAATCTTGTAAATTATAAATAAAAAAAAGAGTGGAACTTCCACTCTTTTTTTGTTAGAAAAACATTTGGACGAAACAATTACAGTTGCGGTCCGGAAGGGATCAATGCTTTTGCTTCATCGGTATCAGTATATTGCTCAAAGTTTTTAACGTACATCTCAGCCAATTTTTTTGCTTTGGTTTCCCATTCTTTTGCGTCAGCATATGTATCGCGTGGATCTAAAATACCTTCATCAACATTATTCAATTTTGTAGGTACAGTCAAATTCATAATTGGAATATGTTTTGTTTCTGCTTTATCAATTGAACCATCGATGATCGCATCAATCATAGCGCGTGTATTTTTGAGTGAAATACGTTTTCCTGTTCCGTTCCATCCGGTATTTACCAAATATGCTTTAGCATCGTGCTGTGTCATTTTTTCAACCAAACGTTTTGCATACACAGTTGGATGTAAAGTTAAGAAAGCTTCACCAAAAGCTGGTGAGAAAGATGGAACCGGTTCTGTGATACCGCGTTCTGTTCCGGCCAATTTAGAGGTAAATCCACTCAAAAAATGATATTGAGCTTGATTATCATCTAATATTGAAACGGGAGGTAAAACACCAAAAGCGTCAGCTGAAAGATAAATAATCTTCTTTGCATGCCCGGCTCTTGAAGGAAGAACTATTTTATTGATAAAATAGATTGGATATGATACGCGTGTGTTTTCTGTTATCGAAATATCAGAATAATCAATTGAACCGTCATCATTTACGATAACGTTTTCTAACAATGAATCGCGTCGGATAGCTCTCCAAATATCGGGTTCGTTTTCTTCACTTAAATTGATGGTTTTAGCGTAGCATCCACCTTCAAAATTAAATACGCCGTGATCGTCCCAACCATGCTCATCGTCACCAATTAAAAAACGTTTTGGATCGGCAGATAAAGTAGTTTTACCTGTTCCCGAGAGACCAAAGAATATCGCAACATCGCCATCAGCTCCTACGTTTGAAGAACAATGCATTGAAGCAACTCCTTTTAATGGTAGATAATAGTTCATAAGTGCGAAAATTCCTTTTTTCATCTCACCACCATACCAAGTTCCGCCAATAACTTGCATTTTGCGAGTTAAATCGAATAGAGTAAAGTTTTCAGAATGGAGACCTTGTTCTTTCCAATTGTCATTAACGATTTTAGAAGCGTTTATACAAACGAAATCAGGTTCGCCATATTGATCTAATTCATAATGCGATGGTCTGATAAACATATTGGTAACAAAATGTGCTTGCCAAGCAACTTCCATAATAAAGCGTACTTTCATGCGTGTATCTTCGTTAGTTCCGCAGAAGGTATCTACTACAAAAACCTTTTTTGCTTTTGATAAACGCTCAGTAGCTAAATTTTTACAATGTTCAAAAACTTCGGGAGTTGTAGGTCTATTGATAGTTCCATCCCACCAAATTGTATCTCTTGTAACATCATCTTCTACAATAAATTTATCTTTTGGAGAACGACCCGTAAACTTTCCAGTATATACTGCTACAGCTCCGGTATCGGTTAATTTGGCTTTTTCGAATCCTTCATTTTCCGGATTCATTTCCTCTTGAAACAGAACTTCGTAGGATGGATTGTGAAAAACTTCGAAATCGCCTGAGATTCCGTACTTGCTTAAATCTAATTTTGTCATTTGCATTAAAGTTTTTATATAAATAATTTGTATTGATGAATTCTATATTCAGATATCTATTTTTTATACGAAGTGGCAAAGATAAAAAAAATATAGTTTTAACACTATCAATTAAAGAAATATTTCTTTAATTAATTGTAAATTCTTTTCTTAATAGTGTACAAACAAAAAACTTTGAGTAAAAGTTTATCAAAATCTATATTTCTATTACCTTTGTTTTAAAGTACTCTCATTATTTACACTACAAACAGTATCTTATGAAAATTGTAAATTTTTCTAAGCAAAATTCTTTGCTAAACACATTTGTCAGGGAAATTAGGGATATTCATATTCAGGATGACCGATTGAGGTTTAGAAAAAATATTGAACGCATCGGCGAGATTATGGCATATGAAATTAGTAAAGAGTTAAGTTTTTCACCAGAAATAATAGAGACTCCTCTTGGAAAAACAGAATCAAATTTGTTGACCAATGATATTGTTATTGCGACAATATTGCGTGCCGGACTGATTTATCATCAAGGATTTCTCAATTTTTTTGATGACGCAGACAGTGCTTTCGTTTCAGCTTATAGAAAATATAAAGAGAATCAACTCTCCTTTAATATTCACATAGAATATATTGCTTCACCACAATTGGAAGGCAGAACATTAATTCTAACAGATCCTATGCTTGCAACCGGCGGAAGTATGGAGCTTTCGTATCATGCACTTCTCACCAAAGGAATGCCAAAGCACGTTCATATTGCAACAATTATTGCAAGTGAACAAGCCATTGAATATTGCAAAGAGAAGTTTCCAAGTGAAAGAACCACTATTTGGGCTGCTGCAATAGATCCTGAATTGGATGATCATGCATATATTGTTCCGGGATTAGGCGATGCCGGGGATTTGGCGTATGGGTTGAAGGATTGAAAAAGAGGTGTGAGTTTTGGGGTATGGGGTTTGTGGTATGAGGTCAACTGGTGTAGGAATTACTAATACGTTTTGGGGATTGGGAACATTGGGATGCTGGAAATGGGACAAGATGAATTGTTTTTTCGGTTTTTCGTGATTTTGTTATTTTGATTCGTCAATGTGTCATTCCGAACGAAGTGAGAAATCTGTTGATACAATGAACTAACGGATGATTCTCCACGTTCAAAAAATCACAATAAACATGCACCTACCTTATTTATTGATGACCTTGGTCTTTTCTTAAATTCTAACTTCCCTATTCAAATTTAGAGGTCTGTTCCTTGAATAACATCTCCCTTATTCAAAAAAAAGGGTAGTTTCTTTGAATAACGTGTTTCTTATTCAAATAAATAGTGCTTTTCTTTGAATAGTGTTATCTTTGTTCAAAATTAAAACCTTATTTTTAAGACTAAAAATAAAATCTAACATGCGACCATAACTTGGTTGAATGTTGCTTATCTACAGGTATGCAATAAATATCATTTTAGATATCATTCCGTGTTCATCTGTCTAATCCGTGTCATCCGCGTTCTATCTCCTTTTACCGCCCCCCCGCCCCCTAGGGAGTTGGGTAGTACAATTAGAGTACTATTCTATAGGCACAAACACTTAAATTTTCAAGCTCCTCCTGAAGAAGAAACTTTAGTGAAATTATCAGGGGATTTATTAGCGGAATAAAAATACTTTTTGAAGCATCTCGCTTGCGCCGATTTATCTTTTATGTCGCGAAGCGAAATGTTTCCTGTTAATTTCTATCATAATAAGCTGCTAAATCACAGTAAAGTACAACATTAAACAGATTTCTCACTGCGTTCGAAATGACATTATTTTTTGTAATTTGTAGAACTTTGGCTGGCGCAGGTCTCTGACTTGTGCCTTGTGAGTTAAAAGCACAACTCTAAAAATTTGCGCCAGCAATGAGCGTTTTCAGAGTAAAAACCAACTTTTAATTTTTCACTTTTCACTCTTAGTTTTTCATTCCCCGCACCTCGCACCTTGCGCCGCACTCCAAAACCCATACCACATACCACATAACTCACACCCCTTTTTCACTTCTTATTATAATACTTATTCAACTCCTCTTTTTCGCTGTTTTTCTTTCCTATCAATACTTTTTTAACGTACGATTTCATAAATCCCCAACCATATCCATATAATTGAATGGCAGAGGTAACAATGGAGAGGAGACCGATGGAAACTTTTTTATATTGTATGGAAGAAACTACAAAAATAAGTAAGAAATAGGCAACCAAAGGAACTGTTAGCCAAGGAATAAAGGGTGCTAAAAAAAGAATAATAACGCTTGCAATGGTAAAAAGAGCGGGCAAAGTATGTACCAATTTCATGGATGAAGGATGAAGCAAATACAAAGAAATGCGCGCCATGCCAAAAACATGAACTTGGCGATAGAATGAGCGTAAACTAACTCTTCTTTTGTGATACACAAAAGCATCTGAAATGAGTTGGCAAGTGTAACCTTTGCTTCTTATGCGCAGACTTAGATCGATATCTTCGCCAAACATATCTTTAAATCCGCCAACTGTTTGGTAAGCTTCTTTCGAAAAACCCATATTGAAAGTTCGTGGAACGAACTTTTCCATCTTTGCTCCTTTGGACCCTCTAATACCTCCGGTTGTAAGAAATGAGGTCATAGAAAAGCTAATGGCTTTTTGCAAATCGCTGAAAGATTCATCTGCTTTATCCGGTCCACCATAACTATCCGTATAATTTTCGGCTAATCTATTTTTTATTTTCTCAAAATAAAAAGGAGGAATTACGCAATCGGAATCAAAGAATACAAAATATTCTCCTTCTGCTCTCTCCATTCCATAATTTCTCGTTTCGCTTCTCCCGCTATTTTCTTTAAAATAGTAACGTACATTTAATTCACCCTCATATTTTTGTGCAATCAAATCGCATTTAAGAGAGGATCCATCTTCAATAAGTAAAACTTCGAAATCGGAGTATGTTTGAAGTGTTAGGCTTTCCAATAATTCGTCTACTTCGTCAGGACGATTATATACGGGTATAATAATGGAAAAATAGGGCATATGATCTGTTATTTGTCCCGTTTTAATATTTCGTCGAAATATTCGATTGTTTTTTTCAATCCTTCTTCCAACTCAATTTTTGGACTCCAATCAAGTTTTTCTCTGGCAAGAGAAATATCAGGTTTACGTTGTTGTGGATCGTCTTTTGGTAGGGAGTTGAAAACCAATTTTGATTTCGAGTTGGTTAAACGGATAATAGTTTCCGCTAATTCAAGAATGGTAAATTCGTTTGGATTTCCAATGTTAACTGGACCGATGAAATCTTTTGATGTAGCCATCATTTTTATCATTCCATCCACTAAATCATCTACATATTGAAAGCTGCGCGATTGTTTTCCGTTTCCGTAAATGGTTATGTCCTTATTTTGCAAACATTGAACAATAAAATTTGATACAACACGTCCATCGTTTGGATGCATGTTTGGACCATACGTATTGAAAATACGAATAATTTTGATGTCGAGATTGGTTTGACGATGATAATCCATGAATAGGGTTTCGGCACATCGTTTTCCTTCATCGTAACAGGAGCGTTCACCAATTGGATTCACGTTTCCCCAATACGATTCAACTTGAGGATGTATTTCGGGGTCACCATAAACTTCGCTTGTCGATGCTTGAAGTATTTTTGCTCCGGTAGCTTTGGCTGTTTCCAGCATATTAATTGCTCCCATCACCGATGTTTTTAAGGTCTGAATTGGATTGTGCTGATAATGAATGGGTGAGGCCGGACAGGCTAAATTGTAAATCTCGTCAACCACGGCCATATAAGGATTCACAACATCGTGGCGAATCAGTTCAAAGAGAGGATTATCCAACAACGATAAAACATTCTCTTTGTTTCCTGTAAAATAATTGTCCAGACAGAGCACTTCATTATTTTGCTCCAACAGACGATTACACAAATGCGAACCAATAAATCCAGCTCCGCCGGTAACCAATATTCTTTTCTTCATAGCACAAGTTATCTTTAATGGGCAAAAATACTTATTTAAATGATTAACTCATAATGGAGAATAGGAGTTTAATGCAAATATGACGTAAATAATTGTAAAAATAATAGAATATTAGAGAAAAAGATTTATCTTTGTTTTTGTTTATGAAAATCTTTTGTTAAATGAGTTTGATTTGTTTCTTTTAGGGTTATACTTTGTAAATTGAGATAATAAAATGGTGAAATCAATTCTAATTCTTTTTTTATTCTCAATTCTCCTCTTTTCTTGCGAAAAGGACGATGAGAGATTAATGATATCGGGGGAGATAACCAATCTCGTGAACCCCTATTTTTTGGCATCATTTCGGGTGTCCGATTCTGTTGCTGTAGATACCATCCACGTAGATGAAAAGGGTAAGTTCTCCTATTTTCAGAACATAGACACAACTACTATGTTTACTTTTTATTTTAATGATTTTCATTCATCTACGGTTGTATTTACCGAAAAAGGAGTAAAGAAAATAAAACTTAAGGGAGATGCTATTTTACCCGATTTAATTGAAATAAAGGGTGGAGAAATAAATGATAATCTATCCGTTTTCAAAAAAGAAAACGAAGCGATTCTTAAGCAACGAAGTCTTTTATTGGCACAAACGAATGATGAAGCTGATAGTTCGATTAAAACGATAAATATTATTTCAGAAAAAGAACAACTTGCGCTCATGAATTCATTGAATCACGAATTAGCGCAAAAAGTGGAAGATTTTATCATAGAACATCCCGACAAAATATCGAGTGTTATCCTGATAAATGAGTTTTTCAAAAATAATGAAAATCCAAAAACCTTCGATAGAGTTTTGGGGTATCTCAAAGGTGATGCATTAAATTTCCCTTTGACATCTAAACTTCAAAAATACAATGAAAAACTGATGCTCTCTTCGGAAGGAGCAGATATGCCTTATTTTCAATTAACTGATGTTAATGATAAAACTGTCCGATCCAATGACTTTAGAGATAAGTATCTGTTGATTTCTTTCTTATCTTCCAATGGAGAGAAATCGAAAGAAAATCTGGAGATTTTAAAAGATGAATATCATCAATTGGATAAAAAAAATATCGAATTTCTCTCTATTTATATCGATTCTGATACCTTTCCAATTGTATATCATGAAATAGATTCAATACCCTGGAAGATAGTAACTGCAGATAAAAGCTGGGGATCCGATATTGTAGATGCTTACAACGTACATTATGTACCATTTAATATTTTAATTGATCCGAAAGGTAAAATTGTCTCCAGAGATATTCCAGTGGGTGACGTAAGAAATTTGATTAATTCAGAAAACGATAAATCTAATTTGTAAATTATTTTCTTCATGCTGGTTAAGATTTTTGCTGCTGCCGTTCAAGGAATTAGCGCTACGCTAATTACTATTGAAGTGAACTGTTCCAAAGGTATAAGATTTCTTTTAGTAGGGTTGCCCGATGCATCGGTAAAAGAGAGTCACGAACGAATGATTTCAGCTTTGCAATTCAATGGTTATAAATTTCCTCGCAAACAAGTTGTTATCAATATGTCGCCTGCCGACATTCGTAAAGAGGGTTCTGCTTATGATTTGCCTCTTGCCATTGGTGTTTTGGCCGCTTCTGAAGGTTTAAAAATAGACAAACTTACCGATTACATTATGATGGGAGAGCTTTCGCTTGACGGAACCATTCTTCCTGTAAAGGGCGTTTTGCCCATTGCTATTTTAGCAAAAGAGAGCGGGTTTAAAGGATTTATTCTGCCCGATGAAAATGCCAAAGAGGCAGCGGTGGTTGAAGATTTAGAAGTTCTTGGGGTAAAGAACATCAAAGAAGTAATTGAGTTTTTTAATGAAGAACGCGACCTCTCTCCTACTTATGTCGATATCAACAAAGAATTTTTGGATCATCAATCCACTTTTGAATTTGATTTTTCTGATGTGAAGGGGCAGGAAAATGTGAAACGCGCACTTGAAGTGGCCGCCGCAGGCGGGCATAATATTATTATGATTGGTCCACCGGGAGCCGGAAAATCGATGATGGCAAAAAGAATGCCCTCTATCTTGCCGCCATTTACTTTGGAGGAAGCATTGGAAACGACCAAGATTCATAGCGTTGCCGGACAAATTGGAACGAACACGGCATTGATGTCGCGTCGTCCGTTTCGTTCTCCGCATCATACCATTAGCGATGTAGCAATGGTTGGCGGTGGAACTTACCCTCAACCCGGCGAAATAAGTTTGGCTCACAATGGAGTATTGTTTTTAGATGAACTTCCGGAATTTAATAGGAGTGTATTGGAAGTAATGCGCCAACCTCTTGAAGATCGCAAAATTACCATTTCGCGTGCGAAATTCACGGTGGAATATCCGGCAAGCTTTATGTTGGTTTCTGCAATGAATCCTTGTCCTTGTGGCTATTACAATCATCCTGAGAGAAGTTGTGTATGTCCTCCCGGGGCGGTTCAAAAATACTTGAATAAAATATCCGGTCCACTATTAGATCGTATCGATATTCATATCGAAATTGTTCCCGTTCCTTTTGAAAAAATATCGGATCGTGCCCCTGCAGAACGAAGTTCAGAAATAAGCAAACGCGTTATTGCAGCCCGAAAAATTCAAGACGAGCGCTTCAAAAATATTGATGGAATCTACTCCAACGCACAAATGACATCTAAGTTATTGAATAAATTTGCACTGCCCGATGCAACCGGTTTACAACTCATGAAAACCGCCATGGAGCGTCTTAACTTATCTGCCCGTGCATACGACAGAATTCTTAAAGTATCGCGCACCATTGCCGACTTAGAAAACAGCGAGAAAGTACAACCCAGCCATTTAGCGGAAGCTATTAATTATCGGAATTTGGATAGGGAGACGTGGGCGAATCAGTAGATAGTTTTTCTCAAAGTTCAATGCATCTCAGAAATTTGGTCACTAAGCCCCGCTCGCGCCGATTTCCAAATCGGCCTGCCCCGTGAAATAAAACTAAATTTCACAGGGTTCAACATGTGGAATAATGCTTTGCATTAAATCTTTGATTTATTCAACGAGGTGAATGCTGCGAAGCAGAAAGAACTCGCTAATCATTGGCTGGCGCAGATCTCTGGTCTGTACTATGAGAATGTGACACACCGCGGAGAATAACGAAGAAAGTTTAAATCTATGATTTTCTTCCATGTGACAGGCGCATTGAAAATGCGTGAACGGAATCGTAGTTAATAGCTGAGACTCTTCTTCCGGATCAATCTTTTTTTCATATCTTTGGTTATATTTATAAGAAGAGTATATTAGACAGATGGTTAATGAAAAACAAAGACATTTACGAAACTCTTTATTTAAAAATCGCTTTTGAAGACGATCACGATGCATTCAAAGAATTGTTTTTTGAATTCTATCCCTCTCTTTGTGTTTTTGCAGGACGATATATATCCTCTTCAGATGCGTGTGAGGATATTGTGCAAGAGGTCTTTTTTAATATTTGGAAAAACAGGAAAACCTTAAATATACACTCTTCGTTCCGTAATTTTTTGATTACAAGTGTTCGGAATAGTTGCACCGATTATCTCCGGAAACAATCTTCTCATAATAAATATTTAGAAAATCTTACTACTTTCTACTCTACGGAAATTCCTGACCAAGTTTATACCATAAAAGAATTGGAAGAGATGCTTCAAGCAGCATTGGAAAAATTGCCGGAAAACATTCAATTAGCATTCAATATGAGTCGTACAGAAAAAATGACTTACAACGAAATAGCTGCTGAAATGAATCTTTCCGTTAAAACTATCGAAAGTTATATGAGCCAAGCTTTAAAATTGCTTAGAGAAGAACTTAAAGATTATCTTCCAATTGCCCTTCTCTTTACTTACTTCATATAATAAAATTTATTTTTCCAAATATATCCATTTTAACATAGGGTATCTGCTTTCTCATCCGTCAAGCTAATATAAAAGGCATTTTAAACGCTTTTTGTATCCAATTAAAACAATATTTGTAATTGAAAACTAACGAAACATACCTATTATCCTATATAAGAGGCACACTCACGTCTTCTGAAATGAAAGAATGTGATCTTCTTATGGAATCTTCACCTGAATTTGCTACAAGAGTAAATCAGATAAGGAAGGCGTATCATCTATTAGATAATTTAGAAGCACAAAAGAATATTGAAGCGGAAGTTGCTTGGCAAAAATTAAGTCGTAAGATAAGATTTGACTCTACAAAAAAAATAATCTGGAATGTTACGCGTACTGCAGCAGCCATTTTATTACCGCTCTTTTTGTTGCAACAATATGTTATACAACCACTTTTAGATAATTCTCCTCAAGAAATTATTACGCTCCACTCAGCTCCCGGTATCGTAACAAATGTAGTTTTGCCCGATGGAAGTGAGGTGTGGCTCAATTCGCAAAGCGAAATAAGTTATCCACTAAAATTCACCGGTAAAGAGAGAACCGTGCAACTTATGGGAGAAGCCTATTTTAAAGTTGTATCGGATAAGAAAAATCGGTTCAATGTAATAACTCCTGAAAAAACGGTTGTGAGTGCATATGGAACGGAGTTTAATGTAAATGCTTATAAAGAAGACTTGCAGCAT
>Ga0265293_10011594_pt1 | contig 11941 bp, 8 predicted proteins | sample Munlanlewell138R_FD_192505 | JGI IMG/M metagenome (GOLD analysis project Ga0265293, IMG submission 192505) | Leachate microbial communities from a municipal landfill in Southern Ontario, Canada - Leachate well 138R | ecosystem: Engineered > Solid waste > Landfill > Unclassified | place: Canada... | reverse complement strand
AAGACTAAAAAGTCGATGCAAGAGAAGGGGGTAGATGTATTAGTTGTTGTTGATCCAGCTAATATGAACTACTTAATTGGTTATGATGGGTGGTCTTTTTATGTTCACCAAGCACTTTTAGTTGGTGTAGATAAAGAGGAACCAGTTTGGATTGGAAGAGGAATGGACGCCAACGGCTGTCGCATTACCAGCTTCCTCAAAAACGAAAACATCTACGAATATGCTGATGACTATGTACAGTCACTAGTTAAACACCCAATGGACTTTGTTGCCGATATCATCAAAAAATATGGTTGGGAGAACAAAAACATTGGTGTTGAGATGGATCAATACTATTTCACAGCCCAAGCTTATTTGAGCTTAACAAAAAATCTTCCCAACGCAACTTTTAAAGATGCAACTTCATTAGTTAACTGGGTAAGAGTTGTAAAATCTCCAGCAGAGCTTGAATTTATGAGACGTGCTGGTAAAATTGCTATTAACGTAATTGAGGCTGCTCGAACTCATATCCAAGTTGGAGTTCGTGAGTGTGACGCAGCAAGTGAGATTGTTAGAGCACAATATGCAGGAACACCAGAATTTGGTGGAGATTATCCTTCAATTGTCCCCCTAATTATGCCTGGTGAGGCTACAAAGACTCCCCACTTAACATGGTCCGACAAACCATTTGTAAAAGATGAGGCTGTTTTATTAGAGCTCAGTGGTGTTTATAAACACTACCACTGTCCTATTGCCCGAACTATCTTCTTAGGGGATAAAGCACCTAAGTTAATGACCGACACTGCTAAAGTAGTTATCGACGGTTTACAAGAGACATTAGATTTCATTAAACCTGGAGTAACAGCTGAAGAGATTGAAGCAAGATGGAGAGAGGCCATTGCAGCATCTGGCGTTGTTAAGGAGTCTCGCTTAGGCTACTCAATTGGTGTTAACTATCCACCAGATTGGGGTGAGCACACAATCAGTTTCCGCCCAGGGGATAAGACAGTGATGCAACCTAATATGGCTGTCCACTTAATCCCAGGAATCTGGCATGATGATGTTGGATTTGAGATTGATGCCTCATTCCAAATCACCGAAAATGGGATCGAACACTTCTTCGAGTACCCATACGAAATTATGTATAATAGATATTAGATGAAAGATTTATTACCAACAATTGCAGATGTATATGCTGCGTCGGAGCGAGTCTACTCAGTAGTAGATGAGACTCCATTGATTGAATCCCCCCAGCTAGCGACCCTAGCGGGGGCTCTTTCTGTAGAGTTAAAACTTGAATTACTCCAACCAACAGGCTCTTTCAAAGTGAGAGGGGCAACTAACACTATTCTCTCATTAAGTGATGAAGAGAAGAAAAAAGGTGTTATCACCTTCTCAACAGGAAACCATGGAAGGGCAGTAGCCTATGTGGCTAACAAAGTTGGAGTAGACTCTTATGTATGTTTATCAAAGAGGGTCCCACAGTATCGTGTTGATGCGATTAAAGAGTTGGGAGGAACACCCGTTGTTTACGGAAATAGTCAAGATGAGGCTGAAGATCATTATGCTCAACTAACAAAAGAGCACGGCTATATCCCCGTAGTACCTTTTGATGATAAAAGAGTTGTCGCTGGACAAGGGACCATTGGACTTGAGATTTTAGCCCAAAATCCTGATGTTGATACCCTTTTAATCCCCTTAAGTGGGGGAGGCCTTTTGGCAGGGATTTCAATGGCTATTAAGTCATTAAAACCCTCTGTTAAGATTATTGGGGTCTCAATAGTGCGATCTCCTGCTATGCTAGAGAGTATCAAGTTAAACCGCCCTGCAGATATCGAAGAAAAAGATACCTTAGCCGATTCTCTATTAGGGGGAATTGGAAGAGAAAACCACTACACAATGGAGCTGATTAAAAAATATGTAGATGAACATATCCTTGTCGATGAAGATGATATCGAAAAAGGGATGCGCTACCTATTTAATACCCACGGCCTTGTTGCCGAGGGGGCAGCTAGTGTAGGGGTCGCTGCTTTGTTAACCAACAAAGTCGATGTAAAAAATAAAAACGTGGTTTTACCACTAACCGGCAGAAATGTTGATAAAAAAATCTATTTTTCAGTTGTACAAAAAGGAGAGTAAGTGCGATGAGTAATGGAATTGTCGTTCTAACAGAAGAGGAGCTAAGAAGGTTCGTAAAATTAGATTTGGAAGTAATTGAGCAAGTTGAAGTTGGCTTTAAAGAGTTAGCTTCAGGTAACGCCCATGTTCCTCCAATTATGATGCTCCCTGTCCATGAAAAAGAGGGTGAAGTAGATATTAAAAGTGCTTTTATTAAAGGGCTTCCTTCAATGGCTGTTAAAATTGCTTCTGGGTTTTTCCAAAACCCTGACATTGGCCTCCCTTCACAAAGTGGACAAATGTTAGTAATAAGTGCAGAAACTGGCTTTTTAGAGGCTGTTTTATTAGATAATGGTTATTTAACCCAAGTAAGAACTGCAGCAGCTGGTGCTATTGCAGCTAAATACTTAGCACCAGAGAAAGTTGATACCGTTGGTGTTGTTGGATGTGGTGTTCAAGCTCGCTACCAAGCAGAAGCTTTAATGCTCGTTAAACCATACAAAAAATTGTTGATGTACAGCATCGATACCCCAGAGCGCAAAAAAGACTTTGTTGATGATATGACCAATAGATTGGGCATTGAAGTTCAAAGCATTGATGATGGAAAAGAGATGGTAAGCCAATGTCAAGTTGTTGTTACCACAACTCCTTCACGCAAAGGGTACTTTGAAGCTGACTGGGTACACCCTGGCTTACACATAACCTCAATGGGTTCTGATGCTGAGGACAAACAAGAGCTTAAAGGGGAAGTATTCTCAAAAGCTGATGTTATTGTTTGTGACCTTAAAACTCAAAGTTTCCGCTTAGGGGAACTAAGAGGGGCAAAAGAAGAGGGCTTTGTAAACGACGATACAGTAGTTTATGAGGTTGGTGAAGTTATTAAATCTGGTAAGAAGTACAGAACAAGTGACGATCAGGTAACAATTTGTGATTTAACTGGTGTTGGTGTTCAAGATACTATGATTGCTTTAATGGCTTACGAGATTGCAAAAAGAGAAAAGGCAGGACTTGTTGTTCCTCGCAATTAATTTTGAGGATTTAAAATGGCACAATTAGCATTTTCAAAAGAAGAGTATAAAAGAAGATTAGACTTAGTTAAAGAGCGGATGGATCATCGTGGAATTGAGTTGATGATGATCATGGATCCTAGCCACATGAGCTACTTAACAGGCTTTGATGGGTGGTCATTCTATGTCCACCAAGGATTAATTGTTGATCTTAAAGATCCTGAACCAATTTGGTTTGGTAGGATGCAAGATTCAAACGCTGCTCGCATGACAACATACCTTCCTGATGACCATATCTTTGGTTATAAAGATGAGTACGTTCAAAGTCGCTATATCCACACCGGAGAGTTCATTGCCACCTTATTAAAAGGCAAAGGAAAAACCTTGGCTATGGAGATGGATGGCTATTGGGTAACCCCAAAAATGTTAGCTACACTTCATAAAGAACTTCCAGGGGTGGAAATTGTTGATTCGGAAAACTTAGTTGGATGGGTCAAAACTATTAAAAGTGAAGCAGAGATTAAGTATATCCGTGAAGCTGGAGTTATTACGAAAGCTGCAATGGATTTAGCTGTTAACACAATTGCAGAGGGTGTTTGGGAGAAAGAGGTTGCTGCATTAGTAATTGCTGAGCAAATTAGGGGAACTGAAACTTATGGTGGAGATTCTCCTGCAATTTTCCCAATTATTCCAAGTGCAGAAAGAACTTCAACAGCTCACCTTACTTTCCACAGTGAAAGAAAGTATCAAAAGAACGACGTTGTTCTTTTAGAGTTGGGCTCTTCAAGACACCACTACCACGCCCCCCTATCTAGAACTGTCTTTATTGGAGAACCTCCAAAAGACCTACAACACGTCAGTGATGTAGTTGTTAACGGTCTTCAAAAGACACTAGAAGGAATTGGGCCTGGAATGTTAGCAGAAGAAGTTGAAGAACTTTGGAGATCTTGTTTAGTTGGAACTGGGGTTGAAAAACCCTCCAGAGTGGGCTACTCATTTGGTCTTTCATTTGTACCAGATTGGGGAGAGCATACAGTTTCACTTCGTCCTGGTGATAAAACAGTCTTAAAGCCTGGCATGACAATCCACTTTATGCCTGGTATTTGGTTAGACACATACGGATTTGAGTGTAGTGAACCATTCTTAGTAACTGAAACTGGGGCTGAAAAATTTATTGAGTATCCAGAGAAATTGTTTGTTAAATAGAGTTAGAGGTAATTATGAGTAGTGTAAAAGAGTTTTGGGTCAATAAATTTGGTGGAACATCATTAGCCAATGCCCAACAAATAATGAAAGTTCGCGATATTGTTTTTGCTGATGAAAGAAGGAAGATTGTAGTTGTATCTGCTCCTGGAAAAGAGCACAAAGAGGATACAAAGATTACAGACATCCTTTTAAGTTGTCACCGTCTAATTGAAAAAGGGCAACCTTTTGATGAACTTTTTAGCGTTGTTCGCAAAAGAATCTTAGCAATAGCAGAAGCTTTAAACGTTAATCAAAATAAAATGGGAAAAGAGTTAGACGCTATTTATGTTCAACTTCCTAAAGAGAAAAGTGCCAACTATGCTGGTAGTAGGGGAGAGTATCTCAATGCAATCATGATTGCAGAGGCTTTCGACGCTACTTTTGTTGACTCTGCTGAAATCATCTTCTTAACCAACAAAGGGCAAGTGGATGAAAAAAGCTACGACAAAGTGGCCCAAAGACTTAAAAATATTGAAGGCCGTATTGTAGTTCCTGGGTTCTACGGAACTGGTGAAGATGGATCTGTTAAAACCTTTAGTAGAGGTGGTTCAGATATTAGTGGCGCTATTTTAGCTAAAGCTATGAAAGCTACTAAGTATGAAAACTGGACAGATGTATCGGGAATTTATGTAGCAGACCCCCGTTTTGCAGTAAATGCAGGACCTGTGGCAAATATTACCTACTCAGAAATTAGAGAATTAGCAACTATTGGAGCTAGTGTCTTACACGAAGATGCAATTGCCCCAGTTAGAAGTGCTAATATCCCAATAAACGTTAGAAACACTAACGACCCAACAGCTGATGGGACAATTATCAGTGAAACTCGTGATATTAAGTTAGCTAACTTAGTTGGAGTTTCAGGCAAAAAGCCTTACCGCAAAGTTGTCTTAGAGAAGTATATGCTCAACAGAGACAACAGCGCCAAAAAAGCTATTTCCAATTTCCTAGAACACAACAACTACACAGTAGACGTTGTTATAGAGGCATTTGATACAATGACTTTGTTTATCTATGGAGATTTGGAAGAGAAAGATTTAAAGCTAATTAATGAGGAACTTCTTAAGAGTGTCGAAAGTTGTACAATTAGCGATGAATTGGTCTTAATTGGTGTTGTTGGAGAGGGCTTGGCAAACGAAAAAGAGCTAGTTAAACGAGTCAGTAATAAAGTTGATGTCCCATTTGAGATTATCAGCGAACTGAGTCCAATTAAGATGGTTCTTTCTTTTGCTTTAGAAGATTACAACACAGCCTTAAATGCTTTAGTAGACTTAGTTGTTGGCAAATAGCGCAAAATAAGAATTAATTTACACCAGCAGCCGTTTCTCTTCAGTGAGAGACGGCTGTTTTACTGTACAAGGTAGTAGTTTTTAGCTATTATGGATTAATGTGGAGGTGGATGATGGATAGATTAGCAACAACTTATTTAGGACTTGAGTTAAAAAACCCAATTATTGTGGGAAGCTCCCCTTTAACATCCTCTTTAGACAAACTTAAAAAGTGTGAAGACAATGGAGCAGGGGCAGTGGTCGTGAAGTCAATCTTCGAAGAGCAAATTGATCACGATGCAGCTGTTATGATTAAAGAGAGTGAAGGGTTTGTATCTCACACTGATGGAGATGACTTTTTAGCCCAAGTATCTAAAAACTACTACTTAGATAACTATCTATCACTAGTTGAAAAGGCAACAGCAGCTTTAGATATTCCTGTTATAGCCTCTATAAACTGTCAAAAACCAGGCTCCTGGTTAGATTACGTAGGACGTTTTGAAGAAGTTGGTGCTGACGCTTTAGAGCTAAACTACTACATCCTTCCATCCGATTTTAAAAGAAGTGGATTGGAAATTGAAGAGGAGTATCTATCTGTAGTTAAAGCTGCTAGAGAAAAAACGAAGTTACCTTTATCGATTAAGATGGGAGATCACTTCACAGCCTTAGCAAATATCGTCAAAGAATTTGATACTATCGGAGTTGACGGGTTAGTTCTATTTAACCGCTTTTATCAACCCGATATCGACATTGAAAAATTAGAGACAAAGTCCTCTATTGTGTTAAGTGGACCAAACGATTATCCAATAGCATTACAATGGACTGCCCTTTTAAGTGCCTATTTAAATAGCGACATTTGTTCCTCCACAGGAATTCACTCGGGTGAAACCTTAATTAAAATGCTTTTAGCAGGGGCAAAAGCTGTTCAACTTTGCTCAGCTATCATGAGAGGAGGACACAAAGTTATTAATGAAATGTTAGATGTCCTCATTAAATGGATGGATCGCCACGACTATAAAGATTTTGTCGACTTCAGAGGCAAGATGGCTCACAAGAGAATTGAAGATCCCACTAAGTGGGAGAGAGCCCAATATATGAAGTCTCTAAACGTGGAGTTTTAATTAATGGATTTAGAGAAGTACAGAGATATTGCTCCTTACTCAGGTCAAGATGTAAAAGATGCCATCGCGCGGATTAAAGCTTATCCCAACTTCTTAAACAACTTGGGTGAAATATTCTACTCAGGCAATATTATCAAAACAAAGTGGAAAGCTCATCAAATGAAAGAGGCATTGCCCCCTTTGTTGGACCAAGTAGAAAGCTATGAAGATTTCCAGCGTCTAATAACTGCAGGTGTATTTATCCCAGCTATTGAGAAGGGGAGTATTAAAGAGTTCACTTTTAGTGGCCAAGAAAATTTAGATCCTTCATTACCCCATCTTTTTATAAGTAATCACCGTGACATAGTTTTAGATTGTGCTCTTTTAGATTACGCTTTAATGAAAATAGGGATGCCATTTGTTGAGATGGCAATAGGGGATAACCTTCTTGTTAACCAATTTACTACCGATATGTTTAAACTCAACGGTGGAGTAACAGTTAAAAGAAATCTTCCAATGAGACAACAGTACCAAGAGTCTTTAAGATTATCACGCTACTTTGTTGAACTTATAACCGAAGCTAAAAAATCTATTTGGGTAGCTCAAAAAAGTGGTAGAGCTAAAGATGGTATTGATAAAACAAACAGCGCTATTATTAAAATGCTCCACCTCTCTTATAAGTCCAGTGGAGTTAAGTTTAACGAGTTGATGAAACTTCTAAATATTGTCCCTGTAGCAATCTCTTATCAGTACGATCCAAACGACATCAATAAAGGGCGAGAACAGGTCTCTAAGCGCCTTTATGGCACTTATAAGAAGAAAAAGTATGAAGACCTGGTTAACATGTTACGAGGCCTTAAACGGTACAAAGGGAATGTTCACCTTCACTTTGGTAAAAGGTTAACCCAAGATTACTTCACCTCTGAAAGTGTAGCTACCGAAATAGATCGTCAGATTCATGTCAACTATAAGTTGTGGGATACAAACTACTACGCATACGACTTACTACAAGGTCCAACTCGCTTTAGGGAGAATTATGATTCTTTAAACACAAAGAAGTTCATGGAGCGCTACAAAGGGCTTAACGACGAAGTTAAGCAAACAGTACTACGAACTTATGCAAACCCAGTAGTGATGCAACTTGAAGCCCTTGGATTGTGATGAAAAAACTCCCCTTTCTACTAATACCAATAATCTTATTAGTTGGTTGTACCAGAGGGGAGTTTAATTTTAATGCCATTGAGGCAAACTCAACAATTGTTCTCTCTACCGATTTAACAAACAACATTACAACATTTAACGAAGGGATCAGTTTATTTATTTTTAGTGAAAACTTTGAAGAGGATAAGGAGTATTTAGTTAGTATAACTAGTCCATCAAATGATTTTAATTGGGAGTATACAACAAAGATAACCTTAGTGGCCTCTTTGAAAGCATTAGTTAAAACTGATCTTTTATATCCCCCAAGTTTAGAAGCTGAAGAGGGCTCTTACTCTGTTGAACTACTTTTGCCCGATGGAAGAAAATTAGAGAGCTCTTTTAACTACACTAAGGCCAATAATTACAACAACTTAATCTTACAATTAACTAAATTTGAACAAGAGAAAGAAAAATGGTTAATAGAAGAAGATCAAAATAGTTTAATTGCCAAAAGAGTTGATCAAAGTAGTAACACTTTAATGGTTATTAGAACGATATTTAAATAATTCTTCCCACACTCTTATACAAAGATTCTTTAGTAATCTCAACGACAAAAACCCTTCCATGAGGACAAACTGGGTGATCTAAGTTGAAAACCCCCTCAATTAAGTGGTGTGCTGCTGTATAATCAATTTTATCGTTTGCTTTAATAGCAGCTTTACAAGCGATGTTGGAGTACAACTTTTTCTCAAGCTCACTTATAACACCACTACTGTTACCTTGTAAAAAAGTAATTACATCACTTTCTATTGATTTCCATAAAGAGGGAAGGGACTCTAATGCCCAAAGTAGATCATCAACTTTTTTTAAATCTAAACCGTAAGAGCTGTACAATGATCCATTTTCTAAAAGAAAATCATCAATTGATCTATCTACTTCAAATTCAATGGGGACAATTAATCTTTGGATTCCACCTTCATCTCTTATTTGATCGTATAAAAGTCTTTCATGAGCTGCATGTTGATCTATTAAATATAATGAAGAGCCTTTTTCAACAACTAAGAAGGTGTCAAAGATTTGCCCTAAGTATCTAAAATCATAAACTAACGCCTGTGTCTCTTTAGGGTGATAAATCTCCTCTTTATCACTTAAAAGTTGGCGAGCTTTTTCAAACCATGAATCATCTTGGGGAACTTTATCTTTAGAAATAGAAGCCTCTTTAGTAAAAGAGGGTGTGTGAGAGTAAGTTGGCTTTGAAGTTTCAAAGCTAAATTGCTTTACCTCTTGTTGTTTAAAAGTAGCAGTAGGGAGCTCTTTTTTAAGTTGTTCTTTAATCATTACTACAACTTGGTGGTGAATTTCAGCTTTGTTACGTAGTCGTACCTCCCTTTTAGTTGGGTGGATATTAAAATCAACTAAGGATGGATCAACATCAATAAATAAATAAGCGTAAGGATAAGCACCTCCAGGTAGAGTTTCTCCATAACCGTAGGTGATAGCTTGCACCATCGAATACTCATCTACTGGACGATTGTTAATATAAACTTTTATGTGAGAACGATCACTTCGATAACTTCCCCCAATGGAAGAGAGAGCATATAAAGAGAAATCTTTAAGCTCTTTATTCATCTCAACAAACTCCCCTCGGGTAACATTTTTGTTGTTGCTTAAGACATCTAAAATACGCTCTTTTTTCTCTTTTGCTAAAAGTTCAACCTTAAGGGTTTGCCCATCATAAAGTTTGAAAGTAATGTTTTCAAAAGCAATTGCCTTTTCAATCATAACGTTGCGACACATTAAAAACTCAGTGGCACCTCTTTTTAAAAACAATCTTCTAGCAGGGATAGTCTCAAATAACTTTTCTACTACTACTTTAGTTCCCTCTATTTTTGAAGAGGGTAGGAGTGTCCCCTCAGTTCCATTGTTAACTGAGTAGGTATATTCCCCACTACTTATATTAACCAAAGCACTGGAGGCAATTGCATACAAAGCTTCACCTCTAAAGCCCATGGTGAACAGTTTTTGAAGATCTTCTAAAGTGGCAACCTTGCTAGTTGCATGGGATTGAAAAACTAATGGAAGATCTTCTTTACTAATCCCTTTACCATTATCAATAACAGTGAGACGCTCTTTTCCCCCATCAACTAGTTGAATAGTTATCTCAGTAGCCTCTGCATCAATAGCGTTATCGATAAGTTCGCGCACTACTGAAGAGGGGCGTTCAATAACTTCTCCAGCAGCAATTCTTTGAGCAACTAAAGGATCTAAAACATGTATCTTTGCCATAACTAACTCTACCATAAATAAAGCGCCCCTCACCAGAGGGAGGGGCACAGTACATTAAATTTCAACTAATTAAAATAAGTTAATAGTTGCTCCTAAAGTTAATGCTAAGTTTGGAGAACTAACATCGTAGCTATTACTGTAAGTACTATTTTGTGTGTAGTGAGTGTAAGTAGATACAGATGTTGTAAATGTCATTGGACCTTGTCTTAAAGCAACAGAGGCACTAATAACACTGTCGTTGTCCACTATGAAATCTTTAATTCGATCAACTATAGAATCGCTACCTGTAGCTAAGGTCTTAACTCCATCAATGAAACCTTTGCGGTTGTAGGAGAAAAGAAGATCAAACCAATCAAACTTAACTTTTGCATCAAAGCTCAATAAATCGTTGTCTAAATCAAAGGCAAATGTCTCACTAAGATTTAAAGAGTAGCTTGTTGTAAAATCAAATCTCTTAGAAGTTAGACCCATGTTGGCACTAGCTGTGAGACTTTTTTTATCACCTGTGCCGGCAAAAGCATCAGCTATTGTATCTGAAACTTGATATGAGCGATCGTGGCTGTAGAAAGAGTTGAACATTCCATACGAAAGAGCTCCATCACCATAAGAGCCATCTATACCAAAGAAGAAGTTCTTAAAGGTGAAATCAAGTCCAACTGAACCAATAAAGTTCTCAAATCTTTGAAATACGTTTCCATCTTCCCCAAATAGAAGTTGTTTAAACTTATCTTCATAACCTAAAGCAGCACCAACAGTTGTTCTAAGGGCCACTTTATTATCCCCTTTTTGATAAATTGGGAATGTTAAATCAACAGCTGGAACTAAGAAAATACGACTATCATCACCAAGTTCAAAGTTTCCTAAAGCTGAAAGACCAAACTCCATTTTGTATTTCTTAAAGGGAACAACGCCAAATCTTAAACCAGCTAATTGCATTTGCTTAATGTCGTTAACAAAAAGCTCACCATTAACGTTTGAAGTTTTAAATTTAGCACTTAAAGTTTTTGGCTCATAAATTGAGTGGTTTTCTATGGAGCGAAGGTTGTTCACTAATGGACCAAAGAAGACAATCTGATCAGAGCTTAACTCTAAATAGAAAGGATCATCTTTTTGACCAACTTTGATGTGATCAATGAAATTAAGAACATCGCTTCCAATATCGAAGTATTTAGACACCCCGTCTTTACCAACACCAAATGAGAATGGGTCAGCGTAAGAGGGGTATAATTCGAAGATATTTAAATCGGCACTAATTCTTGGACCAAGACCAATTGAGAATTTATCATCTTTTGAGATAGTCACAGTTGGTTTAATTGAGAGGTAGTTGTTATCATCACCACCAAATACAATGTCTCTCACATAATCGGTTGTAAGTGATGCGCCAATTTTTACTTTATCTTGTTTTGTTGCTACTAAACTCTCATCTGCTTTTGGATCAGCTGCCCCTTTAAGAGCCTCTTTTCCAATAGTGACTGTAGCAGCTAAATTAATTCTTGGCTTATTATCAACTATGAATAATTCTCCGCTAAGGGCGTACAACCCTTTGGCATAACTAAGAGCCACATAAGGATAAGCTAAATCATCAGCAAGAATTAAGTCTTTAAATGTAGTGAGATTAGGCGTTGAAACAATATCTTTTATTGCATCAATAAAGCCATCTCTTTGTAAACCGGCAGAAACACTAAAGCCTTTGGCACTAAAACCAGCACCAAGAGTTAATGAGTCTCCTCCAACGGTAGGAACATCACTAAGGGTAATTATATCTTTAAAAGAGGAATTAACTGGAATGTAGTAAGAACCG
>Ga0265293_10011593_pt1 | contig 11942 bp, 11 predicted proteins | sample Munlanlewell138R_FD_192505 | JGI IMG/M metagenome (GOLD analysis project Ga0265293, IMG submission 192505) | Leachate microbial communities from a municipal landfill in Southern Ontario, Canada - Leachate well 138R | ecosystem: Engineered > Solid waste > Landfill > Unclassified | place: Canada... | reverse complement strand
GGCATATGCCCCTTGGCTGTAGTGCCCGTACTGTCGATGACCGAACTCCTCATGGCCATAGTGGTCACACAAGGTGTAGCGTCCTTGCATGCACATGGCGCAATGGCCACAGCCAACGTGGCTGATGCCACACACACGATCGCCTTTCTTCCACCCGAGTGCAGCGGCGCGCTCACCGACCGTCTCCACCACTCCGGCCCACTCATGTCCCGGGATCAACGGGAACTCCTTGGGCCAGAAGTTGGGAAACTCCCCGGCGATGATGTGCGGGTCAGTCCCACAAATCGCCACAGACTCAACAATACAGACCACCTCCATCTCCCGGGGCACAGGAATCGCGATGGTACAATACTCCAGCTCTTGTGGGGCGTTCAGCCGCACTGCATGCATCATTTTTTCGTTATTCAATGTACTACCTCCACGTAGTGTCGTAACGATCATTCCAGTGAACCATCGGAAGACCCGATACCGGGGATTTGAAGGAGGGGATGTTCGAACCACGGAGGCAACCGATGAACACCGTTGAGAGATCAGGCCCTCCGAAGGTCACACTCGCCATCCACGGAGCGATCCCCCGTCCCGTCTGGAAGAGAATCTCGTTGGTCACCCGCTTATTCACAAAGGCCTCGTCAAGCTGCCGCACTTTCTCAGGGTCTCCCTCATCCAACAGGATTTTCAACTCTCCATCGGGAGTGAGCGCGAACAGCTTGTCGGAGTAGACCATCGTCCCCCACAAGTTGCCGAACGAGTCGAATGCAATCCCGTCGGGGTAGGCGCCCGGCCCAAGGCTTTCCGGTCCGAAGACCTCGCGGCCATGCAGATCTCCCTGTGAATCGACCCGGAACCGAAGAATCCTGCCCCCGGTGGTTTCAACCACGTAGAGGAACTCCTCCTTGGCATCAAAACGCACCTCGTTGGTGAAGTGCAGTCCTTCGGCGACGATATGGGCACCACGCTCATCGTAGCGGATGATATACCCGTCATCCAAATCGGGCACGAGGGCGTCGAGCCAATTGGTGAGGCGGGTGGTCACGGTGATCCACAGACGGTCCTTTGAATCGCGGAGGACGAAATTCACCTTCCCGATCCTTTTGCCGTTGACACTATCCATCAAAACCTTCGTCTCTCCCGTCCGCTTCATCACCTCAAGGCAATCGGTGCCAAAATTGCTAATCAGAATATCCCCGTTTCGAGCGAATGCGAGACCGTTGGGAAGCGTTCCCTGGAAGAAGCGATCCACCTTGTCGTCAGCATGCTCGAACCCCACCCCGTGCTTTTGGGTGATGATTGTCTGCGAACCATCGGGTCGGATATGGACGACACCTCCACGGGCATCAGCTGACCATAGGCTCCCATCGCGCTCTGCGAGAATGCACTCGGGCCGCTGCAAGTCATGACCGACAGTCCTGATCATCGACGGCTCAAGGTAAAAGTCTCTCAACGGGTTGTGCTTCAGCATTGAGCCACCCCCTCGTCGAAATCTATCTCAGGGTGAAACACATACTCATCCAAGCTGGTTTTCGGTGCAAAAAAGCAGATGACCTTCATCGGTTCGCTGCTGCTATTGCGCACCATGTGCTTGGAGCCTTTCTCGAAGAGTACCGCCGTTCCCGAGCGCATCGGCTTGATCAGTCCGTCGACGTAGACCGTTCCCTCCCCCTCGATGATATAGATGAGCTCCTCACCATCGGGATGGCTGTGCGCCGGAGAGACCGTGCTCCCTGGTTCAACACGCATGACGCAACAGGCACAGAACTCGGGGTCGAGTCCACTTCCATCTTTGGCAATCCAGCGTAAAAAGCGCCCTGGGACGGCGATCTCATCGACTTCGGTTTCGTGAATTATTTTCATGGGAGCCTCCTGGAAAAAACTAAAGAGGAGACTATCGATAATCGATAATCTCCTTCAATCCTATAATAGCTTACTACTGTTGTCAAGTATGAAAAATAGTACTCGACGCGGCACCTCTTATGCTTCGCGGGGGAAGGTGATGGCCATGTTGAACCAACCAAGGAAGAGGCCGAAGAGACCGGCGATGATCGTCCACAGTGCTGCCACCAGGGGAGAGAGTATCGCATTTTCCGTGAGCGCGGGGAATGAGCCGGTGAACAGGACGGCAATACACATCGTCATCCCATTGAAGTATGCCAACGATCCCTTCTGGAAAACGGGAACGAAGTCCATGATCTTCACCAGAATTGCGACAAAGATACCGAAGCCAATCCAATATGCCCACAAACCACCGGTGGCAGGAATGACAGGGACGAGTGCGAACGAGAGTGACCAGCCAAGACCACAGATGATCGCACCAGCGGGGAATGCGGGAATGATCAACTTGCCGGCATCCTTCACGTTGGCGCCGAATGCGAAGAACTCTGCCCATACGATGAACGAGACCCACAGCGGGATGTTGTACTTGCCCAAGAACATAGTCAAGGGAAGGAAAACGATTGCAGTGATCGCTACCGCGAACCAGAACGGGATGGTGTTCTTTTTTGCCATACAAAACTCCTTTTCTATCTCACACGAATTCCGTGATCACGACGGCCGTCCGTCACGCGGTCCGATTCCGTCCTGTACCCAGTGTTCCAGGAGGTGCACCCCCACCTCCCCGCTGAGCAACCCACCATGGGCAACCCAGCGTATCCTTTTTTTGTACACGCCCCTCTCTGTACACGTACACGGGTGGAGACATACACAATGGAAAGGATAGCAGAATCTATTATCCATTCTCGATAATCTATAAATCAATCATTATCGATGAATCGCCGATTGTCAAGGAAAAAGTACCAAGAAGTGCTCAATAATGAAAAACCCTCCGCCCAAAGGCGAAGGGGATTGGGAAAGACTCCCGTACATCACTGGCACGCGGTGATTCCCCCGTCGACAAACACAATCTGACCGGTCACGAAATCACTGGCCGGGCTGGCAAGATACAGGGCCAACGCCGCCACATCGGAGGGTTCGCAGACCCGTCCGAGGGGAATGCGTGCTACCAACGGCTCATAGAACGCGGGGTCTTCGAGATACTCTGCCACCAACGAGGTTCGGGTGAACGTAGGACCGATGCCGTTCACGGTGATGCCAGCCTTGCCCCATTCGGTTGCAAGCTGTTTGATCATCATATTCATGCCGCCACGGCTGGCACAGTAACTGATGTACCCTCGCCTCAGTGCAAGAATACTCCTAACCGAAGAGATGTGGATGTGCTTGCCTTTGATCTTCCGGCTCATTTGATCTTTTGCAATCGCCTGGGAGAGGAAGAACGCCGCCTTGAGGTTTACATCGATGACACGGTCCCAGTCAGCTTCGTTGTACTCCTCAGCAGCTGTCTCGATGTGCATGCCGACGCTATTGACGACAATGTCGATACCGTTCGCCTCTGCACAGATTGCTGCCACCTGTTCCTGCATGGCAGGAATTTCGTCGACAATGAGTTGTGCCCCATACGCATCGCCGCCCTTCTTCCGTATCTCTTTGGCGGTGTGTTCGGCTTTTGCCAGGTCACGGGCACTCACGTAGACGGTAGCACCAGCTGCGCACAATGCCTCGCTGATCGCATTTCCGATGCCACCGGCACCTCCGGCGACGAGAGCTTTCCTGCCTTTCAATGAAAAGAGTTCGGTGTACTGTTTCAGTGTATGTTCCATCTTCAGCTCCTATGGGCTCGCATTCATGACCGGCATCCTTGCAGTCAGCTGGTCGTACAATGCATTGATATTGTTCCAAGTCACGTCATCGAGCATATACTCTTGACCGATGTCAACGGGGAAGCGGTCGGCGAATCCAAGCTTCTCAAGACACTCCTCTTTGGACCAACCCTTCCCGATCGCGACGGCGATCTGTGTGACCCACTCCAGCAGGAAGGCTCGTTGTACGTAGAGCTCCTGCTTGGTACACACCGGCCCATGTCCGGGGATCACGATATCGACATCCACCTCCAACAATCGATCGAGCGAGCGGATCCACTGCTCGACGTCCGAAGTATAGAGCCACGTCTGGCAGCCGTTGAACACGGTGTCGCCCACGAACATCATCCGCTCCTCTGGGACGACGACAGCAAGCTGGCCCGGAGTATGGCCTGGAGTCCACAATAGCTGAAATGTGTGGTCTCCTACCTTGAACTCCATATCACCGTCAATGATGATGTCCGGTTTGTTCGGCTTGGCAAAGTAGGTCTCCTCATCGGGGAAGATCGACTCACCCTGTGGATCGTCGGTAGGGAGCGCTTCCTTCGCGTAGAGATACGGGTTAATCTGTGGATAGACGGTCATAAAGTTATCGAACGTCGCTCGATGGCTGATGATGTGCTCGACCTCGTCGAAATAGTAGTTTCCAAAGATGTGGTCTACATGCTGTTCGGTGTTGATGAGATATCTGATCGGACCGTAGGATTTGGCGAGTCGATACATCTCAATCGCGCGGGTGGGCAATTGGGGAGTGTCTATCACCACCACTCCGTCATTCGTGATCACGAACGCGGGATTACAGCCCCGTACCTTGGTCTCCACGAATACATTCTTTGATATCTGTTCCATGTTGTCCTCCTGCGAGGGCTTCTTCCCTCAGGGTTGGTTTCAGGTGCGCTGCACCCTGTATGACGCTACGTTCACCGGTACGCCCGACACAGTACTGTGGTTGACGGCGGAAGTTTTCGTGGCTTTTCTTCACTATCGGTAACATTGTTTGCCATGTTGTGATAGTATATAGTGAGAACTATCGAAGATTCAAGATTGTTTATAGAATATCTATTATCGAGAATGTAAAATGCCACATTGACATAACAATTGTCATAAGGTAAACTATTATGGTATCTAAAAAAGTCTAGAGTGAATTGTAGGAATCAAGAATGACAAAAACTGGAAGTGGTAGGCCTGGATTAGTCAAGAAAGTTTTGAGTGAACAGATCAAGGAACAACTGATGGAGGATCTGCTCCAAAAGAAATACAAAGCGGGTGACCGCTTGGTGGAGAGCGCCATCGCCAAGGAGTTCAATGTCAGCCAAGCACCGGTGCGAGAAGCAATCAAAAGCTTGGTTGAGATGGAGTTGCTTGATTTTGAACCCTACAAGGGTATCACCGTCAGGGCTTTTACTGCCGATGACTTGAGCGAAGTATTCTTGGTGCGTGCAGCGCTCGAATCATTGGCTGCCCGCTTGGCTGCCGAGCGCATCACGGCAGAGGAGATCAAAAAGCTGGAAGAAGTGCTCCAGTATATGCTCAAAGCCGCAAAAGACGGCGATATCGAAAACCGAACGTCGTACAACAACCAATTCCACGACACGATCATCAAGGCATCGGGAAACAAGTTGATCGCTCGGCTCTCGAGGAACCTGCGGTTTGCATCATGGTCCCAAACCAGTGGTGCCCTGACGAGCATGGATCACATCGGTATCGCCCAACGCCATACCCTGATCATCGATTCGCTGCGTAGCGGAGATCCCGACCAAGCCGAACAGGTGATGCGCGACCATATCTTGAATAGCTACAAGAGCCTGTTGGAGAAACTCAAGGCCCAAGAAGCGGCTGAGCAGAACCAGGATTCGGCTCCATAGTACCGACTCCCCCACACGTATCCTCGATGCGGATTCGCCGTTGCCCCAGCCACACGGCAGCAGAGGGTGTGTGCCTCCGTTGAAGGCATGCGCGGCTCACACCGTTGAATGGCCTCAGCGCATATATCCACGCGCCTGTAGTGCGCGGCAACTGGCGCGTAGCCCCTCCAACGTCTTCACCTCGACAACCACGGGGATGTCCTGGTCAGTGGCGAGCGTGAGGGCGTTGTCTATGTCGACCGTACCTGTATAGAGGGCACGATGATCCGATCCATCCTTCGAGTCATGCAGATGGATTTCAAAGACCTTCTCCATGTGCTCCGCAAAGAATGGTGCATCCACGAGTTTGGCCGTCGTGTCGTGCCCAAAGTCCCATGTGAGTCCGATGTGTTCAAAAGAGAGGAGCATCTGCAGTCCCTTTTGTATGAACGGGAGATTGAAGTTTCCACGGTTTTCCATGCAGAGCACACAGCCGTTGTCGCCAAGGACCGCATCCAATGCACCCAAGATCATCTCAAGCGAGTCGAGGTATGCATGCTCATACCGTTCATAAATATATATGCCCTCTTGGGGCAATGAGACTTTGATGCCGCTGTTCATGTGGCAGACAAAACGAGTCCCCTCCTCCACCTCCGATACCAAGGAGGTGATCATTGAGAGCGCTGCATCGCGAAACTCCGACTGCAAGGATCCAAGGTCAAGGACCTCTGGAAGATGGATTGAATACCCGATTCCCTTCTCTCTTAATCGAGACAGGAGACGGTGTGAACTCATTGCCTCGCGTGTGTAGAGTGGAAAATTGCAATTCAGTTCAATAAAATCGAACCCGGTCTCAACGCAGAAGGTGAGCAACTCATCGTAGCTGCCGCACTCCATCGGTGTAGGCATCCCAAATCGTACGCGTTTCACTTCACCCATCTTGGGCTCTCCTCTCTGGGCAACACCATCTCATGCTCATCTTCTTTGGCTGATACCCACACCATCTCTTCGTCATCCCCAATGCACACGGCTAGCCACGGGTCCTTGTAAGCTGTAAAGCCTCTTTCACGCTGAGAGGCAATGTCGATCACCATTGTGGCGAAGATGGCCGCGATTCCTACAAGATACCATGTCATAGGGGTATGTTTCCGTGTTTTTTCGCAGGGAGGATCTCCCGTTTTCCCGATAGTGACTCGAGGGACCTGAACAACACTTGTCGCACCTGCGCAGGTACGATTACATCATCGACCATCCCGCCTGCGGCGGACACAAAGGGGTTCATTGAGTTGTTCCTGAACTCCTCGATCTTTTGGGCCCGGACCGCCGCGGGATCGGCCGCGTTTGCGATCTCCTTACGGAAAATGATGTTTGCAGCCCCCTCGGCACCCATCACAGCAACTTCTGCACTGGGGAATGAGAGCACCCGATCATACCCGAGTGTACGGGAAGCCATGGCGATGTAGGCACCACCATATGCCTTTCTGACGATCAGCGCGATCTTCGGCACCGTTGCCTCCCCAATGGCGTACAACAGCTTTGCCCCGTGACGTATGATCCCGTTCCACTCCTGGTTGGTGCCGGGCATATACCCGGGAATGTCGACAAGGGACACCACAGGAATGTTGAATGCGTCGCAGAATCGTACAAATCGCGCAGCTTTGTCGGATGAGTTGATATCCAGGGTACCAGAGAGGTGACGAGGCTGGTTCGCGATGATTCCAACCGAACGACCCTCCAGGCGAGCGAATCCCACGATGATGTTCAGCGCATACTCCTCCTGTACTTCAAGGAAGGAGTCGGGGTCGAAGATCTCCTCGATGACCTCATGCATGTCGTACGCCTTGGTCGCCCGTTCTGAGAGGATCTCATCAATTTTTCCTGTCTTCGGTGAAGCCTTCCCCTTCCGTTGTTCCAAGGGAGGCGATTGTCTGTTGTTGCTCGGAAGATACGAAAGCAACTGTTTCACTTGGGCAAACAGGCTCTCTTCATCAGCGCAGTGGAAGTGCGCGTTTCCGCTCTTCTTTGCGTGGGCGGCCGCCCCACCCAAATCCCCATGGGTAACGTCCTCTCCAGTGACTGCCTTGATGACGTCGGGCCCGGTGATGTACATCTGGCTGATACCATCGACCATATAGACGAAATCGGTGAGCGAAGACGAATACACAGCTCCTCCTGCACACGGACCGAGGATCAGGGAGATCTGGGGAATCACGCCCGATGCAAGGATGTTGTTGCGAAAAATCTTCCCATACCCGTCGAGGGAGTAGACTCCTTCCTGTATGCGTGCCCCACCTGAATCGTTGATCTGGATGAATGGGCACCCGGTCTGTACTGCCAACTCCTGGACACGGGCAATCTTCTCCGCCTGCTGCTCACCAAGTGAACCGCCGAGCACGGTGAAGTCCTGTGATGAGATCCAGACCTGTCTGCCACCCACCAGTGCGGTGCCGGTGACCACCCCATCTCCCGGCAACCGGTGGGCCTCCATGCCGAACTCAACGGCACGACTGGTCATGTACGGGTTGTACTCGACAAAGGAATCGGGGTCAGCCAACCGTGCGATTCGCTCCCTCGCCGTCAACTTTCCCTTTGCATGTTGCGCAGCCACACGTGCTTCGCCCCCGCCTTCCTGCGAGCGCTTCTTCATCTGTTCAAGCCGGCCATTCATCGTGTTGTACCCTCCTCATGCGTGAGACACCAGGCGGCGCCTCCCCCCGCGTCTCTTCCTTCACACCCCCTGGGTGCGTACCTTCTCGCTAAACAACTCTTCATCGGAGGGTTGCTTGTTGGCAATCGGGAAACTGACCCATGTGGTATTCAACAGGTGTTTCCAGGTGATGTTTTCGCTGGCTATGTTCCCACCCCAGGTTCCGCAACCCAACGTAAGGGTCACCGGCATGCCGTTTGTCCAGGCACCGCTATTGCTCAGGCTCTGTGGCTGATTCACCATGACCCGCGACACCCTCACCTTGGAGGCCAGCTTCAATGCGCGTGCACGATCTGCGGTGTGGATACCACACGAGTGTCCCGCTCCCGAGTAGGTAGTGATCTGATTCACCAACTCAATCGCCTCATCAAATGTCTGCCACTTGTACAGGGTGATCACCACAGAAAGTTTCTCACCACTGAACGGAAACCCTTCCCCGATCCCCGATTCCTCGACCATCAGGAAGGTCTTGCCCTCGGGCAGTGAGATTCCTGCCACCTGTGCAATCTTTGCAGCACTCTGGGCGACCACCTCTCGGTTCAAGGTCTTTCCATCAGGCCACATCGCCTGTTGGAGCAGGATCTTCTCATCGGCGCGTAGGAGGTAGCCACCCTCCGTTTCCATGGCGGCAACGAACTGGTCATAGACACCTGCCTGCACTGCTGCTGAGTTCTCACTCGAACAACTTGTCGCTTGGTCAAAGGTCTTGGAACGTCGGATCTTCTCCGCCACCGCGGCCATAGGTTGTGTATCATCGACCACCGTCACCGCGTTGCCGGCACCTACCCCGTAGGCCGGTGTGCCACTTGAGTAGGCAGCAGCCACCATCCCAGGGCCACCGGTTGCAAGGATCAAGTCACACTGGCTCATCAACTCTCCGCTGTTTTCAACGGAGACTTGCGACATATCGATCACCAGATCCTCGGGAAGGCCCTGTTGGGCCAACACCGCACGCATCATCCCCACAACGTGCGCATTCGTCTTCTTCGTCCTCGGGTGCGGGGCTAAAATCACGGCATTGCGCGTCTTGACCGCCCATGCCGCCTTGAGTACCGGTGTGGCCTCACAGTTGGTGCACGGGACCAATGCACCCAGTACACCCACAGGCTTGGCAATCTTCACCAGGGCATTGACGTGGTCCTCTTCCAGGATTCCTACCGAAGGTTGGTCTTTCATGTCCATCCAACCCCCGCGCACTTTGTTCATCATCTTGGCATACTTGCTCTCGACATCACCCATGAGGGACTCAGATACCGCCAACTCCGCCAGTTCTTGGACAAAGGCCGGCTGTACCGCAGCCCAGCAGAGGGCCTCCGCCGCCGCATCGACCGTTTCCTGATCCGCAAACTCAATCACGCGTTGTGCCGCTTTGGCACGGGCAACCAATGCCGCGATATAGGATTTCGCACTAGAGTCCGCCATCTTCTGCTCCTTTGCTTGCACTGCCTGCGCAAGCCCTTTCTGTATATCTATTATCGATTATCGATTTTATATAAGAGTACCAATATCCTACCTCCCTGTCAATGAAGAAAGGGAGACATGATCTCCTCGGTGTTCAGTGCACTGCTGAGAGGGGGAACGCGCCGATGCGGTTCCAATGTTCGGTGAATTGGGCGAGCGTCTTTTGCACCACTCCGTAGGTGATGAACGCTTCGGGAGGCATGCCATCCGGTTCATAGGCACGAACAAACTCCCCGACGGTCATCAAACGTGCAATCGCTTGTGAATCTACCGCTTCGAGGTGGTGTGTCTGGTAGGGCATTTCCTCCTTCGTCAGCAACGCCTGGATCTTCGGATGAATCGACATCGTGACATCCGCTCCCGCAAGGTCAGTCACGTGGTAGGCTCCCCGCATACCTGCAGGCATCAAGATTGCTTCATACTTGCGTTCGGCGAAGAGCGCAATCGCACGTTTCATGATGGCACTTCCCACTTGGATAATGTCCGATTCGCGCACACCAGGGACCTTCCTGTCGTGCACCACGTCACGGATGTAGTCGTCGATGCGACCTACCATCACCACGGCAAAGCACTTACCCTCCCGTCCTCCTGCACGCCTAATACGAGCAAGCCCCTTCTCATACCGGTCACCGACCGCGAGGACCTGTGGAAGGGTGAAACTTACGGTAGCAGTAACGGTAATCCCCTCTGCTACACACTCCTCCAGTACATCGAGCCCTGCTGCGGTAACGGGCAGTTTCACTGCAATATTCGGTGCCCACGCATGCAGGCGTCTGGCCATGGCGAGCATCGCCTCCCGGTCGGCGGCATACATCGGATGTACCTGTGCGCAGACAAACCCTTCGCGTCCCCCTTCAACAACATGGGGCGCCAACCGTGCTGCTACCGAAACGGTGACACGGCGGATCAACTCCTCGGTCTTCGCATCCCCACTGAGGTGTGAATCCATGCCCTCCAGAAGAGGGTTCCAGTACTCGGGTGTGTCATAGAGGGTTTTGCATACCAATACGGGATTGGTCGTGACTCCGACTGCACCGTGGTCGAGTGCCGCTGCAAGCTCCAAAGAGTCAGCAGAATCATTCCACCACGCACTCTTCGTGGTCTGTGCCAGCCATTTGAGATATTCGTTCATTCCAGCTCCTGTGATAGTGAGATATCCATGCATAGGTCATGTACATGGCATATGCAAAGATCCCTCATGAATTGGTGGTGCCATCGAAAAACGGCACCACCATCATTACATCCATTGTCTTGATACTTAGGCGAGGATGGTGACCACACCCTTGTCTCCGTCGACCCGGATTTTATCTCCACTCTTGATCTCTCGCGATGCAGTTCCCGTCCCTACCACCGCAGGGATCATGAACTCGCGCGCCACAACCGCGGAGTGGCTCAATACCCCACCACTGTCGGTGACGATACCCGCAATTTTGGAGAACACGACGACCCAAGCGGGGTTGGTCATGATACAGACCAAGATTTCATCGCGTCCCACCTCGTTGAACTCAGCGGGGCTCTTCACAACACGGGCGATACCTTCGACAACGCCAGGTGATGCAGGAAGACCCTGGATGACCCCCTTCACCTTCTCGTCATTCTCACGCTCGAACTTCTCGGGATATCCCCACAGGGTGTGGTACGGCTCTTCGTACATGTTGGCCTGTGTGACGGTTCCCACCCAGTCGCGCGGGATGATCTCGTGGTACTTTTCGATATCAGCCTTCGCATCGGCGATAATCTTGCGGCCCGGGTAGTTCTTCGCATCCGCGACGTATCGGCGCAGCTGCTCATACTCGAGCATCATGATGTCTTCAGGATCGTCCAAGAGACCTTCCTTGACCATCTTCCGCGCTACCGACAGCAGCACAAGGCGCATGCGGGCGTACGTGCCCTGATCGAAGTAGAAGTGGTGGTCGGGGGTCAACGGCAGCATCGCGAGGTTGAGTGCAAGCGCTTCCTCGAATTTCTCCTTGTCCTCCGCACTTCTGTCCTTGATTTGGTCACGCAAATACGCAATGGCACGATCTTGTTCGGCGATACAGTTATTGTAGATCTCGTTGTAGTTGAAGTCGGTCGCAAGATAGCCCTTGATCTGCTCGAGGATAGGCTTCTGGTCCTCAATGTCGAGGGAGAACACATACTCGTGCGTATAGACTGCCTTATACCCGAACTCCTTGGCGTACTCGAACACTTCGTTGAGGAATGCCTTGCCCCGATCACTCTTGTTGAGGGCGTTTTCAA
>Ga0265293_10011592_pt1 | contig 11942 bp, 7 predicted proteins | sample Munlanlewell138R_FD_192505 | JGI IMG/M metagenome (GOLD analysis project Ga0265293, IMG submission 192505) | Leachate microbial communities from a municipal landfill in Southern Ontario, Canada - Leachate well 138R | ecosystem: Engineered > Solid waste > Landfill > Unclassified | place: Canada... | reverse complement strand
GGATACGGGTCTATTGTCGGCAAAGAACGGGAAAATTGCAAGCGGCGACGGCCCTGAGACCGATTTACACGATGGCGCGCCTGCGCAACAGGGCGTACAGGATGATTGCCCCGAACGTCGCCGTGCCGATGCCGTCGAGCTTGAACGCGCCGAACTGCATGGAAAAGTTGCCCGCGCCCAGCACCAAGGTAACCGCCGCGACGATGAGATTGCGGTTATCGCTGAAATCGACCTTGTTGACTACCCATATCCTGGCGCCGGCTATGGCGATCAAGCCGAACACCACGACGGACATGCCGCCCAGAACGGGCCCCGGTATCATCTGGATGACGGCGCCGAACTTCGGGGAAAACCCGAGCAGTATGGCAATGATCGCCGCAATCACGAACACCAGCGTGGAGTAAATGCGGGTAACCGCCATGACGCCGATATTCTCGGCGTACGTGGTGACGCCCGTGCCGCCCACCGCCCCCGACACCATCGTGGCCACGCCGTCGCCGACGAAAGCCCGGCCGAGGTAGACGTCGAGGTTCTTCCCGGTCATGGCGGTCACCGCCTTGATGTGCCCCAGGTTTTCCGCCACCAGAATGACGGCCACGGGAACGATCACGCTGATCGCCTGCGCCTGGAACACGGGCGCGTGGAACTGGGGCAATCCCAGCCAGGGCGCATTGCGCAGGTCATCGAACAGGATGGGCATGCCCAGACCGAATCCGTTGGCGAAAACGGCATAGATGACGCAGGCCAACACGAGCCCGACCAGGATCAGCAGGCGCTGCATGACTCCGCGCGTATAGACGGCTATTCCGCCCACGCACACGATGGTCGTCAAGGCCATCAATGCATCGAAGGTCGACGAACCCATCGCGCCCTTGGCCGCGATGGGCGCCAGATTCAAGCCGATCACCGCCACGACGGCGCCGGTCACCACCGGCGGCATCCAGGTGTCTATCCATTTGGCGCCGTCGCCCGAACGAGCGTTGATCCACCAGACGATGGCGCCGATCACCGTATAGGCGAATCCGCACGCGATGATCGCGCCCAGCGCCACGCCGATATTGGTGTTGGGGCCGGCGCCGGCATAGCCCGTGACCGCGATCACCCCCCCGATGAACGCAAAGCTGGATCCCAGATAGCTGGGGACGCGTCCGCCGACGAACAGAAAGAAGATCAGCGTGCCGATCCCGGACATCAGGATCGCCACGTTGGGATCGAAACCCATCAGCAGCGGCGCCAGGATGGTCGATCCGAACATGGCCACGACGTGCTGGGCGCCCATGGCCACGCTTTGCGGCAAAGGCAGGTACTCGTCGGGCTGCACCACCTCGTTCGCGGCCATGCCGTGCACTCTGCGCCATCTAGGGAAAAATGAACTGGACATGCCGGACCGCCTTCTTGTCAGTGTTGGATGGGAATCATGCGACCAGCTGGGCGTGGAGGTCTTGCAAGGAATAGACCTTCAGGCCGCCGCCTTCGCGCAGGTACTGCAAGCCTTCGACCGCCGCGCGAGCGCCGGCGATCGTCGTGAAGAACGTCACCCGCGACGCCAGGGCGTGCGTGCGTATCATACGGGAATCGGCAATGGCGTTGCGGCGTTCTTCGACCGTGTTGATGACCATGGCGATCTCGCCGTTTTTGATCATGTCGACGATGTGGGGGCGCCCTTCGGTGACCTTGTTGACGACCTGGACCTCCAGCCCCGCCGCCTCGATGGCGGCCGCCGTGCCGCGCGTGGCGACGATCTTGAAGCCCAGCGCGATCAGCCCGCGGGCCACTTCCACCGCGCGCGGCTTGTCCTGCGCCTTGACGCTGATGAATGCGGTGCCGGATTCGGGCAAGGCCACGCCCGCCGCCAATTGAGACTTGACGAAGGCCTCTCCGAAGCTTTCGCCGACGCCCATCACTTCGCCGGTGGACTTCATTTCGGGGCCCAGTATGGTGTCGACACCCGGAAACTTCACGAAAGGAAAGACGGCCTCCTTCACGGAGTAATAGCGGGGCACGACTTCCTTGGCAATGCCCTGCCCAGCCAGCGTATTTCCCGCCATGGCGCGCGCCGCGATCTTGGCGAGCTGCAGACCGGTGGCCTTGGAGACGTACGGAACGGTGCGCGAGGCGCGCGGATTGACTTCCAGCACGTATACGTCGCCGTCCTGGATGGCGAACTGCACGTTCATCAAGCCCTTGACGTTCAGCGCGCGCGCCATCAAGCCGGTCTGACGCTTGATTTCGGCAATGACGCCGGCGGACAGCGAATACGGCGGCAGGCTGCACGCGGAATCGCCCGAGTGCACCCCGGCCTGCTCGATGTGCTCCATGACACCGCCGATGAATACGGTTTCGCCGTCCGACAGGCAGTCGACGTCCACTTCCGTCGCATTGTTCAGGAAGTGATCCAGCAGGACCGGCGAATCGTTGCTGACCTTGACCGCTTCGCGCATGTAGCGCTCCAGGTCCTGCTGCTCGTGCACGATCTCCATGGCCCGTCCGCCCAGAACGTAGCTGGGGCGCACGACCAGCGGATAGCCGATTTCCGCCGCCAGCGCCAGCGCCTCGCCCTCGGTGCGGGCCGTGCGGTTGGGCGGCTGGCGCAAGCCCAGCTTGGCCAGCAGCTTCTGGAAGCGCTCGCGGTCCTCGGCCACGTCGATCGATTCGGGACTGGTGCCGATGATGGGTACGCCGTTCGCTTCCAGCGCGCGCGCCAGCTTCAACGGCGTCTGGCCGCCGTACTGCACGATCATGCCGGCGGGATTTTCCTTGTGGACGATCTCCAGCACGTCTTCCAGCGTGAGCGATTCGAAGTACAGGCGATCCGACGTATCGTAATCGGTGGACACCGTCTCCGGATTGCAATTGATCATGATGGTTTCGTAGCCGTCTTCGCGCAAGGCCAACGCGGCGTGCACGCAGCAATAATCGAACTCGATGCCCTGGCCGATCCGGTTGGGCCCGCCGCCGAGAACGATGATTTTCTTGTTGCCGGTCGGCTCGGCTTCGCACTCCTCTTCATAGGTCGAGTACATGTACGCCGTGCGCGTCGCGAACTCCGCCGCGCAGGTGTCGACGCGCTTGTAGACCGGACGCACGTTCAGCTGATGGCGCAGCTTGCGCACCTCGGTTTCTGATGTGTCGAGCAGGAAGGCCAGGCGGCGGTCGGAGAAGCCGCGGCGCTTGAGCTGCCACAAGGTATCGACGTCGAGATCGCCCAGGGTCTTCTGCTCGAGGGCCAGCTCGATGTCCACGATCTCCTTGATCTGGGCGAGAAACCAGGGATCGATGCTGGTCAGGATATGCACCTCTTCCAGGCTGAAGCCCTGAGCGAAGGCGTCGCCCACGTACCAGATGCGCTCGGGGCCGGGCTCGCCCAGCTCGATCTGGAGCTTCTCGCGATCCGTCGTCTTCTGGTTCAAACCGTCCACGCCGACCTCCAGGCCGCGCAAGGCTTTCTGGAAAGACTCCTGGAACGTCCGGCCGATCGCCATGACCTCGCCCACGGATTTCATCTGGGTCGTCAAGCGGGAGTCGGCCTGGGGGAATTTCTCGAAGGCGAAGCGGGGAATCTTGGTGACCACGTAATCGATGGTGGGCTCGAACGAGGCGGGCGTGGCGCCGCCGGTGATGTCGTTTTTCAGTTCGTCCAAGGTGTAGCCGACGGCCAGCCGGGCCGCGACTTTCGCGATCGGAAAGCCGGTGGCCTTCGAGGCCAGCGCCGAGGAGCGCGAAACACGCGGATTCATCTCGATGACGATCATGCGGCCGTCCTTCGGATTAATGGCGAACTGCACGTTCGACCCGCCCGTTTCCACGCCGATCTCGCGCAGCACCGCGATGGAGGCATTGCGCATCAACTGGTATTCCTTGTCCGTCAATGTCTGGGCCGGCGCCACCGTGATCGAATCCCCCGTATGCACGCCCATCGGATCCAGGTTTTCGATGGAGCAGATGATGATGCAATTGTCGGCGGCATCGCGCACGACTTCCATCTCGAACTCTTTCCAGCCAAGCAGGGACTCCTCGATCAGCAGCTCGCTGGTGGGCGATGCCTCCAGGCCGCGGCGGCAGATGCTTTCGAATTCCTCGCTGTTGTAGGCGATGCCGCCGCCCGAGCCGCCCATGGTGAAGCTGGGACGGATGACGACCGGAAAGCCCGCCGTTTTCGCATCCTCGGCAATGCGGCGCTGCACTTCCCAGGCCTCTTCCATGGAATGGGCCACGCCGGACTTGGCCGAATCGAGTCCGATATCGGTCATGGCCTGCTTGAACAACTGGCGGTCCTCGGCCTTTTCTATGGCTTTCTCGTTGGCGCCGATCAATTCGACGCCATGCTTGGCCAGCACGCCGTGGCGCACGAGATCCAGCGCGCAGTTCAAGGCCGTCTGTCCGCCCATGGTGGCCAGCAGCGCATCGGGTTTTTCCCGCTCGATGATTTTCTCGACGGCCTGCCACGTTATCGGCTCGATGTAGGTCGCGTCGGCGGTTTCCGGATCGGTCATGATGGTCGCGGGATTGCTGTTGACCAGGATCGTACGGTAGCCCTCTTCCTTGAGCGCCTTGCACGCTTGCGCGCCGGAGTAGTCGAATTCGCAGGCCTGTCCGATGACGATGGGGCCCGCGCCGATGATGAGGATGCTTTTTATATCTAAACGCTTTGGCATAGTGGGTGATGAATTATTTTTTGTCAGCCATGAGGCCGATGAATTTATCGAATAGGCCGACGATGTCGTGCGGGCCGGGGCTGGCTTCGGGGTGGCCCTGGAAGGAGAACGCGGGCGCGTCCGTCAGTTCGAAGCCTTGCAGGCTGCCGTCGAACAAGGACACGTGGGTGACGCGCGCATTGCCGGGCAGGGAATCGGCATCGATGTTGAAACCGTGGTTCTGGCTGGTGATGTACACGCGTCCGGTATCCAGTTCCTGAACGGGATGGTTGGCGCCGTGATGGCCGGTCTTCATCTTGACGGCCTTGGCCCCGATGCTCAGTCCCAGGATTTGCTGGCCCAGGCAGATGCCGAAAAACGGGATCTTGCGGGCAATCACTTCTTTGCTGGTTTCGATGGCGTAATCGCAAGGCTCGGGATCGCCGGGGCCGTTGGAGAAGAACACGCCGTCGGGAGCCAGATCCAGTACCTGACGCACCGGCGTCTGGGCCGGAACCAGCGTGATGCGACAGCCTCGGTCCGCCAGCAGACGCAGGATGTTGGACTTGATGCCGAAGTCGTAGGCGACAACGTGAAAATCGCCGTTGCCGATCTTGGAATAACCCTGGCCCAAGGTCCACGTGCCCTCGGTCCAATCGGTTTTCTGTTTGATGGACACCTCTTTGGCCAGGTCCTGGCCGCTCATGCCCGGGAAGCTGCGCGCCAGCTCGAGCGCCCGCTCGGCATCGTCGCCGACGAGGATGCATGCGCCTTGGGCGCCGCCCTCGCGCAGGATGCGGGTCAGCTTGCGCGTATCGACACCCGAGATAGCCACGACGCCGTTCTGCTTGAGGTACTCCGGCAACGACAGCGTGGAACGAAAGTTGGACACCCGCAACGCGCAATCGCGTACGACGAGGCCGCCGGCGTAAACGCTGGACGATTCGACGTCTTCGGCGTTGACGCCGGTATTGCCGATATGCGGATAGGTCAGCGTGACGATCTGTCCGCTGTAGCTGGGGTCGGTCAGGATTTCCTGGTACCCCGTCATGGAAGTATTGAATACGATTTCGGCGACGCAATGACCATCGGCGCCGATGGAGACACCCTTGAAGATGGTACCGTCGGCCAAAGCAAGAATCGCGCGGGGAGCGGATTGAACTCCCTCAGGAAAGAGTGACGGCAGCACTGTAAACCCCGGTTATAAAGTCAATAATTAAACCTTCCGATTATACATTGAGAAGCCTCGCTGTCTTTCCGAAACGGGCCGACCCCACGCCGCCGCGTGAAATCGTCTACAGTAACAAGAAGGGCCTTTTATCCGCCTGTTTCGTGTCATCATCACTCGTTTTTCCGTTTATTTTCCAGGCACCATGACCAATCAACTCGAAGCTCTGCGCCAGTACACCACCGTCGTCGCCGATACGGGCGATTTCGAAGCCATGCGTGCGCACCGCCCTACGGATGCGACCACCAACCCCTCCCTGATCCTGAAGGCGGCGCAGAAGCCGGAGAACAAGGATCTGCTTGCGCGCACCATCCGCGACCACGGTCATCGGCCGCTCAGCGAGCTGACCGAACAATTGCTGGTCGCGTTCGGCCTGGAAATCCTGAAGATCGTGCCCGGCCGCGTATCGACCGAGGTGGATGCCCGCTTGTCCTTCGACACGCAGGCCAGCATCGAACGAGCGCGGCAGATCATCGCGATGTATCGGGCCGCGGGCATCGACAGAGAACGCGTGCTGATCAAGCTGGCCTCGACCTGGGAAGGCATACAGGCCGCCAAGGTACTGCAGGCCGAGGGCATACGATGCAATCTGACGCTGCTGTTTTCCTTGGCGCAGGCCATCGCCTGCGCGCAGGCCAAGGTCCGGTTGATCTCGCCTTTCGTCGGCCGCATCTATGACTGGCACAAAAAGCACGAAGGCGCGAACTGGGTGGAAAGCGAGCGTGCCGGCGCCAACGATCCCGGCGTGCAATCCGTGACCCGCATCTACAACTATTACAAGACCTACGACATACCGACCGAAGTCATGGGGGCCAGCTTTCGCAACATCGGCCAGATCCGAGCCCTGGCCGGGTGCGATCTGCTTACCATCAGCCCCGAGCTGCTGGCCGAGCTGAGCGCGTCGCAAGAGCCGCTGGAGCGGCAGCTGGATGCGGACGGCGCCAAGCGCCAGGCCCCCGAGTGGATAGCCAGCAATGAGATCGCCTTCCGCACGGAACTCAACATGGACGCCATGGCAACCGAAAAATTGGCCGAAGGCATACGCGTATTCACCGCCGACGCCATCAAGCTCGATGCCTTGATCGCCCAGGCGCGCTGACGGCCGCGGACGCTCAGGTCTGCCGGCGCTCCATCAATGCCCAGGCCACAGTGCCGGCATCGACGTATTCCAGCTCGCTGCCGCTGGGCACGCCGCGCGCGATCCGCGTCACGGCGATGCCTTCCTGCCGCAATGATTCGGCCAGGTAGTGGGCCGTCGTTTCGCCTTCCGCCGTGAAGTTCGTGGCCAGAATGACTTCCTTGACCACGCCGTCGCGGGCGCGCTTGATGAGCCGCTCGAACTGGAGCTCTCGAGGGCCTATGCCCTCGAGAGGGGCCAGGCGGCCCATGAGTATGTAATACAGGCCGCGATAGCCGTGCCCGGCCTCGATTACCGCCTGATCCGCAGGCGTTTCAACCACGCACAGCAGGCTGGGATCGCGTTTGGGATTGACGCAAATGGCGCAGACGTCCTGGTCGGAAAATCCGTTGCACATCGAGCAATGCCGCAGATTGCCGACTGCATCGCGCAATGCCCTGCTGAGCATGTCGGCGCCCGCCAGATCATGCTGCATCAAATGATAGGCCATGCGGCGGGCCGAACGCACCCCCACGCCGGGCAGGCGGCGCAAGGCTTCGATCAGAACCTTGAGCGGCTCCGGTTCGGACAGGGGCTGCTCCATCAGAACGGCAGCTTCATTCCCGGCGGCAGCGGCATTCCGGCCGTCACCGATGCCATTTTTTCCTGAGCGGTCGCCTCTGCCTTGCGCAACGCGTCATTGAATGCGGCGGCCACCAGGTCTTCCAGCATATCCTTGTCCTCCTCGAACAGGCTGGGATCGATCTGCACGCGCTTGACGTCATGGCGGCACGACATGGAGACCTTGACCAGGCCGCCGCCTGAGGCGCCCTCGACGATGATGTCGGCAAGCGCTTCCTGTGCCTTTTTCATGTTTTCCTGCATCTGCTGCGCCTGGCGCATCAAGCCTGCAATCTGACCTTTCATCATAGTGTTTCGTCCTGAAAAATAGAAAAAGTTGTCATGCCGCTTTGTTCAAGGGCGCGGCGCGGATGGAGTCGTGCACGACGGCCGCGTTGAATTCCGTCTTCAAAATGTGTATGAAGGGATCGGCCCGCACCGCCTGCTCGGCGTCCTTTTGCCGTTGGGCGCGCTGCGCCAGCTCGACCGCATGCGCCGTCTCGTCGCCGGTGGCGCCGTATTCCACGGCCAGATTGACGACCTGGCCGAAATGTTCCGACAACACGGTCTGCACGCGCGATTTGGCTGACGTATCGGCCAGCGTGCGTATGGCCACCCGAAGATGGACCATGCCGTCGCGCACACCTACCCATTCGCTCTGGCGCGCCAATTCGCTGGCAAGCCCGGTCAAGGGCAAGGATGCGGCGAACGCCGGCCATGCCGGGCTGGTCATGTCCGAAAGACGAGCCGACTTGCCCGAACGCCGGCGCGGCGCATCCATCGCGAACGCATCCGGCAGGATGTCACCCAAACCGGCGAAGTCCGCCGAACCGTAATCATCGGCGGGCTCGAAGCGCGTATCGTCGTACGACGCCTCGTAGTCCGGCAAGTCCAAGGTTTCGAATTCGTCATCCGGCGCCGCATTGCGCGTTTCGGCGGCGGCCGGCGCCCCCTGGTCGTTTTCGGCGAAGGCGGCCGAGGCGGCGTCCGGCTGCGTCACGGCCACCGCCGCATCGTCCACCAACCGACCCAGGGCAACGGCGGGCTCGCCCGCCACCGGCGATGCATCGCTCAGCCGGTGCTCTGGCAGGTCCTCCCAAGCTGGAACCTCGACGGTCGCATTATCCTCCCCACCCTGCACGGCGGCTTCCAGCGCAGCAACGCCCCGCCCGGCGACGGCCGGCGGCGACGGCTCGGCCGGCTGAGGGCGGGAGGCCTGTCCGATCCGCGAAAGGGACTGGGGCTGTAGCGAAGGCTCGCTCTGCGATGATCGATCGGCCCGCGGCGAAGGATCAGCCTGCGAGGGTCGGTCGCCGCGGGACGGCTGCGCGGCCTGCGCATGATCCACGCGCAGCGGCTCGCCGGGCGCGCCCGGCATCGATTGCCGTTTCTGCGCCTGCTCGTTGTCCAACCGCTGCGCCGGCGCCGGTTGCGCGGGCTGGGGCGCCGGCGATGCACCGCCTCGCCCCTCTTCCGGCGACGAGGCGCGGCCGCAGGCGGCATCGCCGCGCGATGCGGGCGGCGACAGCGGCGGCACGGCGCCGGGCGGCGCCAGCGACACCATGCGCAGGCAAGCCATCACGAAACCGGCGTATTCGTCCGGCGCCAGGGACAATTCCTGCCTGCTGTGAACCGATACGGAATAAAACAGCTGCACCTGATCGGGATGCAGGCGCTGCGCCAGATGCGCGATGTCTTCGGCCTGGGGATCGTCTTCCGGCAAGGCGCCCGGCACGCGCTGCTCGATGGCGATGCGCGACAACAGAATGGCCAGGTCCGCCAGCGCGCCCGTATAGGATAAGCCGCGCGAGGCCAGCTCATCGGCCACGGCCAGCACCCGCGTCGTCGCGCCGTCCGCCAAGGCCGTCAGCAGATCGACGAGATGACGCTGATCGATGGCTCCCAGCATGCCCTGCACCGACTGTGCCGTCAGGTCGCCGGCGCTATAGGCGATCGCCTGGTCGGTCAGCGACAAGGCGTCGCGCATGGAGCCCGACGCGGCCTTGGCCAGCAAGCGCAAGGCAGGCGTCTCAAACGGTATGGCTTCCTGGCCGAGCACATCCTGCAAATGAGCGACGATGGACTCCGCCGTCATCTGCTTCAAGTTGAATTGCAGGCAGCGCGACAATACAGTGACGGGAATTTTCTGGGGGTCGGTCGTCGCCAGTATGAACTTGACATGCGGCGGCGGCTCTTCCAGAGTCTTCAGCATGGCGTTGAAGGCATGACCGGTCAGCATGTGGACTTCGTCGATCATGTAGACCTTGAACCGGCCACTGCTCGGCGCGTAAACGGCCTGCTCGAGCAATTGCGTCATTTCGTCGACGCCCCGATTGGACGCGGCATCCAACTCGACGTAATCGACGAAGCGGCCGGTATCGATCTCGGTACAAGCGCGGCAAACGCCGCAAGGCGTAGCGGTCACGCCCGCTTCGCAGTTCAGGGATTTCGCCAGTATGCGCGACAAGGTGGTCTTGCCGACGCCGCGCGTGCCGGTAAACAGCCAAGCGTGATGCAGCCGCTGCGTAGCCAAGGCGTGCGTCAAGGCCCGAACGACGTGATCCTGTCCGACCAGCGTGTCAAACGAACGTGGACGCCATTTGCGTGCTAATACCTGATACGTCATGCAGAGAGCTTTTTGGGAAGCGACCGAAAGAGTAAACGAAAAGTGTACCGGATTCGGCCCGGCCTGGAATTGACGCCAGCCAATGAAGAGGCGAGCCTTACTCCGGCACTAATTCTAAACGGCTGTGGCTGCTTCGTTCCCGACCTGACCAGATTAACCGCCGAACCATGCGAAGGGGCCCGCCAAATCGAATTCTAACAGGAGTTCACGATCCTGGCAGGCTGTCTACGACGGCCATGTCCACCCATACGTCCACGCGGGGAAAATACAGCGCGCCGCGCGCCGGGCGGCCGTCCAGGGCGCTGACGTGCTCGCAATAGCGCTCGATCTGCTCGCGGTAGCGTTCCCGCATGCGCGCGCAAAACGCCCCGACGGACTCGCCCTCGCCGGGACGCCCCGTCTTGTAGTCGACGATCAGCCAGCCCCGTTCCTGGGAAATGGCCAGGTCGATGACCGATACCCTGCCGGACGCGTCCAGCAGCGACCATTCGCGATGCGCCCGCGCCACGCCCAGCAGCCATCTTCCTTTCTCGCTGTTCAAGGTCGCGGCCAGCGTGTCGTACAACATGGCTTCGGATCGTTCGATGCGATCGGCGGCAACACCGGCTCGGCGCAACTGACGCTGGAACACCCGACGGCTGGCATCCAGGCGTTCCAGCTGCCAGGCATCCACGCCGTCCTTGCCGATCCGCTCCAGCCAGGCATGCGCCACGATGCCGATCATCCGCTCGTCATCGGTTTCCGGCCGCCACTGCCAGGCGGCGCCCGATACCGGCGGCGCATGCGGCAACATCGGCTCGATCTCTTCAACCGGAATCTCCTCGGGAATCGGCCGCAGCAAATAGCGTTGCGCACGGCCCCCGTCGGTTGGCGGCGGCGCGCCCGGCGCATCGGCGGCGTCGATGTCGGCCAAGTCCGCCTCGTCGACCCGGACGGGCAGGTCCAGGTAATCCCACAGCCTGCCCATGAGCGTGCTGGCAGGCGGTTTTTGCGGCGCGCCGGCCTGATCCACCTCCACGACGCCCAGCAAATGCAATTGCTGGCGCGCGCGTGTCAAGGCGACGTACAACAGACGGTCCGTTTCATAGTAAGCGCGTTTCTTGTCCCTTTCGGCCAGATAGGCGGATACGGGATCGGCGTCGTCCTGGACGCGCTGCTTGATCGGCCCGATCAACAACCTGCCGGAAACATGCTCGAACCGCAGCAGCGGCGACCGGTCCGCCGGCGGCCTGCGATGCAGCCCCGCCATGATCACGGTTTCGAACTCCAGCCCTTTAGATTTATGTATGGTCATGACTTCTACCGCGCGGCCGCTGCTGCGCGGCGCCGCGTAAAGCTGAGCCAGCCGAGCTTCCAGGTCCGAGCAGTCCAGGGCGCCGTATGGCGCCAGGGTTTCGATCAGGCGCAACAGGCTTTCCGCATCGGCGGCATCGCTCGGCTCGGCATAGATGGACGGCCCGCCCAGCCGTTCCCAGCACTGCTCCAACCAGGCGGCGAAAGGAACGCTGCCGGCGGCATTGCCATCATCCAGCAATACGCCGGCGGCCTTGCGCAAGCGACGCGCTTCGTCGGCATCCAGCGCCTGATCGGGCGAGGCCAGCCAGCGGCGCAGCAAGGACGGCACGCCAGCCGCCAGGTCTTCGCCGAATACCGCATGCAACGAGTCCAGGCGCAGGCCGCACAACGGCGAGCGCAGCACCGACAGCCATGCCAGGC
>Ga0265293_10011590_pt1 | contig 11947 bp, 9 predicted proteins | sample Munlanlewell138R_FD_192505 | JGI IMG/M metagenome (GOLD analysis project Ga0265293, IMG submission 192505) | Leachate microbial communities from a municipal landfill in Southern Ontario, Canada - Leachate well 138R | ecosystem: Engineered > Solid waste > Landfill > Unclassified | place: Canada... | reverse complement strand
GGCAAAGACGTAAAACCCCCTCCACCTACGCTAAAATGCAAGCTTCGGCGGATAAACCTCATCCCATTAACCTCTTTGCAAACTCTTGGGGACTTACTACCCCAAACATCCCCTTAAGGGAGAAGGCAAAGAAGGAGTGAGTAGACACCCCATACACTTCTCTTTTATATATTTATCTGCCGTTTTGTGGCATTGCGAGGAATACTCTAATGACGTGGCAACTCCTACGCCAAGAGATACCTGGGTAGTAAAATTTAAGGTTGCCCTTCAATAAAGACCTTTCTGTAACTCCTATCAGCAACCCACATATCATCGGCAGTGTTATTTGCTAACCCACTATGTACAAGGTGTGCTTCCCTAAAACTCTCTTTTGTCATAGACTCAACATGCCCGTCAAGAAATAGAACATTGGTATGATTACCGTGCCTAAAATGGACAAATCCGTCTGCATTTTCCCCTGCTGCACATGTATAATACTGGCAATGATATCTTGCATCGCTTGGTGCGTACTGGAGGGCAACAGAATCTGCCAAAAGCCAGAAACGGTTGGGTTGGGCTTGTAGATAACGTCTTGTGTTCACATAACCACTATCGTAGTTAAAAGCAGAAGCTGTGTCGAAATAGACATAAGTAGTTCTTACCCCATAAACACTACGTTGGTCATTGTGAGGGTCACCATCTGGAGAGTACGGTTTTTCGGAAGGGCAACACCTCAGTTCTCTCGGGATAAAACTGTTCATTGTTGTATTATGTAGTCTTGGGTAGAACCAGCCATCCCAGTTTTCAGCATATAAATAGAAATGAACACCCAACTGTTTAAGGTTGTTTATACATACAGACGATTTTGCTCTTGCTCTTGCTTTACTCAAAGCTGGTAACAACATCCCAGCTAAAATCGCTATTATAGCTATAACTACAAGTAGTTCAATAAGGGTAAAGCCTAATTTGATTCTTTTCACTATTCTCACCTCCCTTTAACCACCATTTTTCCCGGATAGAGCTAAGTTTTAGTCAGTTTTAATCAGTCCAGTATATATTAGAAAGCAACCTTGGTCTGTGCTGGTATGCTACATCTGGATGGGGTGGATTTGGGTTGTTGCCTACCCATGCATTTGGAATTCCTTCTTTGGTAACCCAACCCCAACTTGTAGACTTACCTCCTATCCAATATCTTGGGTCTTTACGGGTTGCTACCCATTTCACTCTACCGTCAACATATAAAGCATTGATCCCCTCTACACCGTGATTTGAAGACTGCCTGTATAGCCGCCACGTTACAGGATAATCGGCTCTTGGGTCGTCTGTCATAATAGCTGTATCAGGATGTGTTTGAAGATTTAAACCGAGAGCATAAGTATATGAACAACTTGAAACTTTATTATCACGGTAAATAGTCAAATCAGTTGCAGTAGTTGCTCTATAGAGTGCGCCAGCACGATTTTCATAAGGTTTATCATCTCCACCGCCAGGACATACAAAAAGTTTGTAGTCTGTTATATATTGTGCTGTCTCAAATTTAGGTGTTGAAGGGTCTATCTGCCCTGTAAGTAGAGCAAGAGAAATATTTGGTTTAGAGGAAATATAACCGGTGTCAAAACTGGTGTGTCCACTCCATACTGCAGCATCATCAAAATCGTGGTAAGGGAAATAGCCGTCCCAATCATTGGCATAAATTAGAAGTACCAACCCTAATTGTTTAAGGTTGTTCATACAAGCTACTCTTCTAGCATTGGCTCTTGCTCTCTCTAAAGCAGGAAGTAGCATTGAAGCTAAAATCGCTATAATCGCTATAACTACAAGTAGTTCAATGAGGGTAAAACCTGATTTGACTCTTTTCACCTTTCTCACCTCCCTTTAACCACCATTTTTCCCTGATAGTTATTCTGAGGTTTACCAGACTAAGTCTTAACGGTAGCAGGGATTTATCCCGAGTACCTCCGAGGGACTTTTTATTGAGTGTTGTTTCAAAGAAGTATTATATTGCACGAGGTTATGATACAACCGGTTTTATATAAAACTGTATAACCGCCTTGTCATAAATATAAGATTTTATCCTCACTTCTATTTTACACTTTGATTCTCTATTTTGTCAATTATTGGAATATTTTTATAAAAATGAGGACGATTGGATGACAAACTGTGGGACAAAAAAGTATGGGGTGTTATCTACTCACTCTGGTACTACGGTGCATACACCTTCCCTATCTTTGCCTTCTCCCCTTGAGCTTGTCCCGAGTATCCCCGAGGGAGGAGAAGAGTGCTGGTGCGAAGAATAATGAGCACTGTATAGCACAAAGGGCGAGTCGGTGAGCCCGCTGACTGAAGCCCGTAGGGCAAGAAAGGATGAGGGGAGATTTTGCTTTACGCTTTTGTTTTTATACGTTACCCCCCATTCCGTCTTTTGTAGTTTATCTTGCGAGCTTTACCCGCCGAAGCCTTGGCGTAGGAGGGGTTTCTTAGCGTGGCAATCTCGCCGAAGGCGGAAAAGGAATGACCTTCTTTTCCCTCTACCCTTGGGGGAGAGGTAGCAAGGGTGAGGGGGGCTGCAAAGAGTTTAATGGGATGTCACTCCTCTGTATGTCATTCCGGACTTGATCCGGAATCTCGTTTTTCCTACTGTTCTATGAATAACACAGTGGGCAGGTATAAGGTATCAGGTATTAGAGGGACTTTAAAAATTTAAAACATAACTTATGAAAATAAAGAAGAAATGGAGGCATTATGGTATTTGACCAAGATTTTTCTGAACATCGTAAAAAACTTATTGAGTTGGGGGTTAACCCATACCCTTATGACTATGAGCAGACCCATAAGATTTCCGATGTTATAAAGAATGAAGAAGAACTTAAAGACCAAGAAGTATCTTTGACTGGCAGAATTTATACTATCAGAATAATGGGTAAGACCTGTTTTGCTGATATAGAAGATTTTGATTCTAAGATACAGGTCTATTTAAAAAAAGATACGATTGGAGAAAAATCTTGGGAAGTAAGCAAGTTGTTAAATATTGGAGATATAATTGGAGTAAAAGGGGTAATTTTTAGGACAAAAACAGGAGAACTGACCATTTATGTGAAAGAACTAACAATACTTGCAAAAGCATTGGTCCAGATTCCTTTTGGTAAAGTTACTTCTGAAAAGGTTTATTTTAGAGTTGAAGATAAAGAAATTAGGTATAGAGAGAGGTACCTTGATTGGATTACTTCAAAAGAGTCGAGAGGTCGGTTTTTGTTAAGAAACAAAATTATTTCTGCAATACGTACATTTATGGAAGAGAGAAACTTTGTTGAGGTTGAAACTCCCACGTTAGAACTCATTTATGGTGGAGCGGAAGCAAAACCTTTTAGAACTAATGTTTGGGCTTTAGGTAACCAGGAAATGTTTTTAAGAATATCTCCTGAACTATATTTAAAAAGATATATTGTGGGCGGGTTTCCCAAAGTATATACCATCTGCAAGAATTTTAGAAACGAAGGGATAGATAATTCGCATAACCCTGAGTTTACTATGATGGAATGGTATGAATCGTATACAGACTATAATTACCAGATGGAACAGTTTGAAACTTTGGTATCAGAAGTTGCTAAAAAAATTTGTGGGACTACAGAAATTGAGTATCAAGGAACAAAAATAGATTTTGCTCCACCTTGGAAAAGAATGACAATGATAGAAGCAATCGAAACACTTGCTAACCTATCTATTTCACAGATGTCAGACGAAGAGATAATCCAGTTTTATAAAGAGAAAGAGATTGAATTACCTGAAAAATTTTGTAGAGGCGAATCTATTGCAGAAATATTTGAGACTTTTTGTGAAGATAAACTTATACAACCAACCTTTATTATCGACCACCCTATTGAAATATCTCCTTTAACCAAAACCAAAAGAGGTAACAAAAATTTGGTTGAACGTTTTGAGCCGTTTGCTCTCGGTATGGAGATAGGTAACGCCTATAGCGAGTTGACAGACCCTGTGGAACAGTACGAAAGGTTCAAGCAACAACAAGCATCGCGAGAAAATAAAGATGATACTATACACCATCCGATGGATATGGATTTTATAAAAGCAATTGGGTGTGGAATGCCCCCAACAGGCGGTGTAGGGTTAGGTGTAGATAGATTGGTAATGATATTAACCAATTCACCGTCAATACGAGATATCATTCCTTTTCCATTATTCAAACCTCAGTAAGAACAATAAAGAGTAGATTTTTCAGGAAACAAGGATTGTTATAATAGAACCACATAATGTATAAAATAGGAATTTTAAGACTGCCAATTTTGTCTTTTGCTTCTCTATTCTCTGGGGTTTTAGTACCCTTTTATCGTCTTTATTGCTACTGCCATTGTTTCTGTTGCTGTTCCCACCATTGCAATTGCGGATACAACTTTATCTGCTGACTTGATTACCTCAAGAGCCTTTTCTGTTGCTTCTACTGCTTCATTCCACATTTTTCCAGACGACTCTCTCCTTGCTGAGATTATTGCTTTTTCCGCTTGTTTCACTATCCTTACGATTCCACTTGTTGTGCTTTCCATTGATTTGATTGCTTGTATTAAGGATGTCATACCCATTGTTGCAATAGTCTTTGCATCAGGCGTTGTTGCAATATCCAGAATTGCTGTTTTAGCTTCCGTTGCCGCTTCTGTTATTTCTTTTACTGCTTTTTCCATTGCTTCCACTGCCATAACTGCTACTTTTTCTGGAGTGCCTGTTGCAGGTTCATCTCCCTCATCTGCTCTTCTTGCCATCTCTTCTGTTGCAGTTACTAAATCTTCTATTGCTGTTTTAGCTTCTTTTGCCTTTTTTGTTACCTTTTCTGTCTTTGCAGTTAATACTTTTGCTGCCTCTATTGCTCTTGACATAATTGTCTCCTTTTTCTGTTTAAGAAGCGTATTTATCACAATAACCTATGTCTTTATTTATTAAATTCTTATATAAAAAGATAAGGGATTTTTGTTATAGTTACTAAAACTATCAATCGTTTATATCTGGGTCTGTAGTGTAGCCAATATAATCGCTATCACTTATTTTTCAGAAGAAAGTAAATTAATGTTAGTTGGACCCAAGGTCATCAGAGGTTATTATTTCCCATCGTTTCTTGATTGTTTTGAATATATATTCTGAAAGATTTTTCAAAACATTGTAAAAGTCACTTGTGCCAGTAAATCCTATTAATTCATAATTTGCTTTTTCCCATATATTAAAGAATTCTTCTTCTTGTATATTTGCAAACTGCCTTTCTTCAAGGTTTTTGATTACATAATAACAATTCCAAGATTTCAGAGATTCGTCATACTCTTGCTTATAATCTACAAATTTGTAATATCTTATTGTGTTTCCCATCTCTAATCTTACAAATACTGTGAAATTTTGAATAGGTAAAATATATTCTAAAACTGTTTTTACAAGCAAGTTTTTGTGAAAACTATCAAATTTTGGGTACTCAACTATGTAAATCTTTTCTCGTGCCTTTAAAATCCTTTCTATTTCTTTGCTTCGCTTCTTTACCATCTTTCCATCAACCTTTTCTAAAAACAGGTCTGATACAAAAGAAAATACATCTCCCTTTAGTTCTAATTGGCTGATTTGCTCAAGCAAATCTATAGTGTTAGGCTCTATATATGGCTTTTTGAGCCTTTCTGCTGATTCTTTAATCATTCTATATGCCATCTTTATAAACTCTTCTGCTGATTCTTGAATTATTCTATATGTATTTGCTTTTGCCATAATAAAATCTGACCAAGGTATCCCCAAAGATTTCGCAATTTCTTTGCTCTGGCTTCTGTCGGGTAAATATTCATTATTTAAAAGTTCTTTATAGTCATAATCATAATTATTTAACTCTTTTTTAATATTAGACATTGTTTTTTCGTCGTTTTCTGCCCTTTTTATTAAATTTCCAACATTTATGTTTCCAGTATAATTAAAACCATAATCTTTAGGGTATCTTAGAATTTTTTCAAGCCCTTTTACTGTTATTTTTTCTGTTTCTTTTTGATGCAACATATTTTGAAGCCCTTGCATCTTTTCTATTAACTCATTCTGTTGCTTTTGTAAATTAATAATAAGCTTTTTAAGTTCATCAGTTGTGTTATCTTTTTTATTGTTCATTTTTTCAAATACCCCATTTGTGTGAGGTTATCCCTAAGCTCCTGCTTTCCTCTCTTATAATCGTTTTTAACAGCTACAGCTGATTTATCTACAATCTGTGCAATTTCTTCCAATTTAAATCCGTCAACTTTCAATTGGACTGCAACTCGATAGTTATCATTTGGTATTTTTGCAATAGCTTCTTTAATCACTTCCGTAATTTCGTTTGTTTTTTCTTTCTCCATATAACCTCCTTTGACTACTTATAATTATTATACCATAAAATAATTAAAAATCAAGAGAAAATAAAATGACCACTATTGACACTATGGAAAATAACTGGTATAATATATTATTATTTTAACGGAAAAGGGAAAAAAAGCAAAATTTACTCTATTTGTCTTTTGTAAAAGAAAGATGAAACAAACCACGTGGCTTTCAGAAAGTTTAATGAGATGCGGTTTATCCCTCAGAAATACTGTCGGGACAAGACCCGCCGAGAGTGAAAAAATAGAGATAAGGTTATATTTAGAAGAAACAAAAATTTAATAAGGAGAATTGAAATGAGAAATGATAATGAAACTTTTGTTATGGATACATTATTCAGATTGACTGCTTGTGCTAGTGAGGATATGTTGTTTGATGAGATATTTTCGCAGGTAAACAAGTTTAAGAACACGTCTTCTTCATTGTTTTTTGCAGGGGATGATAATATAGGGAAATATTTGGTCTATAGACATAATCAAGAAACCTCTGCAAAATACCTCTTTCTTGTTCATGCTGATAGATTAATGTTTAAAGAGAGACGTATGGAAATCTTCAAAAAAGATTATAATAACAACTGGTTTATTCGCGGGCAGTTAGATAACATTATTTCTGTTGCTATTGTTCTATATTTAATTAAACTAGGTTACCCTATAGATTGTCTTTTTGTTTCTCGGGAAGAGATATTAGAATCACATCCGCAGATTATAGAATATTTAAACCAATATGATGTGGATGACAAATATAAAATGATAGATCTGGATATTGATATAGATAAAACTGTAGATGGTGATGTTGTTAATGGCGGATACATTACATTGTCTGATACTGCTCATTATATGAAGTTGGATAGGGATATGATAAATGAAATAGAGGCTTATGCTATGTCTGTTGATATACCCATAACCAAGTTTGACAGTTTCAATCCAGCACAAGCAGGTAAATACTTGCAAACTAATCCTTCTAACAAGAAAATTATATATATGGGGTTACCATTGACATGTTATCACTCACCAGAAGAAACGATGTCTTGGCAGACAGTTGAAAATACTTTGAATTTACTGACTGGATTTTTTCAGAGTAAAAATATAAAACCTTGTGTTCCTATGGTTTGAAGTCTATGTTAACTCAAGTTGCTTTTTGTAGTATATTCCGGGCACATAGTTTACACTTTATTTTTGAGAGAGAAAAATTCCCCCTTGTATGTCATTCCGGACTTGATCCGGAATCTCGCTTTTACTCCCCCCCATTCCGTCTTTGCAAAAGTTACTGATGAAGGTGTTCCTCTCTGATGAAACGTTTGACAGAAGAGAAACGGAGTGCTTAAATATCATTGCTGGCTTCAAAAAAACAAATAGTTTTTACAATCTTTACATATATAAGATTACTACATTCTGAGATATGGTTATATATATAAGAAATTTTATAGAAAGGAGTTTTACTTATGTGGAAGGAATATGGAGAATTAAGTACAATTTTTTATGAATTAACCAAACCTATAGGTTTTTCAATTGAAGGAGATATAGAATATTATATAAGAAAAATAGAAGGTACATCAGGGCTTGTCTTAGAGGTTGGTGTTGGAACAGGGAGAATGTTAATACCACTAATAAAAAAGGGGATTAAAATAGAGGGGGTTGATTCATCTATTGAAATGCTAAAACAGTGTAGAATAAATTTTAAAAAACATAAGGTTGAAACAGTACTATATGAACAAGCCTTAATGAATTTATCTTTACCGAATAAATATGATGCCATAATAATGCCAGCAGGAAGTTTTTGTCTTTTACCCAGGGATAGGGTTGAAAAAGTTTTAGAGATTTTCTATAATCACTTGAATGAAGGTGGGAAAATAATACTTGATTTAGAAATGCCAAAATCTTTTCAGGAAGGTGCAATAAACACAAACAAGGTTACCATTTCTGATGAGAGGTTGATATTGCTTACTGTCTTTAGTGATAAAATTGATTGGCTATTACAAAAGACGTTTTATATTAATAGATATGAGTTAATAGAAAAAGGTAAAGTTATTAAAACTGAGATATCCAACTTTATTCTCTACTGGTACGGAATAGAAGAATTTACAATGAGATTATCTTTGGGTGGTTATAAAAATATTAGTTACCAAATAGGTTATGGAAAAAAAGAATCAGACATTGTAACCTTTATTGCTTATAAATGATTTATGTCTTATGATAGTTTTAAATTATGGTTCTTTGCCCTCCCCCTTGTGTGTCATTACGAGCGATTCTCAGCGTGGCAATCTCATCTTTTCCCTTACTGTCTTTCTCCGTCTTTATTATTATTCTTTTGATTGAGTTTGCACAACTATACCCTTTTCGTATATATTTTTAATGAGGCAATTTGAAAGTTTATTTTTCCTGTTTAATATGATATAATGCATAACATGCCGAATAATGTAAACGAATCTCTATCGTTAGACGAGCAATTAAAAAGAGTAGAATTCTCAACTTTTATTTTCAAGATAAACCCTACCGATAAATTAGTACTTGGCAAGTTTGTAGGTAGCACCATTAGAGGCGGTTTTGGCTATGCACTTAAGAAAGTTGCCTGCCTTATTAAAAACAATAAGAATTGTAATCTTTGCGCACTCTCAGAAACCTGCCCTTATTTTCTCCTTTTTGAAAGCAAACAGAGAAATGACCAAGCCAATCTAAAAGCGTTTGAGATACCTCGTCCATACATCTTTGACACAACATTAAATACACGCCAAGTTTACACCAACAATGCTCCTTTATATTTAAGACTTACACTTATAGGGTCAGCTATAACTCGTTTTCCTTATTTTTTTCTTTCCTTGCAAGAGCTTGGGAATACAGGTTTTGGTTATGGGCGTAAAAATTTTATTGTTGAAGATGTTGCTCAGAGTTATCCTGTTGTAAAAAACCTCTACGATAAAAGAGAAGAAACATTGGGAAAACCAGATATAGGTAAACTAACAAATACTATAAACATAGATACAGAAACCATAACAATTGATTTCCTCACTCCTTTAAGAATCAAACAGAGTGGCAAACTTATCTCGTCTCTTGAGTTTTGCGATTTAATAAAGAGCATTATCCATAGAACAACATTTTTATCTCAACATTGGTGCGATACCAATATTGAGTTTGATTGGAATAATTTGCTTAAAGAATCTAAAACAATTAAAATAGTAGACAGCAATATCGGTTGGACAGATTTACAAAGATATTCTTCCCGGCAAATGTCTAATATGAAAATAGGGGGCATAACAGGGAACATCACCTACAAAGGCAATCTAAAACAATTTATGCCTCTTCTTCACCTTGGTTCTTACCTCCATACTGGGAAAAATACTACTTTTGGTTTAGGTAAATATCAGATAATTGGCAAAGGAGTTAAATGGAAGAAAGAAAACTCTTAATACTTGGGGCTCTTCTGCATGACATAGGTAAATTTATTCAGCGTGCAGAAGTAGAAATACCTAATGAATATGAACAATTAAAGACCTTCTGTTGCCCAAGAGGATATTCACATCTACATGTTCTACTTTCAGGGTGGTTCGTTAATAAATTTTTAAATGAATCTTTTAGTAAAGTAGAAAACCTTGTTATATACCACCACCTTCCGCAAAACTCAAACGAAAAGATAAGAAGGTTGGTTAAGATAATACAACTTGCTGATTGGCTATCTTCATCAGAGAGAGAGTTAACGGAAGAGACAGAAACCTTAAACTATAAAAAACAACCTATTACAAACGTTTTTTCTGAAGTTAAAAACTCGGAGATTGATGAACAAAACATAGTGAAACGCTTTTCTCCCCTCAGACAGATTCCGTTACAAATCAAAAAAGAAAGTTTTTTACAACTCAACCCTGTTAACAATCCATTTGAAGCGATTGGACAGCAATCATATAAAAATCTTTGGGATAGATGTTCTGAGGATGCTTCTAACTTAAAAGAAGAAACCAACTTTGACCTGTTGGTAGAAAAACTCCTTTACCTTATGGAGAGTTACACTGTTTTTATTCCGGCTACTACAATAGATAAACCTGCCACTTCTCTTTATCATCATATGAAAACAACAGCAGCAATAGCCGTTTGCCTATATGACATAGATATTACAGAAGAACAGATTGACGCGGTCATAACGCACTCTAAAACATACAAAGATTTCCCAGAAGATACAAAACACTTTATTATGGTAGAAGGAGATATTTCAGGCATACAGGACTTTATATATTCTCTAACAAGCAAACACGCGCTAAGAGGACTAAAGGGAAGATCTTTATACCTACAACTACTTTCTGAAACCATTGTTAATTACCTTCTGGAAAAACTTAATCTGCCCAAAAGTAATATTATATATTCAGGTGGAGGAAACTTTCAGATAATAGCCCCCAATACGAGGCAAGTAAAAACGATTATATCTGAATTATCTAATAAGATAGACAGGGTGTTATTATCGGCTCATAACGGTAAACTTAGTTGTATTATTGCCTCTGAAGAGTTTTCATATAAGAGTTTTGCAGTAGAAAAATTCACTGATATTGTTACAAAAATAAAAGCACGTCTTGCGAGAGAAAAAAGAAGAAAATTTCAAAATAATCTAACTCCGGATTTTTTCCAGCCAGTAGCTCCGTTTGGTGAAAAAGAATGTGTTGTTTGTGGGCAAGATATGCCAGTAAACGAAGAGAGTGAAGAGTGCTCAATGTGTAAAAGTTTTGGTGAGTTGAACAGAGACGTTAGAAACTGCAAGACAATAAACTTTCAAAAAATCCCCACGACAGAAGAAGAGCAACTACAACCGATTACTGATTATAAAGATGTTTTGAAAAATCTGGGCTATAAATACTCCTTTTTACCAAACGAACAAGCCAATCGAAACGGTCTATCTTACCTAATAAACAGTAGCGATTTTATTAGCAAAGGTTTCACAGGATTTAAGTTCGAAAACACCTACTACCCGGTTTCTGTTGATAACCAAATATGTACCCTTGAAGATGTTGCTCTAAAATCTCAAATGGAAGAGAATGGCACTAAGATAGGTCTTAAAAGATGGGGTGTTTTAAGAATGGATGCAGATAATCTTGGCATAATATTTTCGCAATGGCTAAAAAATCCAACCATATCAAAGTATAGCCAACTAAGTTATAGTTTATCATTTTTCTTTAAGGGATATATAGAAAGTATTGTTAGCGAAAACTATAAGAATTGTATAATTGTATACTCAGGTGGAGACGACCTTTCTATAATTGCACCATGGTCAACCATTCCTGATTTAGCCTTAGAGATTAATAACTCTTTCTCAGATTACACGGGTAACCCTCACAACCTAACCTTATCAGGTGGTATATACATACCTGAGTCTTCTGGTTTTCCTGTCTATCAAGCAGCTCTGGAAGCAGGTGAAGCAGAACAAATGTCGAAAAAAGCTGGGAGAAACAGAATAAGTTTTTTAAATAAGACGGTTACATGGGACGAACTATTATCTGTTAAACAAGTAAAGGATGAACTTATTAGCTTGTTGGAATCAAAAGATTCAGAAAACAGAGTAGCGCGTTCAATATTAGGTGTAATTTCTGCTTTATACCAGGAAAAAGAAGCCC
>Ga0265293_10011589_pt1 | contig 11947 bp, 9 predicted proteins | sample Munlanlewell138R_FD_192505 | JGI IMG/M metagenome (GOLD analysis project Ga0265293, IMG submission 192505) | Leachate microbial communities from a municipal landfill in Southern Ontario, Canada - Leachate well 138R | ecosystem: Engineered > Solid waste > Landfill > Unclassified | place: Canada... | reverse complement strand
ACTCTATTTCTCTTGGCCCAACGCTTCAATACAACCGTTAATGCAATTATCGCCGCTAATCCGGGCATCGATCCGGAGAATCTGCAGATCGGCCAAAGGATCTGTATTCCACAGCCCAGTCCTGGTCCCTGTAGTGGTCAACTTTATACCGTGAGACCGGGCGACACGATGTTCGAGATTGCTCAGCGCTTTGGGGTTTCTCTGCAAGCTCTGATCGCTGCTAACCCGCAGATTTCTGACCCCAATATGATCTTCCCGGGCCAGATTATTTGCATCCCTGGAGTACGGCCTCCGCAATGTGTTGGCGGAACCATCCATATCATCCGGGCGGGCGACACCCTGTTTAATTTAGCAGCTTTCTACGGCACCACAGTCAATGCGATCATTGCCGCCAATCCCGGTATTGATCCGCAGAACCTCCAGGTGGGGCAAGCAATCTGCATTCCGCTCCCGCAACCTGCCCAGTGTACGGGTCAACTGTATACAGTAATGCCAGGTGATACCATGGCGAGCATCGCTGCGAGATTCGGGGTAACCTTGGCGGCTTTGATAGCGGCCAACCCGCAGATCGCTGACCCTGCTCGGATCTTCCCAGGCCAGATCATTTGTATTCCGTCGGAGGCACCGATGCAGTGCATTGGCGGAACGATCCACATTGTGCGCGCCGGCGATACCATCTTTAACTTAGCCGCTTTCTACGGTACAACGGTTAATGCCATCATCGCTGCAAATCCCGGCATTGATCCGCAGAATTTGCGCATCGGTCAGAGACTGTGTATCCCGTTGCCACAGCCCGCACACTGTACAGGAGAGTTGTACACTGTTCGGCCTGGTGATTCGCTATTTACCATCGCTAACAGGTTCGGGGTTACGGTGGAAATGCTAATCGCGGCTAATCCGCAGATTGCCGATCCGGCCCGGATCTTCCCGGGGCAAATCATCTGTATCCCTAGGAGCATGCCGGACCCGGTAGAACGCTGTACCTTCGCGCTTGATGCCCATGAGGATGCACCCAAAGGAGCAACCGCTATGGCTACTCTCGACTTCGGAAAAGGAACGGCAACGGTCAAGGCATCAGGAATGCCTCACCCGCGCCACGGCCGTAGTTATGTGGCCTCCTTGGTGATGATGCATGGCGAAGCGGAACGGATGACGATGATGCGGACCGGCGCTGGCGAGTTCGCGGCGATGTTTGGACCAACGCACAAACTGCATGAATGTCTACGGGTTCTCGTAGCTGAGGATTACGATAAATATGATAAATATGAACAGAGTGGGGGTGAATATCCGAGCGGACGGGTGCTGTTCTCAGCAAATGTTCGAGATAAGTGCAGATAAATGATAAAAAGACAATAAGCTTAAATGGGAGAGGCGGCTGCCTCTCCCTTATTATTAATCCTATCCTTTTACCGCACCCGAGGTCAGACCTTTGATAATAAATCGTTGGAAGATAAGGGCCAGAATAACGGGTGGAATAGCTGCCAGGACTCCGCCTGTTGTCATCGCTGTGTAGTCAATAGCGTGTCTGCCGGTAAACTCGGCAATTGCCACCGGTACAGTTTTGGCATTGTAGGAGCTGGTAAAGATTAAGGCAAAAAAGAACTCATCCCAGGCCATCATGAATGTAAAGATTCCAGTAGCGACAAATCCAGGCAGAGACAAGGGGAAGATCACTCGGTACAAAGCTCCTAATCTAGTGCAGCCATCGATGCGAGCAGCTTCTTCGAGTTCGCGCGGAATTGACTGAAAGAAGCTGGCCATCAACCAAATGGTGAAGGGGAGAGTAAAGGTAAGGTAGAGGACTATTAGTGAGAACTTGGTATCTACCAGCTGCAGGTTGCCAAAGATCAAATACAGTGGGATGATGATTGAGATGGCGGGCAACATCCGTGTCGCCATGATCATCATTAAACCTATCTTGCGTCCGCCAAAGCGCAGTCGTCCGAAACTGTACCCGGCGAGTGATCCGATTAATAATCCGAGAACAGTGACTATTGCGGAGACGATGAAACTATTGGCTAGGGTCGACTTAAACATCCGGGCAGTCCGTGAGGCTTCCGAACCAGAAAAGAGAATGTCTTGATAGTGTTGGAACGTCGGCTGATCTGGCACCCAATGGATAGGTACGGATAGTAACTCCGCTCTAGTAGAGATGCTTGATACCACCAACCAATAGATTGGCAAAAAGATAGCCAGTAACAGTAGGAGCATTCCGGTATATCCAATTATTTTAGTTGTTAGCGAATGCTGTTTCATTAGGCGACATCCTCAGTGTACAGAAGTTTATAATAAACCAGAGCCAAGACGAGAATAAAAGCGGAGACAATAAATGATAGAGCCGCTCCCCGGCCCAGGTTCAGGTAACTAAATGACTCCAGATAGGTTAAGTAGGAGATAACCAAAGTACCGTTGGCTGGTCCGCCCCCGGTAATCACATAGATGATGTCAAAGACTCGAAAGGCCTCGACCGTGCGTAGGACCAGGGTGACTAAAAGGGCTGGGCGTAATAGTGGTAGAGTGATGTGCCAGAAACTTTGCCAGCTAGAGGCTCCGTCTATCCGGGCAGCTTCATATATGGCATCTGGCAGACTGGCCAGGGCGGCACTGATAATCAGGACTACCAGTGGAGTACAGTGCCAGATATCAGCCAGAATAACCAGGTTCATGGCGGTAAAGGGGTCAGCTAGCCAAGCCTGATATTTGTCGATGAGGCCCAAACTCATTAGCAACCCGTTTAACGCTCCATAGTCAGCATTGTAGATCCATTTCCACATGGTTCCATTCACTACGGTCGGAATCGCCCAAGGGATAATAATCACCGAGCGTAATAAACGCCATCCTTTTAGCTTAAGATTGATTAACAAAGCAATGGCGATACCAAGTATTATTTCGAGCCCGACGGAAACCACAGTAAAGTAGGCGGTTCTGCCAACCGAGGCCCAGAAAATGGGGTCGGCGAAGAAATTGAGATGGTTAGCCAACCCCACAAACGGGCGTTCGAAAGGATTTATCAACGATACAGCATGTAGACTAAGCCAAATATTGCTAATAATTGGGTATCCGACAACTAAGACCATGACTAGTGCCGCGGGCAATATCAAGGCCCAGGCAATGACATGTTCTTTAGATTCGATATTTCGATAGATGCGAGAAAACAAGTTCACGAGCTGTCACCGATTATTTTAAAATTTTGTTAATCTCGGATACCGCATCATTTAAAGCTTGGGCAGGACTCTTTGTACCGGCTAGAGCTTGATGAATGGCCAGCTGGACAATTTGGGAGATCTCTAGATATTCTGGAACTTTAGGACGCACATGGGAGTATGGAAACTGTTCCGCAAAAGCTGGTAGAGTAACAGGTTGATCTGCAATTAGTTCAGGATCTTTGGCTAACGATTGCCAAATTGGAGTGATGTGATCAGAATATTTTTTCTGCACATCCCGGCTGACAAGGTATTTAACCAGTTCCCAGGCCTCTTCTTTATATTTACTGCGGGCGGTTACCGCAAAGCCCATTGATCCGTTGATACTCGCACTCCTGGCCTTTGCACCCTCGAAAGCGGGAATTAAAGAGATTCTAGTCTTGCCGACGACATTGGATTCGGCGGGATCGTTGGTCATGTTGTACATGTAAATCCAGTTGATACAGAACGCGGCTTTTCCTTGAGAGAAGGTGTTTCGGACATCCTCTTCATTATAGGTGATGGATGCCGGGTTGCTAAGTCCGGATTTGAGGGTGTCAACCATCCAGGTCAGAGCTTCGATGCCCTCGGAGCTATTAAAGGCTGGTTTGCCACCTTCGGTGAAGAAAATGCCATCGTTACCGTAGAGCAAGGGAACCCAGGTACAAATCAGGGCTTCGATTTGCCCCCACGGCCAGACGATCGGATATTCGACTAGCCCCTTTTCCTTCATTACTTTAGCCTGATCTACTAACTCTTCCCAGGTGCTTGGAGGAGCTGTGAGCCCTGCTTTATTGAGGAGCTCTTCATTATAAAAGAAGTACATTTGGTCCAACAGATAGGGCAAACCATATTGACGGTCATTGTAAGTTACAATCGGCCAAGCGGCAGGATAAATATCTGATTTCATTTCGGGAGTGATTCGGTCAGTTACATCCAATAACCAACCCGCTTTAGCAAACTGTGGATACCAGATATCATCAACCAACACGACATCATAGGCCGGGTTAAAGCCGGAGATGGAGGTTACTAGCTTGCTATGCAGGGAGTCATAGCTGACATAATTAGCCTCAACTTCGATATCGGGATATTTTTGCTGGAATTCGGCAACTACCGAGTCAAATTCTTCTGGAGTCATGCCGGCTTGCTGCATGGTTAAAAAGCGCAGGGTCTTGGCAGATCCGGTGATGGACAATCCAAGCACTAGGGCAAACAGAACAACCGAAACAACGATAATCTTTCTGTTCACTTTATTCACCTCGCTAGTTTTTGCATACATCACTCAGACTTGGGTAGCGATCAACATACCTCTGAATTACGTACGCGGCCAGCCGATTTGCAAACGCGAGTGTGCTTTGGATAGACCATTCACGGATTAATCCGTGGATAAAGGCGGCGTTGAAAGAGTCACCTGCTCCGGTAGTATCGGTGGCCGACACTTTCACCCCCTTTACTTGAACCACCCGGCGGTGGTCATAATAGGCGCAGCCGTCTGGTCCCAGTTTAATTACTATTGCTTGAGGCCCGAGGGCGAGCAGCGCCTCACCCACATCAAGCAAATCTCCCCGAACTTGACTAATGGCCCGCGCCTCAGCCAAGTTGGGGAGGAAATAGTCGACATATCTCAGCAGTTTATGCACACTCTCGATGGAATCTTTTGGCCAATCATTAACATCCCAGCCGGTATCAAAAAGTAGGGTACAGCCTGCTGCTTTAACTTTCGCAAAGAATTGTAGGATGCCATCGGTGCTAAGTCGCGGCAAAAGGTTGTATCCGGCAAATAGAACATAATCACACTTAGATACATCATCAATTGTGGCCAGCAAATCGTCATCACTGTATTCGCCGAGTGAGCCCAGGTAGGTTAGAAAACTACGTTCTCCATCATCTCTTAAGATAGTAAAGCCGACTCCTGTGTGGGTACCAGGTTTTTGTATAATCAGATTAGTTGGTAGTCCCAATTGGGATAACTCCCGGATAATCTGGTGTCCATAGCCATCGTCGCCGACTATCCCTACTGGTAAAACCGGGGTTCCTAGATGCCCAAGCACTAGAGCACTGTTACCCGCACTGCCGGCAACACGGGAGAACATCGTATCAACGAGAACCTCGCTGCCCCAAGCAGGCATAGAGCTAACCTGCCCGATAATCAAATCAATATTGTAATTGCCGACAATTGCTACTCGCGCCATAGCCTACTCCCTCACCGTAACCTTGCTTATCAGCTGAGGTACTCCAGGATTTTTCCCCTTGCGCCGTGCTGCTTCCCAAGCTAATAATTCTAAGGGTAAAATATAGAGTAGCGAGACCAAGTTTTCGGGTATTGGTGGCATTTCAATTACTGAGAGATTGTTGGTAGTCGGGATTTTACGATCGGTGAGTAAGACGACTTTTGATCCATATTCTGCAAGTTCTAGTGCTAAATTGAGATTTAAATCACTGGTCTTGCCAGTGGGAGCAAGCACGATAGCTTTATGCCCCCGACCAGCTAACTCTAACGGTCCGTGTCTAAACGTTCCGCCAGCCATACCTTCTGCCTGAGAATCAGCTGTCTCTTTCATGATGAGGGCTCCATGATAAACACAGGCTAGTGCTGGTCCCCTGCCGATAATGTGTAAGGTATCGATGCCCTCTAAAAAGTCTAGGTAGTTGCCGATAGTCTTAGTCAATCGGTTAGTTAGGTCGGAAAGATCTGAGAAAAGACGGTTTAAGTGTGGGCTAAGTTCGCTACATGGTTGCTTTAAGATGGCCTTGGTTGCGAGCGTCAAAACCAGTAAGCTGGCAACAAAGGTTTTGGTGGAGGCGGTTGCCTCAACCCCTGCGTACATGGGTAAGACCAGCTCCGCATTTTTGGCCATGGCGCTATCTAGATTGTTGGTTATTACCGCAATTCTACACTGACCGGCCAATTTTTCGACGACTTGACGGGTCTCAACACTTTCGCCGGATTGGGAGATGGCAATGACTAACGCGTTCCGCGGGATGCCATTTAAGCCATAATGAAGCAGTTCTCCAGCTTCCTTGATTGAGGTATTAACTCCATGAGAGTTAAGTAATGGTGTCACTATTTGTGGGGCATATAAGGAACTCCCCATACCCACAAAGATGACAGGCATTAGTGGCTGGAACCATCGGCTGAGTTGTAGTAATCGATCGGAGCTAGAGGTAAGATACTGATGATAACAGTGTTTTAATACAGTGGATTGATCCATGATGTCTTGAAGAAACTGAGACATTATGCTCATCCTTTCTGCTAACAGTGTTTATCTTCAGTGGCAACCTGGGTTTTGTGCAGGTACTCCAAGGCTCCATTTTTTAAAGCTAATGCTAGAAAGATACATTGGATGACGGAGAGTTGACCAAGCATCGAAGCCATCGGCTCATCGTGAAAACTTTTATCATACGAGGCTGTAATTAATTTAATATCGCTAACAGCTAGAATTGGGGCTGCAGAGTAGTTTGTTAGTACGATAGTTGTTGCACCGGATTCTTGCGCAATTGAGAGAGCCCTAATTATATCAAGGGTACGTCCAGAACGAGATACTCCGAATGCAACATCATTCTTATTCAAATGAGCGGCAAACATGGCTTGGTTATGGGGATCTCCGCGAAAAATACAAGTATAGCCGAGTTTGGAGAATTTTAAGGCGGCTTCTTCGGCTACAAATGCTGAACTGCCAACTCCGTAGATTTCAATCCGCCTGGCTACATTAATTGCATTAATGGCATCAGCTAAAGCGGTTAAATCTAAGAATCGTAATGTTTCTTCAAGACCAGTTATGTTAGATTGAAAGACCTTTTTGGTGATGCTTTCGAGTGAGTCATCATCGGTGACTTGGTAAAAGAGGTCGGGCACTGTTACCGCGGCCTGTTCAGCTGCTCGCAGCCGAAAATCCGTATAACCTTGGTAACCAAGGCTTTGGCAAAAGTTAACGATGGTGCCTTCGCTAACTCCGGTTTTTGACGCTAACTCGGTAACCGACATAGAGCTAATTTGGGTAAAATTATTGAGGATAAAATCGGCTAATTTAGCCTGTGCACGGGGTAGGGATTTTTGCACTGCTTTGATCCGGCTCAAGAGCAAGTTAAACACCCCTCCGTTGATCCTACTCTGATTATTCTTGGAATTCGCGGCGAGTCCTTCTGCAAAATGAAATTATTTCAGAAATACCAGAGGGAAAATAAAAATTGTTCAATAGTTGCTGTTCAGGGTGCTTTTTTGGTATACTCCCGATTAGAAAGGGGAGTGAAAAATGGCTGAACAAGAGCTTAAGAAGCAAGAAATTAGAGAAGCTGAGCCAGTAACTGAGTCAGTAGATGAGCCGGTAGATGCAGTAGATGAATCCGAGGTAGTAGATGTGGCCGATAGCGAGCAAGAGGAGGAGAAAGCGCGCGAAGAAGCGCTTGCCCAAAAGACCGCTGAGTTGCTTGACTTAATCCGACAACACTCTCACCGGGGAGAACTGGTTAAAATAACTGATCTTAGCTTTGATGAGGATTTCCCTGACGAAGACCGCGAGGAGGTCTTGGCTCGGTTGCAAGCAATTGAGGAGATCAAAAGGTTGGAGGCCAGTGACGGCCGGGTTTTTCTCTATTCGTCTGTGCTAATGGTAGACAAGTATGCAAACATTTTATTGCAGCGTGAGGAGAATGATCCGAAACTATTGATCGCCGAGACCGTGCGCGAAGAGTCTAAGCTCTACCCGCGTCCCACTCCAGTTAGTATCTTTACCCTTGCCCCTTTTAAGATACCACAGCAGATTCTTGATACCGTCATTGCAGAGTTGGTCGCCGATGAAGAAGACTATGCCGACATCAAGGAGTCGGTTGCCTCGACCGGCACCCGCTTTCTTTACTCTGAACGACACCTCGAGAAACAGTATGCTGAATACTTAATAGAGTGGCAAGAAGTTGGCCAATACGAAAATCAATAATCAATAAATAATAAAGCAAGCCATGAATGAATGCCAATGGGGACTGTTGAAAAACAGACCCCATTTTTCTTTCGGGCTCCAAAATGTACAGTCCGTTCCGTATTATTACCAATTCAGGCTATTGATGCAGGTCACTGTATGCAGAAGAAGGAACTGCCTATATCGTGAATAAACCCACTAATTATCGATACAGTCGATGGAGGTGATTTATCAAAGGTAGCTTGAGTATAGGCGGTTTAGACAAGGCATAACACACAGTACCAAATCTAGAAAGGAGAATCTAAGGTGGGTGAAAGTACGGAAAAAATAATGGACGAAGTCCAAACTGAGCCGGAAGATCTGTTGACGTCAGCAATCAAAAAGCCTACCACGCGCCGGAAGTTTTTGAAAATAACGGCGATTGGAGGGGCTAGTGTCGCAGGTTTACCGATGGTTACCAGTCTCGTTTCAGGCGAAGCCAAGGCTAGCGATTGGGTGCCCAATGCCAAGTGGATGCTGCTTCATGATGCTAATCGCTGCATCGGATGTAAACGCTGTGAAGTAGCTTGTTCACTATCACATGACGACAAGATCTCCCCGAATACTTCTCGCATCAAGGTTACGCGCAATTATAATTTTGGTCCTGAGGGGCCGAGTGCCGGTGCGAAGGCGCATGGAATGTTCGGCGACTTCCGGATAATCGCCGATACCTGCCTACAGTGTCCGCACCCGGTACCTTGTATGAGCGCTTGCCCTAATGGCGCGTTTGAGATCGATTCGAAGACCGGCGCCAGGGTCATCAACGATGATAAGTGCAAGGGCTGCGGTATGTGCCTAAAAGCATGCCCGTATGCGGTGACCTCTTTTGATGCGGAAACCCACAAGGCAACAAAATGCGATCTGTGCGGTGGCGATCCTGAGTGTGCCAAGATTTGCCCGGCCGGCGCATTGCGCTTAGTACCATGGCGGGACAAAACTCACGAAGCCAAGCCCAGACAGGCAGTAGCTGCAGTAAATGAAAGCTGCAATTCTTGCCACCAGAGTTAGGAGGAGGAGACTACAATGGCAACCTATGGAGGTTGGACTGGTAAGACCCTTAGGGTAAACCTTACCACAGGTAAAATCAGTTACGAAGATACAATTGCCAAATATAAAGACTTTGTCGGTGGTGAAGGCCTAGGAATTAAAGTTCTTTGGGATGAGGTTCCGGCAGGAGTTCATCCTTACGATCCGGAAAATAAAATCATCTTTGGTGCTGGGCCATTTAATGGCACCGGTATCCCTCATGCGAGCCGTCTTTCGGTTACTACTTTATTGGCAACCTGCCCTTATCATGGGTTAGGTACCGGTCACGCAGGCGGCCACTGGTCCTCAGTGCTCAAATTCGCCGGTTGGGATGCCCTTATCGTTGAAGGTAAGTCCGAAAAACCAGTCTGGATTTGTATCGATAACGAGAATGTATCCATCCGTGATGCCAGCCACCTTTGGGGTAGAGGTATTTTCTACACCAACGCAACGATCATGGATGAGATGGGCAATGATGCCAGCGTACTGGCTATTGGGCAGGCAGGTGAGAATCTGTTCGGTGCCGCGACCATGCTCATTGACCGGATGGGTTCTGCCCAAAACGGTTCACCCATGGGCGCCAAAAAGCTCAAGGCTATTGGTGTCAGGGGTACCGGTTCTGTTAAGGTAGCTTGTTCTGGTCGAGAACTCATCGAGATGATCAATTACCATACCTACCTTATTGGCAACGGTGATGGTGCCATGGCGCCAAAGAGACCGCAGCCATGGGCTGAATATACAGATTCAAGTGGATGGCTTAACGGCAAGGACGTTTTCTGGGGCGGTTCTACCGGACGAATTTACACCGGTGAGTGTGACCCCAAAGATGTCCACAACTACGCTTTCCGTGGGCCATGTTCTCGCTCAGGGTGGAATAATAGCGAACGGAATATGGAGTGGTTGGTAGGTGCTCGGGCTTGCTTTGGTTGCGCCTCCCCATGTAAAGCAGCATTGATTATTCCAGAGATGGATGCTAAGTGGGGCAATGGCAGCCGGCCGGCTAATGACTGTGGTGGCATCAGTACCACCAGAGATTACTACCTAAAGCGTCCCGGTCATGAAGCGATGTTCTTAGGTAGTGTGCTTGCTGATGACTATGGTATCGGTGACGACTACCATATCCTCACGGGTGACTTCAAATATTACTACCAAACCGGCTTAATGAAGGAAAGGCTACCGAAGAAAGAGTGGGATAGCATTCCTTGGGATGCTATGGAAAATGGCAGCCCAGAGTTTATCAGAGACCTGCTGCGTCGCTTAGCCTTTAGAGAAGGCGAACTCGGCTATGCTATGGGTCTAGGCAGCTATGGTTGGGCCAAACGCTGGGGGGCACCACCACTAGAACAGCAGTGGCAGGAGCGGGGCTATGGCAAAGCAGTAGCCTGGAATGAGACATCCTGGTTTGCACCACATCACTTTGAGGGCCAACAGGTAGGCGTTATCCTGAACTGTATGTACAATCGCGACCCCTGTATGCATGAACAGACCCACTTCAATAGTATCGCCGATGGAATTGACCAGGAGGTCTATGCAGCAGTAACAGGTGTCGAATCTGGAGATGCGATTGACAAAAATGGTGTAGTTACACCGATTAACGAAGCCAAGATTCGTCTGGCAGTACGTCTCTCTGCTGACGGTGTGCTCCACAACTCATTGTGCACCTGTAACCGTGGTGGCGCATCATTCCACTCGCCACACAAAGAGCGTGGATACAAGGGTGATTCTGCACTTGATGCCAAAGAATACTCTTTGATTACTGGTGATCGCAAGACTGAAATGGAGCTTGTCGAGACAGGCCATCGGATCTTTACCTTAATGCGCGCCCATACCATGAGAATGTTGGGCACCAGCAACATGAGGGCGGGACATGACAGATACCCGGATGCTGCATTTGCACACTCACAGTGGGGTAATACACCTGCCTTTACGCCTGGTACTGAGCGTATGGATCGGGATGACCTCGAGAAAGGCATCGACATGTACTATGATGCAATGGGTTGGGATGAGAAAGGTTGTCCGAAGAAAGAGACCTGGAAGAAACTGGGCCTCGAAGATGTCGCCAAGCAGCTTGAAAAAGAAGGTATTCTCTAATATCGCTTAGTAGGTTGCTTTGCATGGGCTACCTCAGGGTAGCCCATGCACCCGAATATCGGATGCAGCCATATCAGTCTTTAAAGGATGGTAAATATGATAGCTAGCATGGAAAATTTCCAGAATACCGTGATAAAGAAAGTCCGGGAGGACTCAAAAAAACTGGTAATGCCAACACATGTGGATGCTCTTCTAGCCCTCTTGCCAGGGGTCACCCAGGAAGAGCTATCTGCTAACTTACGTAAGATTACCGAGAATGAAAAATTTAGCGATATTATATTGGTAAAGGCCTTTACCGACTCTCAGTATGTCTACTCGAACAGACACATGACTGACACTTTAGCCAAAAACTTGATCCGCGCTACAGAAATGAAGCCCGTAGTTGCTGACAAGGTAAGGGAGGACTCCAGGGAGACGGCAAAGCCAACTGATATGAATGTCTTTTTTGGCCTGATTCCCGAGTTATCTACAGAAGAGTTACAACAGTGTTACTCGGAAATGAAAGCAGACGAACGTTACCAAGATATTACCGCTGTTACCGCTTTTAGCGGAGCAGTTTACTATTACTCGAAAACCTCCTTGGATGAGCAAAATGCTGCCCGTTTGGCAAGGTTGGCAGAGTTGCAGAAAAAAATAGCTGATAAAGTACGGGGAGACACCAAGTACTTAGAGGATTTGACCAAAATGGATGCTCTG
>Ga0265293_10011588_pt1 | contig 11947 bp, 19 predicted proteins | sample Munlanlewell138R_FD_192505 | JGI IMG/M metagenome (GOLD analysis project Ga0265293, IMG submission 192505) | Leachate microbial communities from a municipal landfill in Southern Ontario, Canada - Leachate well 138R | ecosystem: Engineered > Solid waste > Landfill > Unclassified | place: Canada... | reverse complement strand
GATTTTTATGCTTTATTATGTAAATCAACCGCTAACAATCAATTATATAGATTACTAGGTTGTAACCTATCAATGTTCAATTATAAATATGAAAATGAAGATTCTGTTTTAATAATTTTTACAATACCAATGTCTGTGAATATGGACAATATTTCAGTTCAAGAAAATAAACATATTTCAGAAAAGATTATGGATGTTTTACAGTTAGTAGAAGATTGTTTTATAACAGTTGATTTCATGGATCTAAAAACAGTCAAAGAAGATAAGTTTACTTATATGACGATTGTTAAAAAAATTAAAGAGGATTAAATGGAAAAATGTTTTTTTTGTAATAAAATTATAATACCATTAGAATTGATAACAACTGAAGAAATAAAAAGATTTTTTAATATTAATAATATTGAATTTACATTAAATTATACAAAATCAAAATTTAAAATTGGAAATAAAAATATATGTTTATCATGTGAAGAAGATTTTAGAAGAATTACTATGTATGAAGAAGAATGTCAATGTGAAGATTGTAAAAAACAAAGAGAATTTAAAGAAAGGTTTGGTTAAAAAATATGGAAAATCAGGTTAATCTAGATTCAGCGAAGTATGAAGAGTTTTTAAGGGTTCTACTAATTTTAAAAGATATTTGTAATGATGTTGATATAAGAGAAGGATTTATTAGGCAAAGAACAAATGATTGCGCAACAGTATTTGAAGTTGATTTAACATCAATTATTTCAAATATGAATTTACCAATTAGTGAATTAAAAAATAAATTAGATATTTTCAAATGTTTTTCTGGGGAAGAAGTTTCTATTTCAACCACAGATGATTGTTTTATAATAGCAGATCAATATTCAATGTTAAAAATTAAAAATCCTATTCTTGAGTTTATGGATAACAAATTTATTAATCAAGACGAATTATCAAGAGTTGTAATAACAAACCAAGAAGATCTTATACTCTCAACACAAATTTCAAAAAGAATTTCTGATCGAATGAGAATTATAGCTTCTAGTTTTCATATTAATAGTATTCAGGCAATATTTGAGGGGGAAACTGCTAATATTTCTTGTTCAACACAATCGAAAGATAATTTTGCTAAATTTCTAAATGATATAATAACAAATAAAGAATTAAATCATTCTGCAAATCTTGTAATTACCCCATTTGTTATTGATCATGATGGAGATATTACATTTGAAATGTTTGATTCTGGAAACAATGTTGTAATTAATTCTTTTTCAACAACTGTTGGAAGTATTAATCTAAATCTTTATACTAGAGCAAGCATGATAGAAAATGAATAATAATAAGATTATGATAATTGGTTTAGTTGGTAAATTACAATCTGGTAAAACTACTTCAGTAAATTTTTTAAAAGAAAAATATCCAAATATAATAAAATTATCATTTGCGGATTTATTAAAACAAATGATTTTGAATGCTGGGATTTGTACAAAAGAAGAATTATGGGAAAAGAAAACAGATTTTTCCAGAATGATGATGCAAAAAATAGGAACAGAAATTATTAGAAAACAAGTATCAGAAAATTTTTGGGTTGATGCAATGATCAAAAAAATTTCTGATATTCAAACAACTTATAAAAATTCTATTATTGTAATTGATGATGTCAGGTTTAAAAATGAAGCAGCATTAGTTAAATTTTTTCATGGTTATTTAATAAGAATTGATCGTTCGAAATTTAAACAAAACAATGAAGAAAATAAACACATATCTGAAATAGAACAAGATGAAATTGTAACTGATTATACTGTACTAAATGATAAAACATTAGAAGATCTAAAAAAAAATATTATAGATATTATAGAAATGATCGGAATTTAAAATGGCAAATCCAAACATTCTTAGTTATTATCCCAATTATTCAATATTAGATGAGGTTCTTACATTTGGAAATTATAATACTTTAAATTTATATATTGATGTAAAAAATAATCTTCAATCATTATACATGCAACATTGTATTATAGATATTGTGGAAAATACATTATTATCTGGAAGAAAAGATTCTTCAATTTTTGAAAGTGTATTACATTTTATTTCATTTCATAAAATATATGCAGCAAGCAGAAATATTAAAATTAATTTTTTTCTATTTTTAGAAACAGGAAAATCTAATTATCATTTAAATATTTCTAAAAAATATAAAATTTCTAGAAGAATTGATGACTTATATGGACTAGATAAAGAAAAAAGAGATTTATTTTTTGATATAGTTCAAAAAAATTTTATGATTTTAGAAAAAGCTTGTAATAAAATGCCAAATATAAAAGTTATAAGATTACCAAATTTAGAGGCGGATTTTGTTCCGTATTATTTAATCACGAGGGATTTAGTAGATACATCAGAAAATATAGGTCATATTATATATTCAAATGATCATGACTTATTACAATGTTTAAGAGATGATGTATATGTTTTTGTTAAAGTTCCAAAAGTTAAGAAAATAGTAAAAAAAGGGCAAGCTTTAAAATCATATTTGAAATTTGAAAAACAATATCCTGATGAGTATCTTTCATTAGTAATGTCTGTTATTGGAGATCATGGTGATGATGTTAATGGAATAAAAGGAATTGGTGGAAAAACAATAGAAAAAATATTAGATGAATTGATTGATTTAACTGGTGGAATGGAAAATCTGTATGATAATGTAAAAAAAGGAAAATCAATATTTAATACAGATTTTCAAAAGAATCCGAACAAATATATAAAGACAATCATAGAAAAAGAAGAAAAGGATAAATTAATTTCTAATAATTTGAAGTTAGTTTCTTTTGAAATTTTAAGTAGATATTTAGATGATCCTAATACTACTGAAATATTAGATAAAAGAAAAATTATAGAAAGTGTGATGAAAGATGATCAAATTGTTGAAAAAGATGTTATGAAAGGAGCATTAGAAAAAAGTAGAGTTTATCTAACAGAAGGAATTCTTGATAATATCTACCACAATGGAGGAAGTTAAATGTTAAATGCAACAAGAGTTTTAGATTATATTAAAACTAATATTGGTTTTCCGTGGCAGTTTATTGAATTAACAGATGAAGAAATTTTACATTATGTTAAAGAATATACTATAAGAACATTTGGTCATTATTTTCCAGATATAAATACAATTGGATTAAATGTTCAAACTGCAACAAGAGTTCCAAATAAAGCCAATGAGTATTATCTTATAGATCCAGAAGGAAGAGAAATTCTTGGTGTTAAACATGTATATCCTTCAGCAGGAAATTATTATTTATTTGGTCATCCACCACTTGGTCCTATGAGTCTTGGCGAATTAGAAAATTGGGCATATAATACAGAAATTGCTGGTTGGGTGAAATCATTTTCATCATTCAATTATACCTATACATTTAAATCCCCAAATATTTTGATAATTAGACCAACACCTAATTCAGAAACATGGATGGCAGTAGAATATGAAAGAGAGCATGCAGAAGATTTTTCAACAATTCAGAATGAATTACAAATGTATTTTTTAGAACTATCGTTGGCTGATATTATGTTAATGGTTGGGCGAATTAGAAAAAAATATGGTTCTGGTGGTCTGAAAAGCCCTTTTGGTGATATACACTTGTCAGATGAAATCTATGATGAAGGTAAAGAAAAAAGAGCAGAAGTTATTGAAAAATTACATAGTGGTGCACTTACTAATATTGTTATTTCATTTGGATAATTTTTACTAGAACCAAAATAGGAAAGGAATTGAATTTTGAATTTAAAAAATGAAAAATTTTTTATGGGAATTGATCCAAGTTTTAGTGGAACTGGTATTGTAATTATTAATAATGAATTTAAAATTTTTGAAGAAAAATTAATAACTACAAAAAAGATGGATGATATATATGATGTTGAAAGAAGGATGTTAGCTATTATAGATCAATTTGAGTTTATTCATCAATATAAAAACCATTTAAATTTAACATTAATTGAAGGAATTAGTTTTGGGTCTAAAGGCGGGGGGTCTGATCAATTAGCGGCTCTTAATTATTTTATTAGAATTTTTTTATTTCGAAATGGTATAATTTACTTTTCTATCCCTCCTACTAGTTTGAAAAAATTTGTAACAGGAACAGGCCAATGTAAAAAAAATTTAATGTTAAAAGAAGTATATAAAAAATGGAATGTTGATTTTTCAGATGATAACTTGTGTGATGCATATTCGTTAGCAAGAATGGCGCAATTTAATTATATTAAAGGTTTTAGTAGTTAAGGTGATAATTTTGAATGAAGAAAATAAAAAATAAGATTTGTAATGCATTATGAGAGGAAGCAAAAGAAGGAAATCATCATTGGTTATATTTTGGTAATTAAATATGATAAATTATATCACTGATTTTTTAACAACCTATTTAATTTTTTTGTCTTTTTTAACATATCCATTTTTAGTTAAAAATAAACAAAAAGAAGATTGGGATGAAATATACGAAAAAAGATGTAGTGGTAATAAAAAATAGATAGACAGTAAATAGTCAAAAAGAAAGGAAGATAAAAATGATTTTAAAAGTTAGAACCAACTATGATCCAGAAGTGTGGTGTTTTTTTGAAGGATTTAATCAGGTAAGTAAACAAATACATTATGTTAATGATAAAGATGTGGTTGCTGTAAGAATTGATGTTTATGATTATACCCACCAGGAAGAAAATATTAATTCAAAAAATCAATCCATCGATGAAGGGTTTTTAGAAATATGGATATATGGAAAAACTCCAGAAGATACAAAACAAATTCTTTGTTATCGACCAGCATATTTGCTAAATGATGAAGGAAAAACAATAGAAAGATTTTAATAAAAAACTTATATTTTTGCAGGATAGGGAAAATTTAGAATAAATTAAACTATATTTGGAGGATAAAAAAATGACAAAATTAGTAAATGAATATTTGGATTATTTAAATGAATTTATTATAATTCCAGATAAAACCTATACGGCATCAGCTGCAAGAATTAGAGAATTAGCTGCTCCATGGTTTGCAAAATGTAATTCATTATTGAATCAAAAAGCAAAACAACAATGTTTATATTATACTGGTTTAAAAGTTCAGAAAATGCTTTCTGATGAATCTAAGAAATGTAGTCATTCTAAAAATCCGTCAAAATGCAAACAAATGTTTGATAGAGAAATAAATGCTGGAAATCAATCATTAGAAAAATTAAAAAATAAATTAAAATCAATGTAGAAACCGGAGATAAAATGGCTGAATTTATCTTAGTAGAACATGATGCAATTAGAAGAAAAAAACATTGGGATTTGAGATTTGAAATTCCAAATTCAAAAAATTGGGCAAGTTTTTCGATGAATGAATTCCCTCCATTGAACCCAAAAAAAAGATTATATATTCCAAGAAGTAATGATCATAGTCGAGAAGCAGCACTATATATTGGTAAAATTCCAGAAGGGGAATATGGTGCAGGAATTTTGAAAAAAGCTGATGAAGGAAAATGTGATGTTCTCAAATATAAAAATTCTCATATAGTAGTAAATTTTAAAGGAAAGAAATTAAAAGGGATATATCATTTAGTTAATGTTGGCGTATTTGGTAAACGAAGACAATATAATAAAAAAGTATATGCATTTTTTAAAGGAAAAATAGAAAAACCATAAAAATGAAAGGAAAAGAATATGCTAGAAAAAAAAGAATTGATATGTGGAACATTAGAAGAAATAAAAGAATTTTTTCAAGAAACCATTGGTTGGAAACTTAAAGGTATATCACAAATAGATTCGACTGATGCAGAATATCAATATGTATTGAACGATGGTGAAACAATAGAAAAGCAATTAGATGAGATTTCTCATAAAAATCCTCCTGTTGGGATGATCACTTATTTTAAAGCATTGGTTGATAATACACAAAATAAAGGACAAGTTAGTTTGACTGTAGAAGCACAATATGTTTTTATTCGTCCAGCCATTAATATTTTTTGATTGAAAATAATAAAAGTTTAGATATCTTTTTATTATAAAAAAAGAAAGGATAATAATATTATGTTTCAAATAATTGATCCAAATAAAATAGATGATGGGAAAGAAAAATTTAGAATGCCGCAAAAATATTCTGCATTTCAAATTATTTTTAAAACCTTTGATGAAATAAATATTCCAAAAAAAGAAAAACCAAATAGACCAACTTATCAACCATTGTATGTAGATCGAAATAAATCAAAAATAAAATTATTCTTAGAAAGAATAAAAATTAGTTTTAATGTTTTCATTGGAAAATATGATGTGATTGATTGGTACTGGCCAAAATTATAAATCATGGAAGATATAATGAGAAAGCAACTACTTTTTAGTGAAGAAATGATTTCGCGAAAAATTTATTATTTATCACAAAAAATTTCAAAAGATTATTATGATAGTGATTTAATTATATTATGTGTTTTAAAAGGATCATATATGTTTTTTTCGGAATTGGTTAAAAAAATAGAAATTAAAAAAGAACCAAAAATTGATTTTATCCAGTTATCCAGTTATAATGGTATAGAAAGCACAGGACAAATTAAAATTAAAAAAGATATAGATATAGATGTAACAAATAAAGATATATTAATAATAGAAGATATAGTGGATACTGGTTTAACAATGAAATATTTATTTGATCATCTGAATAAAAAAAATTGTAAATCAATTAAAGTTTGTTCCCTCCTTCAAAAACCATCAAAAATGAAATCAGATGTATATGTAGATTATCCAGGTTTTATAATAGATGATGATTTTGTTGTTGGTTTTGGTCTAGATTATAATGAAGATTACAGAACCCTCCCAGAAATTTTCAAGTTATTTCCTGAACACCTAGTAATTTAAAAATCATAAATTTGGAATCAATCTTGTATGTTTTACGTTGGTTTCCGGTCATTTTAGAAACTATTTTTATTTTTTTGAACAAATTATTGATAAAATCACATAAATAAATATATGGAGGAAAATTTTGTTATGTCAAATAAGAAGGTAGTACTATCGAAAAATGCAGAAATAGTGGCTAAAGCTAGATATTTTAATGAAGGAGAAGATTGGCAAGCATGTTCTAGACGAGTGGCGGAAGCCGTTGCTTCAGTTGAAAAAGATAAATCTGGCTATACTGAAAAGTTTGGGGAAATGATTTATAAAATGGATTTTATTCCAGCAGGAAGAATTTTAAGAAATGCTGGGGCAAGATCAAACGCCAGTTTATTAAATTGCTATGTTTTACCAATAGATGATAGTATAGAGGCAATAGGAAATCTAATTTCAGAGAGTTTACAATTATGGTCTCAAGGCGGCGGTGTCGGTTGCAACTTTTCTCCATTAAGACCAAAAGGAGATGAAATTTTAGGAAAAGGTGGAAAGTCATCTGGAATGGTTTCTTTTATAAAAGCAACTGATCATGTTTCAGAAACGATAGAATCTGGGGGCCAAAGAAGAGCAGCTGCATTGGCATGTTGTGATATTTCTCATCCAGAAGTTATTGATTTTATTAATGCTAAGCTTGTTGACGGCGAAATTTCTCATTTCAATATTTCTGTTTTAATTAATGAAGAGTTTATTAGAGCAGTGGAAACTGATAAAATTTGGACATTTAAATTTAAACAAAAAGAATATGGTAAAGTGAATGCTAGAGAATTATGGAATCTTATTATAAAAAATATGATTGATAAAGCCGAACCAGGGTTATTAAATTCCACAAATTTATATAAAAATAATTCTTGGTATTATGATCCAGTGGTTTCAACAAATCCTTGCGGGGAAGCAGTTTTGGAGAACTATGGCAGTTGTTGTCTAGGATCATTGGTTCTTCCAAATTTTATAACAGGAAATGTAAATACAAATTGGAAAAAATTAGAAAATACTATTAAATTAGCAATTAGGTTTTTAGATAATGTTATTGATGTAAACAAATATTCTTTAAAAAATATTGAAATGAAAGCACAAAATTCAAGAAGAATTGGAATGGGTATTTTAGGATTGGCAGAATATTTATTTGCAAAACAATTAAGATATGGTTCAGAGGAAGCATTAGAAGAAATTGAAAAATTAATGAGATTTATAAGGGATACTGCGTACCAAGCTTCAGTTGAACTTTCAGTTGAGAAAGGATCATTTCCAAAATTTGATCCAAATCAATATGGTAATTCCTGGTTTGTTAGAAAACTTCCAGCACAATTAAGAATGGATATTAAGACAAAAGGTATAAGAAATGTAACTCTTTTATCCATGGCACCCACTGGAACAATAGCATTAATTTCAGGATTTACAGGAGGAATAGAACCATTAATTTTTAAAGCATATAAAAGAAAAGATAGAGTTAGTGAAAGAATATATATTCATCCAAAATATAGAGAATTAGTGTTAACAGGGGAACCAATTCCTAGATGGTTCGTTTGTTCCGGAGATTTAGAACCAAAAGATCATCTAGAGACACAAGCAGTTATTCAAAAATATACAGATGGTGCTTGTAGTAAAACAATTGTTATGCCAAAAGGAACAACACAAGAACAACTAAATAATTTATTATTAGAATACATTAGAGATTTAAAAGGAGTAACAGTATATGTTGACGGGTCTAGACAAGGACAAGTTTACAATAGTTTAACAGAGGAAGAAGTTTTTGATATAATTGCAAAAGAAACTATTGGAATAAGTAATGATGTAGATATAGATGATGTAGAATGTAATTGCCAAAAATCAAAAGATGAAAATAATAATGAATTAGAAGAATGTGAAATCCCTATTGGGGAGAAGGAGAATTAAATGTTAGTCTTAAAACCATATGAAATATGTCCATATGCAAATACTTGTCCATATAACACCAATTCAACAATTTTAAATTTTGGTTGTAATGGGGCTGATACATCTAGAAATGTTGAATTTTCATGTGATTTAATCAATAATGATAGAACATTTATCGAAGGTAAATTTAGATCATTAACTGATAAGACAGGTAAAATGAAAATCATTTTGGGATAAGGAGAGAAATAATGCTACAAACACCAGATGAGATATATGATGATTTAATAAAAGAATTTATGTCTCAAAGAAATGCAATCAAGGAAATGATTAATGATTTAGAACAAATCAAATCTAAAATTGATACTTTGTTTCCTCAGCAATTAGATAAGAGATATATGAGATTTTTTGAGGAAAAAATAAAATCTGTAACTGAATTATTTAAAGTTATATTAGATATGAGAAAAGAGATTATTAAAAATACAAAAGATGAATTTGAATTACGTAGAAAAATAAATTCTTTAGATGATCCTTCTGATATAGATGGAATTTTTGATATTAAAAAAATTGCTGAGAGAGTTGAGATGTTAAGAAAAGAAAAGAAAAAGTTGGAACAAAATAATAAAACTTCTGTATTAACAGAAGTTAAAACTATTGAGAATATGGAGATTAAAAAATGAATGATGATACATTGATTGATGATCAGGAAATAGATGAAAATGTTTCTTCTAAAGAAGAAGTAATTTTTGCAGAAGTAAAACAAGAAGATTTAGATTCCAGTTTAAATTCAATTAAAGTAGATTTATCAGAAGAAGATAAACAAAAATATAATGCAATAGTTCCAGACCCACCTATTAAACGCAAACCAGGAAGACAACCAAAAGCAAAAGTTGATATTCCTACACCTAATGAAGTAAATCTTGAAATGACAGATGAAGAAATTGAGAAATCAATGGATCAAAAAACACAAGATTTATATATGGAATTTAATAGTTTTCTTGAAGATAAAACAGAAATAAAATCTGATAGTGGAATCAAAGATACTATTCCAACAGGAATTGATTTACTAGATACTATTTTAGGCGGAGGATTTGCGATTGGTAGTATGGGAGTCATCACAGGAAATCCAGGGTCGGGGAAATCAATGATCGCAATTCAATCAATGGGTGCTGCTCAGAAAAAATATAATGGTAATATTTTAGTTTCAATGTTGGATTCAGAAGAAGCAACAACAACTATAAGAATGTCAAATTTAGGTGTTAAAAATCCAAAGATTAAACCTTATAATGATATTACTGTTGAGAAGGTTTTTAAATTTTTGGAAGGAATGTGTTTATATAAAGAGATGAAAGGCATAATTGATACTCCATCAGTAATAGTTTGGGATTCTGTTGCTAATACATTAAGTCAAAGGGAAAGAGAAGTTGAGGATATTAATTCAGTAATTGGGTATAAGGGAAGATTATTATCATTATTAATCCCAAAATATGTATCTAAACTTTCAATGTATAATATTTGTTTAATAGCAATTAATCAATTGAGAGACGTAATTCAAATAGGGCCGTTTGTTCCAGCAAAAGAATTAAAATTTATGAGTCAAGGGAAAACAATGCCTGGGGGAAATAGTTTTAAATTTAATGCATTTCATTTAATAGAGATGAAGACAAAGGAAACTGTCACTAGAGATAAGTTTGGGTATGATGGATATTTTGCTGAAGTATTTTGTGTTAAAAATAAATTGTTTCCTCCTAATATCAAAATTAATTTGGCTGGAAATTTTACAACCGGTTTTTCTAATTTTTGGACAAATTTTAGATTTTTGGCAGATAATAAAAGAATTATAACAGGGGCCTGGAATTATATAGCCGATTTACCACAAGTTAAATGTAGAACCAAAGACATGCAAGATACATATAATACTAATCCAACATTCAAAGAAGCTTTTGATAAAGCGGTTAAAGAAACACTAGAAACTGAAATCATTGAAAAATTCAATCCTATTCTATAAGAAACAATCTAGACTATCTAACTTCTTTAAAGATCAAGAACAAAAACAAAATATAGAATGAAACGCCGAATTTTGAAACACAAAGAGGAGAATTAAAAATGGGAAGTATTACAGAATCTATTAAAGAATTATTAGAATATTTAATTAAAAGAATAGTTGATAAACCAGTTGAAATAGAAATCAATGTTACATCAACTACAAAATCAATTATTGTTCAAATTAAATCTGCTAAAGATGATATTGGAAAAATCATTGGAAGAACTGGAAGAACAATAAATGCATTAAAGATTATTACCACAGTTGTGAAAAATACACAATTTTTAGGTGATAAGAAAGATGTTTTTATTGAAATTATAGAGGATGAAAAATCTAGTTTTTATAACAAGAAAAAATCAGAATCATAAAATTTTTTAAACAACTCAGGAGGACTTTAAAAACATGAAACTAAAAAAAGAATCAAAAATTAGGGTGTTAGAGAACTTCTATTCTCTAGATTATGTATTATTTGGAAAACCAGTTAGTAAGGTTGATATATGCTGCCCAGTTTTCGTTGAGGAATATCTTTCTATTAAAGGTGCTTTGATGTCGTTGGTTATTGAAATGTATAAATTAGTAAAACATAGTCCAGTAGCATTGACTGAAAAAGTTGAATCAAAGGATCTAATTAAAATGGCAAAGAATAGCGCTATTATTGCAAGAGAAAATTGTAAGAAATTGGTTACATCTAGAAAAGGTCGTGAAAATGTAAAACAAGATTTAAGGGAATCTCTTTCTAAAACAAAAAAGAAAGTTGATATTGATAAGTTAGTACAGGAAAAGATTAGAACCAAAGCTTATTCTCTTGCAGTTGATAATCTTTTAGTTGGAAGAGCAATTAGCGAATCAAAGAAATACAATAAGTTAAATACCTGGAACGGAAGGATTATTGAAGATGCATATAAAATTCTTCGTGATAATCTAGTGGAATCTGCTATCGGTATTATTGAAAATACCGCAGAAAGATAAAATATAGGAAAAAATAGTGAATGAATATGAAATTCTTTTATCTTATTTAGACAAACAAGATAAAGCAGGATTTAAGCGAAACAAACAAATAAAAAATTTTGAGAATATTCCACATAATGGATCATTAAAGTCTAGTCCTGAAATATCAAGCACTAAAAAAATAATTGAGGAGTGCCAAGAAGAAAATAATATCCCTATTGG
>Ga0265293_10011587_pt1 | contig 11948 bp, 11 predicted proteins | sample Munlanlewell138R_FD_192505 | JGI IMG/M metagenome (GOLD analysis project Ga0265293, IMG submission 192505) | Leachate microbial communities from a municipal landfill in Southern Ontario, Canada - Leachate well 138R | ecosystem: Engineered > Solid waste > Landfill > Unclassified | place: Canada... | reverse complement strand
TTTGAGCTGGGGATGATGAATTAAGTGTTCAATCCGGGCAAAATTTTGAGTGCTGGTTCTTCTGGTTAGGCCATAAACTTCATAGCCTTTCTCCAGCAGTAGCTCAGCTAAGTATGAGCCGTCTTGACCTGTAATGCCGGTAATAAATGCTTTTTTCATAATTGTTCTCTCCAGTATGCTAATACTCTGGTTAATGTTTCTGCTAACGGTATAGCAGGCTGCCAGCCTAGCTGGCTAATTTTGGAAATGTCAGCGATGGTGGCAGGAATATCGGCTGGCCTCATTCGCTCAGGGTCTTTTTCTATGGCAATCGGCACGGTTGACTGCTCAATTAATAAATCTAAAATCTGTTGAATGGTATAGCCTTGACCGCTGCCTAGATTATAAACTTCACCAACTTGACCTTGATCCATCAGTAGAGCATAGGCTTTCACAATATCTTTGACATCAGTAAAGTCTCGGACAGCCTCCAAATTTCCTACCATGAGTTTTTCCTGTTGTTGTTTTTCAATAGCTGCAATTTGTTTAGCAAAGGCAGAAACGACAAAATCCGGAGATTGTCTTTCACCCAAATGATTAAATGGTCGAACGCGGATGATGTTTAACCCATAAGAGCGAAAGTAGGAGTAGCCGAGTAGATCCTGCATCACTTTAGAAACAGCATACGGACTAACTGGTCCTAGCGGAGTGGTTTCAGTTGCCACACCTTCACTTGTCTGAAAAAAATCATATTCCATGGCGCTGCCTACAATCAGTACTTTGGCAGCTGATACAACGTCTTTCACCGCTGCTAATAAATTAAGCTGCAGCTGTATGTTGTTGTCCAAAACTTGTTTGGTATTTTCGAAACTGCTGCCCACAGCTGCCAAGGATGCCAAATGGTAAATGTGATCTGGTTTTAAACGTTCAAGCAACTCTAAAGTGGCTGCCTGGTCGGTTAAGTTTAATTGATGAAAGTGATCAGCAGGCAGTAAATTAGCTAGATGACCAGGTTTATCAGAATATTGAGTCACATGAATATTGGTGAAACCTAGTTCGAGTAAATGTTCAACTAAATGGGACCCAGCGAAACCAGTGCCGCCGGTAATAAGTACAGTCGGTGTTGTGGCTGTCATGTTAGTGCTCTTTCTTTCTGCCAACTCCTAGATAAGTAAAACCCCACTCTTTGACAGTGGATGGAGAAAATTGATTTCTGCTATCAATAAAGAATTGCTTTTTATCAGATTTAGCCTCAGAGTAATCATAGGAAATAACTTCTGGCCACTCAATCACCGCCATAATAACATCAGCATCCTCTATCGCTTCATCTAAATCTTCCACCTGGGTAAAGTTTTTTGTCTGCAGTGGCCACTTAGCTTTTGGATCAAAGCCAATTATCTCTGCTCCTTGGTCGCTCAAGTAAGGAATAATGGTCAAGCTGGGTGCTTCTCGCATATCATCAGTGTTAGGTTTAAAAGATAAACCCAATACAGCTACCCTTTTACCTGCCCAGCCACCCACATCTTCGCCAAAAGCTGTCATCATTTCGGTAGCCCGCTTGGAGTTTAGTTCGTGAATTTTGTTAAACAAATTGTTTTCTTCGCCAACTGCTCGGGAGTAAGCCGCTAACTCGCTCACATCTTTAGGGAAGCAGGAGCCGCCATAGCCAAAACCAGGATACCAATAGTGCTGGCCGATGCGCTGGTCGTAACCAATGGCATTTATTACCTCTTGTACGTCTGCACCATTTTTTTCACATAAATCAGCAATTTGATTAATAAAAGTGATTCGGGTGGCTAAATATGCATTAGCAGTGTACTTAGACATTTGAGCAGATGAGGGTGAGGTTTTGACAATAGGAGCGTTAAAGGGTTTGTGTAGTTCCTCAAGACGAGCAAAAACCTTATCTTCGGTAGCGCCGATTACGACTCGATCGGGATGAAGCGTGTCATGGACAGCACTGCCCTCTCTTAAAAACTCGGGCAGGGAAGCAGTAAAAAAATTAACATCTGTATTAGCAGCAATTATTTCAGCAATAATATCTAGTGTGCCTGGGGGGACAGTTGATTTGATAGCGACGATAGCATCAGGCTGTAGGTGGGGTGCTAATGATTCAGCGGCTGCTTTGACAAACTTGAGATCTGCTTGGCCATCTGGTGCAGAAGGAGTGCCCACCGCGATGATAATGATCTCTGCCTCTTGAATTGCCTTCGGATAAAGATGGGTAAAGGTTAGATTGCCAGTTGCTTGTTGCTCGACCAGCAAAGATTTCAAATTTGGCTCGAAAAATGGTACCTGCCCGTTTTGAAGTGACTTGATTTTAGCTGGATCAATATCAAGGCCAATTACTTGATGACCAAATGAGGCATAAACAGCAGCTGACACCACGCCCACAAAACCAGTGCCAATAACGGTAATATTCATGAAAGTAAGTATAACACTACGGTATAATGTCGTGAAACATGACTATTAATCTATTGACGATTTTCCCAGAGTATTTTGAGACGCCTTTAATGAGTTCGATCATTGGGAAGGCTCTGACTAGTGGACTAGTTGAAATTAATGTCATCAACATTAGAGACTTTGCTCAAGACAAGCATCGGGTGACTGACGATCGTCCTTATGGTGGTGGGGCAGGCATGGTGATGAAAGTGGAGCCGATTGATTTAGCGTTGCGGTCTTTGACTGAACCAGGCAGAATACTGCTGACGGCGGCTAAAGGAGCGATGTTTAATCAAGCTAAAGCCCTAGAATTAGCGAAATTGTCGTCAATTACTATTATTTGCGGTCATTATGAAGGCGTGGATGAACGAGTGGCTCAACATTTAATCGATGAAGAAGTGCGAGTAGGCGATTATGTTTTAACCGGAGGAGAACCTGCAGCTTTAGTGGTGCTGGATGCGGTGATAAGGTTATTGCCAGGTGTGCTGGGAAATGAAGCTAGTTTAAGCGGAGAGTCTCATGAAGAACCTGGAAAATTAGCGGCACCAGTTTATACTCGGCCGGAAGAGTATCGAGGTTGGCGAGTTCCAGAAGTATTGTTAGGTGGGCATCATCAGCAGATTAAATCTTGGCAGGATGATCACACTCAGTACGAAATGAAAGTGGATAATCAAGGGGTCAGAACTAAGGTAAAAAATGCTACAATGACTAAAGATGAGTGATACCTTAACTAGTACTTCCACTTCCAATATGACAAGCTATTTAACTAAATTTTGGCAATTTTTTAAAAAAGTCTGGCTATTTTTAGCTAACGCCATTGGCTCATTGGTGTTGCTGTTAATTATTTTGGCATTCTTAGGCAGTTCACTGAGCGAGAATGCGACCAATTTGCCCACTATTTCTAAAAAAGTAATTAGGCCAGGCGGCAACGAAGTGGTGGCGGTGGTCAATTTATCAGGGCCGATTCTAGAAAGTGGTCAAACTACTGACCCGTTAGGTTTTAGTTCCACCATGATTGCGGTTGATCGCGTCAAAGAGCTGCTGACTGCTTTGGAAGATGATGGGGCAGTTAAAGCAGTGGTGTTGAGGATTAACAGTCCGGGTGGTGCCGTCGTTGCTTCAGATGAGTTGTATCAGGTGGTGAAACAACTCAACTCAGTCAAGCCGGTGGTGGTCAGTATGGGGGACATGGCTGCTTCTGGGGGTTACTATATCGCTGCTCCTAGCTCAGAGATTATTGCTAATCCTGCCACCATCACTGGTTCAATTGGGGTCATTGCTCAGTTCCCGCAACTATCCGGACTTTATGAGAAATTAGGGGTGGAGATGAGAACATTTAAGTCAGGTGAGTTTAAAGATATTGGAGCTGTGGATCGAGAAATGACTCAAGCAGAGGCAGAGATTTTAGATTCTATTGTGACCGATAGCTATGACCAGTTTGTGCAGGCTGTGACGACTAGTCGCAATCTGCCAGAAGAAGAAGTGAGAAGATTAGCTGACGGCAGAATTTATAGCGGTCGCCAAGCGCAGGCAAATGGGTTAATTGATCAGTTGGGTAATTTGGATACCGCCATTCAAAGTGCGGAGCGGTTGGCTAGTGTCGATGGGGCAGAAGTGATTGAGTATAGCAATCAGTCGTTCTTTGAGTCTTTGTTGCAGTCAGTTAGCATTAGGTCGCCTCTGGCTCAGCTTAATCAAGCGTTGCCCTCAACCTCATTTAGACTTTACTACCTATTGGATCTTTAAGTTTTTCTAAATTTCAACTAACTCTACCGCTGCTTTAATTGAGTGAAGTGGAAAATTAATTTGAGAAGTTAGTTTAGTTGCATTGAGAGCAGTGTTAGCCTGATAAGGCCGATTCAGAGTTTCTAGATAAGTGCTTAATTGACCTGGTTTCACCTCCCCAGGTAGTTGATGAATCTCTTTAATTAGTTGAGCCAGATCATAATCAGACCATTTTTCACCACTGGTCGCATGAAAAACACCTTCAGGTTTTTGACTGATAGACCAATCTAAAACTCTAGAGAAATCATTCAAAAAAGTGGGGCCAAAAAAATGGTCGGTAAACATTGGATAAAGATTGTTATTTTTTAATCCAGTTGCAATGCGGTGCACTAGATCTAATTTAGGAAATGGATCTGACCGAAAAGGCTGATCAATTCTAAGAATTGTCCAACTAATTGAAGAGGCTTGCACAGCTTCCTCTGCCCAAGCCTTAGTCTGACCATACCACTCAATGGGATTGATTGGATCTGTCTCCACATATAAACCATCTTTTTTCCCGTCAAACACATAAGCAGTAGAAATATGAATCAGGTGTTTATTGTTCTCGGCAGCTGCTTGAATAATATTTTGTGTTCCCACTACGTTCACTTGATAAGCTAGACCAGTTTTATCATGCCGCTGTTCCCAGGCTTTAGTCACATCGGTATAAGCTGCTAGATGAACCACCACTTCTGCCGTTGAAGTCGCAAAAGCCTGTTGAACTTGAGCTAAATTTGTAATGTCAATTGGCTGGGTGGGGTGGGAAATTTCCAGTGAGTCAAATTGATACTTAGTCTCATAAAGCTGTTTAAATTTACTGCCAACTAAACCATTGGCACCAGTAATTAACACGGACGTTTGATTCATGAAAATTTCTCCGGGAACTTGCTTCTTAAAGTGACCGCCTGCTGGTCACGTTCTGAGATGATAGCTTGATCTGCACCAATTGGCCAGTTGATGGCTAAGTCTTCATCAAACAAAGCAATGGCGACATCGCCAGATTGATCACGCCCCTGATAAAGCTGATCCACAGCGTATAGGTAATAAAGGGGTCCATTAAGCACGCAAAATGAGTTGCCGATGCCGGCAGCGACATACATACTGCCAAAATGGGAGTCATTACCATTGCCGACTTTCATGGTGGTCACATCACCAAAAGTTGCTGACTCTGGGCGCAAATCAACCCAAGCACAAAAAGCAGTGCCTTCAATCACTGTCAGCAGCTTATTCCAATTCTCGGCATGAATACCTCTCATGACATGAGTGTTGGAACGGCTTAAATTTATTTGTTTAAGCTGAAAACTGTCGCCGGTGACAGCATCAATTTCTGGCAGACGAGCTATTTCCGCATAAAAACCTCTTTCATCATTAAATGCTTCTCGAGGTAAATAAAACAGTCCGTCAATGGCAGTCCGACATACTCCTGGAGAAATTTCCTCTGCTGTTGCTGGATCAAAGTTGGTGATAGCCATAAAAACTTTCTAGCGATACTTAATATTGTTATTGTTAAAAGTCATCTGTTTGATAGTTGGTTTGAAAAAATTCTTGGGACTGCTGTTTCAGCGGCTGCCACCAAGCCTGATTTTCCTGATACCAGGTGATGGTTTTTTGCAAACCCTCAGCCAACGTCACGGTTGGTTCCCAACCCAGCTCTTGATTAATCTTAGACCAATCAACGCTATAGCGGCGGTCATGTCCGAGCCGGTCTTTTACCAGCTTAATTTTACTTTCATCCTCACCCATTAGCTCGATAATCGCTTTTATCACATCTAGATTTGAGACATCTTGTTTCATGCCGCCGACCACATAAGTCTGCTGGAGCTGTCCTCGTTGCAGCACCAGCTCAATTGCCCGGCAGTGGTCTTGAACGTAGAGCCAGTCACGAACATTCAACCCATCACCGTAGACAGGCACAGGTTTACCTTCAATTAAGTTAGTAATTGCTAAAGATATGAATTTTTCAGGATGCTGAAACTCGCCATAATTGTTGGAACAGTTGGTGATGGTATAGGGCAGCTCATAGGTTTCACCATACGCTCTAACTAAGTGATCTGAACCTGCTTTACTAGCTGAATAAGGACTGCGGGGATCATAGGGGGTTGTTTCAGAAAATTGAACGGCTGAATCTAGAGGAAGCGAGCCGAATACCTCATCGGTAGATATGTGGTGGAAGCGCTTGATGCGGTGTTTGCGGGCAGCCTCTAATAAAACTTGAGTTCCTAAGATATTTGTTTCTAGGAAAGCTGCCGGTGTGAGAATTGAGCGGTCGACATGAGTTTCAGCGGCAAAGTGGACGATTGCCTCTACGCCTTCACTTACCAACTGATCAACTAGCTCTCGATCTAAAATATTACCCTCCACAAAGTGATACTGAGGATGGTTTGTCACCGAGCTTAGATTTGCTAAATTTCCCGCATAAGTTAGGGCATCAATATTAACAACTTGAGCATCTGGGTATTTTTTTAACCAGTACTGAATAAAGTTGGCTCCAATAAAGCCTGCACCACCGGTGATTAGGATCTTGTTAAATTGGTTTGCTGACATCTGGCTCCTATTTTAGTAATGATTAATTTTAGTTTGACCGCGATCTTATAGCGACTGCAGTTGGGTTTCTAAATAAGCAGATCGGGCTTGTTCGGTGACTAAGGCTGCGTGATAGTAACCGGCTAAAAATGACAACACCACGATTACTACTACTAACAATCTAACTAATGTACGGCAGTTGATGGGCAGATGTTGGGGGTCTTGAGTAAGTTTCATAAACGTTTCGAACTAGTATAACTTATTAACTACTTCCTGGTGAAAATCTGTCTGGCTGGTAAAAACGTAAACCCACTGATTTTGATAAAGATGAAGGGGTGGATGGAAGATGACAGCCTGAGGTTTAGCATCCGCTTCAGCTAAATTAAAACCAGTTGGGGGTATAGTAATTGGATTGAGCATGCTTTGCTCATCTATAGCTAGTTCAGCCTGGGATAAAGCGATCTGACTACGGACTGGCCACAACCATTTAGCTATCGCGACTAACTCTTCTACACTTAAATACTGACCAAAGTTATCAAGATAATATCGATAAAGCTGTCCCATGAGCTGAGGATTAGTTAAAAGTTGCCGCTGACTTAATTTTGCCATTAGAGCTTGAATCACCAATTGCTGGCGATGAGAGCGGGCTTGATCACTATTTTGATCATTATTTCCCTGACGACTGCGCATGTATTTTAAGGCTGTGGCGCCATCCATAATTGACTCACCCGCCTGAAACTCGAGAGTTTCATAAAGCAACTCAGGATCGGTCACTAGAGTTACATCAACATCAGTGCGGGGAAATTTTTCATCTATAAAAGCAACTGGCACTGCGACTTGAATGCCATCAACTAGATCAATTAGCTCAGCGACTTGATCCATGGATAGGACCAAGACGTGATGAATGGGCAAGCCGGTTAATTCTGCTACAACTTCTTGAGGAAATTTTTCAGGCTGCCCTGGATACTTTTCCAGACCATAATAATAAAGCGCATTGATCTTAGTTTGATAAGCGTCACTCCACAGGTCGCGCGGTAATGGCAAGGTTGAAATTTGACCAGTTTGCAGATTGATTGAACTCAGGATCATACTATCGGTTAAGGGCGGTGCATTACCTCTAGTAGCTAGGGTATCAACTCCTAAAATGAGAATATTTTTATGGTTATTATCCGCCAGCGGCTGAGTCTTCCAGCCGGCTTGGATGGACTGCATGAGCTCTGGTCGGCTAATCTCAGCTGAATCAATAAACTGATTGAATTTTTGCAGGAATACTACACCCAGAACTATACCGGTTATGATCAGCAAAACCGCTAAAAATACCATAGCTAATCCAGTAGCTTTAATTAAAATTTGCGAGGGGGTCAAGGGAACGGGTGCGGTAGGTGCTGGTTCGGAGGGTTTGACAACGACTGTTTCCATACTTTTGCTATTATCTCATAAACCAACTGTCTATGGTTAATTCTTTCACCCGTGAGTTACAATAGCATAACTCATGAAGAAAGTTAGTGCTACTCTAGTCATTTTCATTTTGACCGTTGCGGCTTCTTGGTCATTATTTCGACCAGCTTTTTTCCGAATACACGATTATGTTCATGCCGCACGAATAGCGGAGATGTCTCGAGCTCTCGAGGATGGACAGTTTCCAGTACGCTGGAGTGAACATTTTGGTTATGGCTATGGGATGCCGTTGTTTGAATTTTATGCGCCGCTGCCATATTATGTTGGTGCTTTAGGCTACTGGTTGGGCATTGAGGTGGTAGCCATCATTAAGTTGCTCTTTATCTTGGCTAGTTTAGGCACTGCTTTAGGGGCTTTTGCCTTAGGTAAAAAACTCTTTGGTAACACCGGCGCTATACTAACAGCGACAGCTTTAACTTTAGCGCCGTATCGAGCGGTAAATTTATTTGTGCGAGGAGCGCTGAGTGAGGCTTGGGGTATGATGGCTATGCCATGGATTCTGCTTGGAGTAGTTAAGGTTGCACATCGAGAAAAAGACGGCTGGCTAATGTTGACTTTATCACTAGTTGTCCTAATGCTGAGTCATAATATTATGACCATGCTGTTTGTCCCATTTGTGTTACTTTTTGGTGCGTTGTATGTGGGTTACCGCAAGTGGGTTGTGCAGCGAAGTGACTATAGTCAGCTGCAAGTATTTCATCATTTAATAACCGCTTTTTTAGTTGCTGGTGGCTTGGCAGCTTTTTATCTCATCCCAGCTTTAGTAGAAAAAGATTTTACCCAAGTTAGTCAAATTTTTGGCGGCTATTTCCATTATTCTCAGCATTTCTTATATTTGCGGCAGTTTCTCCAGGTTAATTGGGGTTATACCGGCTCAGTGTGGGGGCCTGAAGATGGCATTTCCTTCTTTTTGGGTTGGGGTCAGTGGTTGGGGTTGGGCAGTGCGTTGTTTTTGCTGACTGTTAGGCTGATTCAGTTAATGAGAAAGCACGGTCTGAAAAAGTTGGGAAAAATCCTCACCGATAACAAACTTATTGCTGGCCTGATCTTTGGTCTGCTTTTTGTTGCTGGCTTGTTTATGACTTTATTTAGATCAAAGGTGCTATGGGATGCTTTGCCTGCATTAGCCTATGCTCAGTTCCCCTGGCGTTTTATGGGGGTGGGGGTATTATTTCTCAGCTTATTAATTGGCTTTAGTGTGACGCTGATTAAAAACAAACGATTGCGCTATCTGGTGACAATAGGTTTGTTTTTAATCATGCTGCAAAACAGCACCTTTTTCAAACCAGCTGAGTATTTAGCCAACAATGATGACTATTACTACACTGACGCTGATCGAATTGAACGGGAGATGAGCAGCATTTTGCCTGATTATATTCCGAGCCAGATGAGCACTGAACTGACTGCGCCTACTGTTCAGGCTTGGTGTGAGCCTGATTGTGCTGAGTCTGTTGAACTACTGGTGAAAAAATCAGATCAAATGTTGGTTAAAACTAATTTTGCTCAAGATCAAACTCTGCAGTTAGCGATAGCTGATTATCCAGGCTGGCGGATTGAGTTAGATGGTCAGACAGTGTCAAAATTTTCCACCGAGATGGGAAACTTAGCGATCTCAGTTCCAGCCGGAGAACACTTGGTGGGAGCTCGATTAACCAGCACTCCCATCAGATTAATCGCTGACCTAATCAGTTTGAGCAGTTGGTTACTGTTGATTTACCTGAGCTTTTTTCGGCCGCCCGCTCTAGATAAGATTAAAAATAAATGAGTTATTTATGATGCGACCAACTCAAACCAACTTAACATCTCAAGATACTACCCCTGATCTGGATGAAGCTTTGGGTGAGCTGGAACTGAAGCAGATTAAACAGCGGTCAGTGATTGGCGCTATCTCTTATGTCGGCCGGACAGCGGTCCTGCAAGGGATTGGGTTGGTGGCCACCTTGCTACTGAGTGCTTTTTTCTCTCCAGAAGACTTTGGTGTCTATGGTATTGTGACGCAAATTATTGGCCTGCTGATCTTTTTTTCTGACATTGGCCTAGCAGCTGCTCTGGTTCAGAAAAAAACCACACCCTCCTTAAAAGAATATCGAACAGCTTTCACGGTCCAGGCAATCTTGTCTTGGTTGATTGTGGCGGTGGTGGGAGTCATTATTGCGACTGGCTTAGTTCAGCAGAAGACAGGTCAAGTTGGTGTCTGGATCTTAATCAGTTTAGCCCTATCTTTTCCTTTAGCCACGCTGAAAACGATTCCCTCCATTATGTTGGAACGGGAGCTGGATTTTTCCAAGCTCGTGATTCCGCAGATTTTTGAACAGATTGCTTTTTATGGCATCTTAATTTATTTTGCTTGGCAACGTCATGGAGCCATGTCATATACCTATGCTATCGCTGCCAGATCAATTATCGGCGTGGTGGTGATGTGGCTGATTAAACCTTGGCGCATAGGGCTGGGTTTTAATCGGGAAGCTTTAGCTTCACTAATTGGGTTTGGCGCCAAGTTTCAACTGTCAGATTTTCTAGCCCGGGTTAAAGACCAGTTATTCTACTTAGTACTGGGCATATTTCTACCACTGCGAGATTTTGGTTATATTCAGTGGGCTAAAAATTGGTCGCAGTATCCATACAATCTCACGGTTCAGAACGTGCTGGCCGTGACCTTCCCGACTTTCTCCAGATTGCAACATAATCAGGCAGCACTCAAGCGAGCCATTGAGAAATCAATTTTCTTTATCACGTTAGCGATCTTGCCGATTTTAGTGGGCATGAGCATTTTCATTGGACCTTTAACGAGAGTTGTCCCCAGTTATGAAAAATGGCAGCCGGCGATCTTGAGCTTTATCTTATTTACGGTGGCAATTGGCTGGTCAGCACTGTCAACACCAATGGTAAATACGCTTAATGCCCTAGGCAAAATTGATCAAACTCTAAAACTGATGGTGATGTGGCTGCTGCTAACCTGGATCTTGACTCCCATCGGCATCTTCATCTTTGGCTTTAATGGAGTAGCGGTCATGGCGTTTGTTATTGCCCAAACTTCTTTCCTGCCAATTATTATGGTGAAGAGAATTGTTCCCGTCGCTGTCTGGGATAACTTATGGCGCCAACTAGCTGCGGCCTTAGTGATGGCAGGCGCTGGTGTCTTAGGAATGAGTTATTGGAGTCGTAATTTATACTGGCTGGTAACAGGAATGGTGCTCACCAGCTTACTATACATAATCAGTTTTAGCGTGATAGGATGGAGAAAAGGCTGGGCAGAGTTGAACGGTCTCAGGAGTTAAACTATGCCATTATCGGTAGTCATCAATACCAAAAACGTCGCTGCTACACTCGAGCGGACCCTACAGTCAGTGGAGTTTGCAGATGAGATTATTATTGTTGATATGCAGAGTCATGATGAGACTCTCGAAATTGCCCGCGAGTATACAGACCAAATTCTTGATTTTACTGATGTTGGTTTTGTTGAGCCTGCTCGGAATTTTGCCATTAGCCAAGCCTCACACGAGTGGATTTTAGTGGTTGATGCTGATGAAGAAATTGGTCCCAAATTACGGCAAGTGATAACCAATATTGTGCAGGAAAAAAATCAGGACAGTTTGCCTGATTGTTTCTATTTACCGCGCAAGAATATTATTTTTGGCAAGTGGATTAAAAAAACCGGCTGGTGGCCTGATCATGTCTTAAGACTTTTTAGAAAAAATTATGTCGAGTGGTCAGATGAGATTCACTCCATTCCGATTACTAAAGGCGAGGTTAAAGAGTTGCCAGCTCAAGAAGACCTGGCC
>Ga0265293_10011585_pt1 | contig 11949 bp, 10 predicted proteins | sample Munlanlewell138R_FD_192505 | JGI IMG/M metagenome (GOLD analysis project Ga0265293, IMG submission 192505) | Leachate microbial communities from a municipal landfill in Southern Ontario, Canada - Leachate well 138R | ecosystem: Engineered > Solid waste > Landfill > Unclassified | place: Canada... | reverse complement strand
CGTCTTGATTGTGTCGAGATGATCGGGGCTCGGTGTGATTAAGAGCGTTGGACCAAGGGGAAATGTCCAGGCTACTTCCGGCGTACCAAAGAGCGCAACTCGACTTCCCACCCCAAGGCTCAACGGGGCAAAACATGCTTCGGGGCCCTGAAATTGGCGGCAGCCCTCTGGTGTATCAAGGACCCCATGCCGCATCCCTTTGATAGACCGACTTTCCACGATCTCCCCTGCCACCACATCCAACTCACCCTTGAGGTTGTTGATCAAGGGTATGAAAGGGCTACAGGGATGCATGCTTGCGTAGACACCTAATCGTTCCTTCTCTAGGTGAAGAAGCTCTAACTCACGTTTTGGCTCCCGTCCCAGCTCCTCTAGATGCGTATTGCGTCCCGCCAAATCGTCCAGAGCTCCTGAGAGAATCAGGTTCTCTAGGGTGACCTCATCGAGCCCGGTGGCCTCTCGGAACTGGGCCAAGCTTGACCAGTTCCTCCGCCTTTGGAAAATCGTCTGGGCACTCCTAGGCGCAACCAGCCCATGCGTTAGGAGACCAAGGCGCAACTGCTCCCCTTCCCAAACAGCCCCTATCGTCGAGTGCACGACGCTTGGTGGCAATATTCGTAAGCCCAAGGCCTGCGCCTCTCGAACAATTAGGCGGCTCTCCTGCGTCGAACTCCCCTGGTTGAGCAGGGTGACAAAAAACGCTCCCGGATAGTGGGTTTTCAAGTAGGCCGCCTGCCAAGTTATGCGGGCATAACTCACGCTATGGGCCTTATTAAAGGCATACCCACTAAACTCCGCCACCTTGGAAAAAAGACTGTCTGCCTCGCTGCTAGAAAGTCCGGTTCTGCTTTGAGAACCGACAATAAAGCGCTCTCTCCAGCGGCCCGTAGCCTGTGGGTCGTTCTTTGCTAAGGCACTGCGGAGCCCATCTGCCTCCCCTAGAGACAGGCCAGCTATGCGATGGGCGATCAACATGACCTGTTCTTGGTACAAGATCAAGCCATGGGTTTCGCCGAGAATCTCTGCCAAGGCAGGATGCGGATAACGGATGGTCCGAGCAGCATCGCGCCTCGCCACATAGTCTGGAAACATGCCTAGAGGACCTGGCCTACCAAGGGCCAAAAGGGCCACGATGTCTTCGAATGACCGGGGTTTGAGCCTTTTAAGGAGATCTTGAAAGAACTCACTCTCCAGCTGAAAAATGCCCAAACTATGACCAGCGCTAAGCATTGCAAAGGTTTTCTCATCCTGTATGGGGATTTCCTGCAAGGAAAAACCCGCCTCCACCGATTTAACCAGTTCTTCCATCTGCCGCAACACAGTTAGTGTCCTCAAGCCCAGCAAGTCTATTTTTAGCACGCCTAAGTCTTCCAGGGCATACATATCGAGGTGTGTTACGGGCAGGTCTCGATCAAGATACACCGCGCTAATCTCCTGAATGGGCCTGGCGGTCACGATCACGCCCGCGGCGTGCGTGGAACGATGTCGTTTCAAACCTTGAATTTCCCGCGTCACCGCGACATTCTCCTGGCCAAGCACCGCTTTAACCGCTTGGGCAGCTCCCTTCGGTCCAAAGGTACCGTAGGTTCCAATTTGCGCCACATGGTCACGTCCGAACCGGCTCACAAGATAAGAGAGAACCTCGCCTCGCCTTTCATAACAGAAGTCTAAGTCGATATCAGGACGCTTGTTTCTTTCTGCATTTAAAAAACGCTCGAAAAGCAGTCCCCAACGCAGAGAGTCGATTTCGGTAATCCCCAGACAATAGGCGACCAAACTGCTCGCGGCGCTGCCCCTTCCTGGTCCAACGGGAATCGCTGCTCCTTTAGCGAAACGTACAATGTCAGCGACGATCAAGAAATAATCTTCAAAGCCCAAGTCTTTGATGACAGCTAACTCATGGCTTAAGCGCTCACAAACAGGCTGATCTAGATCGCCGAAGCGCTCTTTTGCCCCCTGCCAAACCAAATCTTCTAGACTGCCTCCCTCAGGATCGGGCGGCAAAGTCTGCTCCTTTGGCAACTGGATATCTTGGCAGCGCTGGGCAAGATCGAGTGTGTTCCTGACGACGATCTCTGGGCCTGCAAACTCCCTGCAAAGATCCTCCCAGGATAAAAGGGGATATGCGGGTAGCGTCCTCTCGTCTCCTTTGATTTTTCCCAAAATCTCAAGGGTTAGTAGAGAGCCTTGCTCAAAATAACATACCTCCTGGCACAGGACGAACTTCTCGGGGGGAAAGACCTCAAAATGATCGAGACTCTGACCGAGTTCATGGCGGATATAGTAATTTGAGCCAAACTCCCTTTCTAGCCAAGTATGCTGTTCCTTGCTGAGGAGTGCTAGATCAGCTTTACGCCCTGCAAGATCACTCCTTGGCACGGGCTTGGGAAGCGAAGTTAGGTGCAGAAGATTCACATACCCAGCCATAGTCAAGGCCAAAAGTACCACCTCGCCTACATCTTGCACATCAAGCTCTACGCCGAAGATGGGTTTGATCCCCTCTTTCCGGCAGTAATGCTCCAACTCACCATGGCCCGCGGTCGTCCCGCGATCGGTCAGGGCGAGAGCCTTGATGCCAAGCTTTGCGGCCCGTTTCACCAAATCCTCTACCTTACAGACCGATTCTAGAAAGGAATAATCACTATGGGTATACAGTTGTACAGCCACCGTTCTTCACCCCCATCAACAAAAAAGGGCCTGGGCCCCTTTTTTATCTATCCGCTTCTTCCCGGTAAATCGTGGCCCCGAGTTTCTTCAGTTTGTCTTCGAAAAACTCATATCCTCGGTCCAAGATTTCCACTCCGTACAGCTCAGTCCGCCCCTCCGCCGCTAAGGCGGCTATGGCTAGGGCCGCGCCAGCCCGCAAATCCGTAATTTCAACAGGAGCGCCTGTGAGCTGCGGAACACCCCGAATGATCGCCGTCCCCTGCTCGATCTTAATGTCCGCGCCCATCCGTCTGAGTTCATCCACATAGCGGAAACGATCGAAAATGGTCTCTCTGACCACACTCGTTCCATCGGCGAGGCACATTGATGCAACCAAGGGTTGCTGTAAATCCGTGGGGAAACCAGGATAAGGCAATGTTTCCACATCCACTGGGTTGAGACGCTGAGGAGCTTTGACATGCAGTTCGTTATCTCCCCGGGTGATGGAGAGCCCAGCCTCTTCTAATTTGACAATTGGAACCCGTAAATGCTCGGCTACGACACTCTTGATCAGGATATCCCCGCCAGTAATGGCTGCAGCAAAAAGAAAGGTCCCAGCTTCAATGCGATCTGGAATAATGGAGTACTCAATACCGTGCAGGCTCTCTACACCTTCGATTCGAATGCTCTCCGTCCCCGCACCGCGAACTTTTGCTCCCATCCCATTGAGGAAGATTGCCAAATCCACAATTTCCGGTTCTTTAGCCGCATTCTCCAAAATGGTGGTACCCTGGGCCAAAGAAGCGGCAATCATGATGTTAATCGTCGTTCCTACACTGGCTCTGTTGATATAAATCTGTGTTCCCTGTAGTTTTGTGGCTTCCGCCTTCATGTAACCGTGCTCAATAGAAACGTCCGCGCCCATTTGGGCAAAGCCTTTAATATGATAATCTACAGGCCGCGAACCAATAGCGCAACCACCTGGCAACGGCACCTCAGCCTTGCCAAGACGGGCTAAGAGTAGGCCTGCGCTATAAAAGGAAGCTCGCATCTTGCGCACTAGGTCGTAGGATGCTTTGTGCTGATTGAGGCTTGACCCTCGAATATGTAAACGTTCTTGATCGTCAAACCAGACACCTACGCCCAAATCTTGCAGAATTAGGCAGATCGTGCCAATATCGCTACCTTGAGGAATGTTATCTAGCACGCACTCACCCTCTGTGGCTAATGCTGCAGCTACAATAATGGCAAGGGCGCTGTTTTTCGCCCCACTAATTTCCACCAACCCGCGGAGAGGCTTCCCACCTTCAATCATTAACCGAGCCATAGAATCCGCCTCCCTATGCTAATCCCTTAAAATAGTCTGCTACGATTTCTTCCAAAAGGTCATTTCGCTCGATGGATTGTATAAGACGCCTAGCATCGCCATGGGCCGTAATATACGAAGGATCGCCGGAGACAAGATAACCTACAATCTGGTCTAGGGGCTGGTACCCTTTTTCTGTCAAAGCAGTCCACACTCTCGCTAAAACTTCCCTGGTATCGTTAGTCTCCTTATCAATGGCGGAAAACAAACGTGTCTGATCCGATACTCCCATTTAAGACCCTCCCTCTGTACAATAACCTGTTGCCGTCTAAATCATTCGCTGCAAAGTCGGTCGTTTTGACCGCTCAAGGCCTATTTGGCGAAGGCGAGATCCGCCACAGCTTCCGCAATATTGTGGGCATGATCTGCAACCCGCTCTAGATTACTGACGGCATCCAAGAACAATACACCCACCTCGGGGCTGCAAAGCCCTTGGTTAAGGCGTCCAATATGGTTGGTGCGATAACGTTTTTCCAAATCATCCACCTTGTCATCTTCGGCAATCAGTCGAGTGGCTTGATCCACATCATGCTCGGTCAAAGCTTCCAACACGCCGCGGGAGATGCGATCCACCTCAGAAAACATGCTCAGCAGATCGTCCCGGGCTGCATCGCTCAGGTCGAGTCGACCGAGCTCGCGCACTTCAGCCAACTCGGAGATGTTGACCGCATGGTCGGCCATGCGTTCCAGATCGTTGACAATATGCATCAAGTTCACCATTTCCCTGGCTTCACTCTCGTTCATGGAGTGCTGGTTTGCCTTGGCTAGGTAAGCAGTGATGGCGGTTTCGAGGAAGTTGACCACTTCTTCCCGCCGCTGTATGTCAGCGATCCGATCTGTTTGTCCCTCAATAAATGCGCTGACAGCCTCCTCAACCATGTCCACCGCGAAGGTTCCCATGCGTACGGCCTCGTTTTGTGCGCTGATTAGGGCACCAGGTGTTCGAATCAAGCGTTCGTCCAAGTGTCTTGGCTTAAACTCGAAAATCCCATCGTCGCCTGGCACGATGGCGGTGACGAGCTTGACGAAACGAGGCAGGAGTGGAAATAGGATCAGTGTGGTGAGCACATTAAACAAGGTATGGGCGTTGGCAATTTGCCGAGCCACCGTACTGCCTGTCAGTAGCACCAGCCTGGTGAAGGGCTGGCGAAAGATAGCAAACAAAAGCACTCCGGCTAGGTTAAACAGCACATGAGTCAAGGCAGTTCTTTTTGCGGTGACAGGGGAGCCCAAAGAAGCCAACACAACTGTTATACAAGTTCCTAGGTTAGCTCCGATAATGAGGGCCAACCCAGCGGGAAGGCTCAAAAGGCCCTGCCAGGAAAAGGCGATAACCAGACCCGTCGTTGCGCTGGAGCTTTGGACGATGGCGGTAAAAAGGGCACCCGCCAGAATACCTAAGAGGGGGCGGTCGCCGATGGCGATGAGGAACCGTAAAAAGGGCTCATACTCCCGCACAGGACTCACAGAGGTACTCATCGTCGATAGGCCCAAGAGCAAGAGGCCAAATCCAAGCATCCCCATGCCACCATAACGTTGTAGCTTCTTCTTGGAGAAATAGTAGAAGAGTGCACCGATAGCGATCAACGGATAGGCTAGACTATAGATATTGAAGGAAACGATTTGGGCCGTGATGGTTGTGCCGATGTTGGCTCCCATAATGGTGCCCGCAGCTTGACTGAGCGTCATGAGACCGGAGTTCACAAAGCCTACAATCATCACCGTCGTTGTAGAACTCGACTGCAACAGAGCAGTGACTGCTGCACCCGTCAAGACTGCATTGATGGGCTTCGACGTGAAGAGCTCCAAAATGCGCCGCATACGCTCGCCAGCAGCCTTCTGCAAGCCATCGGCCAGGAGCTGAATACCCAGTAGAAACAGACCTAATCCTCCGAACAGCCCAACAACAATTGTGACACCTGTGCTCACAACCACACCCCTCAGTACATCAGATTCTTGTTACTCTTTCTTGGCAGCGGCATAAGGTATATGTAGTACGTAACGAAGGAGGATGGTCCATGAAAGTGCTATTTCTCTCTGACTTCTTCCTAAGCGGGCAAACCACCCATGTCCTGGAGTTAGCCAAACAGATGCAGGCTCTAGGCGTAGATGTACACATAGCCTTTGGAACAATCCACAGTAAGCTGTTTCGGACACACTACAGGCCCTCTCTCTTTAGACAGAGCATCTCCTTCTCTGAAGGTGCTGATTTGGCCACATTGATCGGCCTCGCACGCAAGTTCAAGCCAGACTTCATTCATGGCCAGAGCTCAACCTTGTTTCAAAGGGCTCAGCTATTATCTTTTCGCTTAGATCTCCCTTATATTCTTACCTGCCATGGTCTAGGTTTTAACCAGGCCCGTTATCGCTACCTGCTGATGGATGCCTCCGCCGTGATTGCCATTGGACCCAATGTCGCTCGGGAGATTGAGCATCTCAACTCTCAGGTGATTGTGATCCCCAATGGTGTGGATACCCAGCGCTTCATTCCACCAGAAGGCGACAAAAGTCCACGTAAAACCATTGTCTATATCGGTCGCCTAGAACGAAAACGAATAGAGGCCCTGAGACACTTGGCCAAGGCTCATCAAGAGGTAACGAGGGGACCATTGAAAATTATCTCCAACTGGGATCCCGGTATAGCCAAAACGATTTTTAAGCCTTGGCAGGCCGATCTCGTTCCCCACTTTCAAAATGCGGGAATCGTGGCCGCCTGCGGCCGCACCGCCAGAGAAGCACTGAGCTCGGGTTGCGCCGTCTTATTGATGCAGCAAAGCTATGACGGTACTATCTCACCGACCCTAGTTACCGAGGCGGACTTCGATTTCAGCGGAAACTTGGCCCGTTATTCCTACGAACGACTGCAAAAAGACCTGTCTAGACTGACTCGTTCTTCCTACAAACTGAAGAAACTGCAGAATTGGAGTCGCACTTACGCCCTAGCCCACCTCTCCAGCGAGCAAATGGCCAAAAAGACTTTAGCAGTCTATCAAGCCATCAAGCGGCTTTAGACGCCTCATTCTCTCAAAAAAAGCCCCATCTGAATCGATGGGGCTTCGATGACGTTTGGCTGGGGGACTAGGATTCGAACCTAGACTAAATGAGTCAGAGTCATTCGTCCTGCCGTTAGACGATCCCCCAGTTCTGTAACCGAATATACCACATCCCCCAAGAAAAAGCAAGGGCCAGTGCGATTCCTTACCTAACTGGGCCTACCTCATAGGGCGTCTCTTCCAAGAGCCCTGCTTGGTGGTTTTCATAGCGTGCTGCACAAAACAAAAAATCACTGAGTCTGTTTAGGAAAGGCAAAACGTATTCATGCTCGGCGTCAATTTCATCTACGACAGCCACAATCAAGCGTTCTGCCCGGCGGCTGACGCTCCTGGCCACATGAAGCAGAGCGGCTTCTTGGCAACCCCCTGGCAGGATAAAGTTCTCTAAGGAGGGTAACTCAGCATTCATGGCATCAATGGCGCCTTCGAGACGTTCCACATCCTCAAGGGACACTTCTCCTGTCGCACCGGCAAGGATCGAGGCGACCTGAAAGAGGCGCTTTTGTACCCAAACAAGAACGTCTGTTACATGGCTCCAAGACAGACTGGCGATGGCCAGACCGATGAAACTAGACAACTCATCTACAGTACCATAAGCCTCCACCAAACCATCGTGTTTGGAAATGGTAACACCATTAGCGAGTTTGGTGAAGCCCTTATCTCCGTTCTTTGTATAGATCTTCATTATTCTTTGATCTCCACCGTCCAGTTGATTTCAGCTGTCTTATTCACCATTCCCGCCACCGAACAATACTTGTCAAGGGAGAGACGTACCGCATCTTCAAGTCCCTTGCGACTGAGACCATCACCCTCAAAACTAAAGGTCATATCCACCTTGTTGAAGACTTGCGGGTGTTCGTCAGCCCGCTCTGCCTTGATAAAGATCTCAAAATCACGCACATTGAGCCGCTTCTTTTCCACAATGAGAGCCACATCTATGCCCGAACAACCGGCCAAACCAAGCAAAACCATCTCCATGGGACTCGCCGCTGCCCCATCGCCGCCGTTTTCTTTGGACACATCCATGACTACCGCATGATTGGAACCTGTGATACCCACAAAACCGAGCTTGCCATTCCACTTAACTTGAGTTTGCACTAGATCAACTCCTTTTCTCTGAGCATAGTCTTTGTCCGTTCAATGCGGGCTAACACCCGCTCCTTACCTAAGAGTTCCAAGACATCATAGATTCCAGGACTTACATTCGTGCCAGTTAAGGCCACACGAATGGGCTGAATCAGCTCACCCATTTTAATGCCAAAGGTCTGGAGACCCTCTTGGAAATGCGGTTTCACATGCTCCTCATCGAGCTTGGGAGCATCCTTTATGACAGCATAGACGAAGTCCAAAATGGCCTCTGTCTGCGGCTTAGTCAGAAACTTCTGTACAATGTCTAACTGGTAGGGATAGTCATCCTTAAAGAAGTACTGAGCTAAATCAACCACATCCGCCACAAGCTTTAGACGACTTTGCAGCTCTTTAAGAATCTGCAAAGCGTACTCCTTGACTTCAGGGGTAACCTCCTCAGGCAAGAATCCCGCTTTCTGCGCAAAAGGCAGAGCAAGCTCATATAGGTCTTCTAGGGGTAGATCACGAATATAAACCCCATTCATCCATTCGAGTTTTTGCCTATCAAAAACCGCCGGATTCCTAGACACACGCTCCAGACTAAACTTCTCGATCAGATCTGGTGTGGAGAAAATCGTCTGCGAATCGTCGTAGCCCCAACCGAGCAAAGAGAGGTAGTTGACCATGGCCGAAGCCAAGTAGCCCTCATCATAAAACTGCGTGACCGAGGTGGCCCCATGGCGTTTACTGAGGAGAGACTTATCGGGACCTAGGATCATGGGAATATGTGCAAATTTCGGGGCCTCAAAGCCCAGGGCGTCATACATCTGAATTTGCTTCGGTGTGTTAGAAAGGTGATCTTCGCCGCGGATAACATGCGTGATCTTCATCAGGGCATCATCCACCACCACGGCAAAATTATAGGTGGGCATACCATCGGACTTGAAGATGACGAAATCATCGACCTGTGTGACATTGTCAAATCTGACGGTGCCGCGCACCAAATCCTCAACCAGAGTCTCGCCATCGTCTAGGGCCCTAAAGCGAATTACCGGTTGGCGCCCCTGCTCCTTGTAGACAAGCTTCTCGGCGTCGCTCAAGTGCCGACAGCGTCCATCATAGCGCGTGCTTTGCCCGAGTTTGATCTGTTCTTGTCGGCGCTGGTCGAGCTCTTCGGGAGTACAGTAGCATTCATAGGCCCTGCCCCGGCCCTGCAGAATTGTGGCATATTCATGATAGAGGTTCAGACGCTGGCTTTGATAATAAGGTCCATAGTCTCCACCCTTACCCGGGCCTTCATCCCAATCAAGCCCAAGATACTCCAGGGCATCCAAAATCACTTGCGTAGCAGCCTCGGTAGAACGAGCCGCATCTGTATCTTCAATGCGCAGAACAAAGGTGCCTGCGTGGTGTCTGGCAAAAAGCCAGTTAAACAAGGCGGTGCGGGCTCCTCCCACATGAAGATCACCTGTTGGACTTGGTGCGAATCTTACTCTAACTGTGCTCATTAAAAAACCTTCCTCCCAAATACCGAAATTCTTCTCTTCCCCTTAACCAGTTCGCGGGCCAACTCTCGATAAGCAAGTGCCCCGGGAACCTGAATCTTTGCCTCAAAAACCGGAGCCCGAGCCCTGGCACTTTCTGCAAAACGGATGCTACGCGCCACGGTATGAGGAAATAAATAAAGCTGCGGGAACTCTGTGCTCAGGAGCTCCAAGATCTCTCTACCGTGCAATGTACGAGTGTCAAACATCGTAGGCAAGAGCCCGGCAATCGTCAGTTTACTATTGAGCGATCCCTTCACCTTGGCAACGAGTTTCAATAAAGCACGAGTGCCCCGAATACTCAAGTACTCACAAGAAACGGGAATGATGACCTCATCTGCCGCGGCTAAGGCGTTGATCGTCAAGAGACCTAGAGAAGGTTGACTATCCAGTAATACGAAATCATAATCGTCCCTCACCTCATTGATAATACGCGTAATGCGTCTTTCCCTGGCCGGAGCATTTACAAGCTCAAACTCGGCTAGAGAAAGGTCAATGTTGGCTGGTAACAAGTCTATACCGTATTCATTGCGGATAAGAATCTCCCCTGGCGGCATATTACGCACAAGGCAATGATAAATAGTCTTCCCAAGATCCTCTGGTTCGAACCCCGCGTAATAGGTAAGGCCACCTTGGGGATCTAGATCCACAAGGAGCACCTTCTGACCAATATCGGCCAGCGCAACCCCTAGATTATAGGTTGAAGTGGTTTTTCCCACTCCTCCCTTTTGGTTGGCGAGTACATAGACCGTAGCCACGCATGCTCACTCTCCTCGCTTGCTAAGGCAATATTTCAACGGCAAGATGCCGAAACCCTGCTTGGTTCGGCGCAACTCCTTTTTTTCCTGAAAAGGATCTCCGGTAGATACCAAGAATAGTAGGGTGAAAGGAAGTGAATCCATGTATAATGTGTTTGTAACCCGCAAGCTACCAGGATCTGCTTTGGAGCAGCTAAACTCGCAGTGCCATGTAACAGTGAACCCTGCGGATCGAAATATGACAAAAACAGAGCTCGTGAAAGCTGTCGTTGGCCAAGATGCCCTGATCTCCATGTTGTCGGACCCTATCGATTCCGACGTCATTGCAGCAGGTAGTAGACTCAAGGTGATTGCCAACTATGCGGTGGGATTTAACAATATCGACCTGACTGCGGCAGGCCAGCGGAGCATCCCTATCTGTAATACTCCCGATGTATTGACAAACGCCAGTGCTGACTTTGCCTGGGCTCTTCTCATGAGTACCGCTCGCCGGGTGATTGAGGGCGATAGCATGACCCGCGATGGTCAGTTCACAGGCTGGGCGCCAAAACTTCTTTTAGGTGTAGAAGTATACGGGAAAACCCTAGGAGTCATCGGTGCGGGCCGCATCGGGCAAGCAGTAGCCAAGAGGGCCCTTGGATTCGATATGCGCACTGTTTATCATAATCGCACTAGGCTTCCTCATACTGTAGAAAAAGAGTATAATATGGAATATGTTGACCTCGAAACCCTCCTAGGCATCTCGGATTTTGTCTCGCTACACTGTCCTTTGACCCCCGAGACACGGCATCTCGTTGGCCAAGCGGAACTCGAAGCCATGAAACCCACAGCGGTTCTGATCAATACGGCCAGGGGACCTGTAGTCGATGAAGCTGCCTTGGTCGCGGCCCTGAAAAACAGAACGATTTATGGTGCAGGGCTCGATGTGTTTGAGGACGAACCGACCTTGAAGCCAGGCCTCGCAGAGTTGCCAAATGTAGTCTTGGCCCCCCATATTGCCAGCGCCGCAGATGAAACTCGTTCCAACATGGTGGAGATGGTTGTGCGCGATGTGCTAGCTGTCTTAGCTGGGCAGCGGCCAGCGAACCTTGTCAACCCAGAAATCTACTAAGGAGGACGGATTGAGCATGACAAAACGGATTTATCGTTCCAGGGAGAAGAAAATCGCCGGTGTTTGCGGAGGGATTGCGGAGTACATGGACATTGATCCCACCATCGTTCGCCTTATTTGGCTCATCTTTGGCCTAGTCTATGGAACTGGATTCCTCGCCTACCTGATCTGTTGGGCCGTCATTCCGAGCACGCCCTAGACTGAAGTATTTTGGTCAGAAAATGCCCTTTAGGAACATACACCTAAAGGGCATTTTGCTCGTAAACTGGAGAAAGCGACCCTTTGCCTTAGGTCGCTTTCAAGATGGCTCCCCGGGTTGGACTCGAACCAACAACCCTTCGGTTAACAGCCGAATGCTCTGCCATTGAGCTACCGAGGAACACTATAATTACTGTAGCATAGC
>Ga0265293_10011583_pt1 | contig 11949 bp, 10 predicted proteins | sample Munlanlewell138R_FD_192505 | JGI IMG/M metagenome (GOLD analysis project Ga0265293, IMG submission 192505) | Leachate microbial communities from a municipal landfill in Southern Ontario, Canada - Leachate well 138R | ecosystem: Engineered > Solid waste > Landfill > Unclassified | place: Canada... | reverse complement strand
GCAATACGACCCAAAACAGCTGCAATAGGGGTATGAACATGTACAATATCATATTTTTCATTTTTTATTAGTTTATATAGCTCATAGACTGATCTCAAATTATCAATAAAGCTAATTTTACGATCAATGTTAATATTATGCAAAATTAATCCTTCCCTAGTTAATCTTTCAAATCTCCCAGTATCAGTACAAGCGCTATGGACTTCAAAGCCTTGCTTCATTGACTCTTTAATTAATGGCTTTAATAATACATCCACCGATAAATCGATCGCACATATCTGTAATATTTTCATTTGCTCACCTTACAATCGCCATAACTTTATTTGATGTGGACATGTTTCTACGTTCAGACAGCTCTTGACGTCAACAACGATACCTTTACTGTTCTTTAATAATTCTTGGCATAACTTCCAGCCACCATTAATATATTCCTTATGCGGGACAGCTATTATAACTGCATCGCTTAAAGCTAAATTTTGTCTTTCCTTTAATCTTACTCCATATTCCTTATATGCCTGCTCACTATCTGCGAGTGGATCATGAACCTGTACATTAACGCCAAATTCTTCAAGTTCCTTAATAACATCAATAACCTTTGAATTTCGTAAATCTGGTACATTCTCTTTAAAGGTTAGCCCAAGAACTGTAATTAAAGATCCTTGTATCGAAATATTTTGATGTATCATTTCTTTAATTAATGAAGTAGCTATAAATTTACCCATTTCATCATTAATACGGCGACCTGCCAATATGACCTGCGGATAATAACCAACAGACTCTGCTTTATGTGTCAAATAATAAGGATCGACACCAATGCAATGTCCACCTACCAACCCAGGTGAGAATCGCAAAAAGTTCCACTTAGTTCCTGAAGCTTTAAGTACTTCTTGCGTATCAATACCTAATTTATGAAAAATTATTGCTAGCTCATTCATTAGTGCTATATTCAAATCACGTTGCGTATTTTCAATCACTTTGGCAGCTTCCGCTACTTTAATAGAACTAGCTTTATGAACACCGGCAACAATCACACTTCCATAAACATCCGCAATAATTTCCAAAACCTCTTCTGTTTGACCTGATACAACCTTTTTGATTGTCGTAAATGTATGCTCTTTATCTCCTGGGTTTATTCTCTCAGGCGAATATCCTACAAAAAAGTCTACTCCACCTTGTAAGCCTGATGCCTTTTCTAATATTGGTAGACACACTTCTTCTGTTGCTCCTGGATATACTGTTGATTCATATACAACGATAGAACCTTTGGACAAGTTTCTTCCAACCGTTTCAGATGCTTTAATTAGTGGTGTTAAATCTGGCTGCTTTGAATCATTTATAGGCGTAGGTACAGCTACAATGATAAAATCACATTTGCTGATATTGGCTGGGTTTGTAGTAAACTCTATATTAACACTGCTTAATGTATCTGTATTAACCTCATTAGTTTCGTCAATTCCTAGTTTAAGCTGATTAATACGATATTCATTTATATCAAAACCGACAACATTATATTTATGACTTAGTGCAACAGCGACAGGTAGACCTACATAACCAAGCCCTACCACACAGATTTTATTATGTCTATTATTAACCATCTGTCTTATCCCACACTCTCTAATAGTTTACGTAATTCAGATGGAGATATAGATCTCACCCTGAATTAGTCTGGCTTTATACTTGGTAATAATCTCTGTACCAATCGACAAAGTTTCCTATTCCATCCTTTATAGAGGTATTAGGTTTATATCCTACATCACGAATTAAATCATCCACATCTGCATAGGTTGCTGGAACATCTCCCGCTTGTATAGGTAGATATTCCTTAATCGCTTCTATCCCCAGCTTTGCTTCAATCGCTTCTATGAAATCCATCAATTTCACAGGATTATTGTTACCGATATTATATATCTTGTAAGGTGCTAGACTTGTCCCAGGGTCTGGTGCTACACCTGACCAATTTTCATTGGTTTTTGCTGTCCGATCGACTAAGCGTACGATTCCTTCAACAATATCATTAATGTAAGTGAAATCCCTCTGCATCTTACCATGGTTAAATACCTTAATTGGTTTCCCTTCTAAAATAGCCTTGGTAAATAAGAACAATGCCATATCAGGTCTTCCCCATGGTCCATATACTGTAAAAAATCGTAGTCCTGTTGTAGGCAGACTATATAAATGGCTATAGGTATGTGCCATTAGTTCATTTGCCTTTTTCGTCGCAGCATACAGACTGACAGGATGATCAACATTATGATGAACAGAAAACGGCATCTTCGTGTTTAAACCATATACCGAGCTAGATGAAGCATATATTAAATGTTGCACTTTATGATGACGACACGCTTCAAGTATATTCATAAAACCAACAATGTTAGAATCAATATATGCATATGGATTAGTCAAGCTATAACGAACACCAGCTTGAGCAGCTAGGTTAATGACTATCTGTGGATTGTATATATTAAATATTCGTTCGATTTCTCCACGATCCTCTAGACTTACCCGTTCAAAACGAAAATTTGGGTGATTATTAATTAGTTTTAGGCGATTTTCTTTTAATGAAACATCATAATAATCATTCATATTATCAACACCAATTACAGATATGCCGTTATTAAGCAATGCTTTACTAACATGATATCCAATAAAGCCAGCAGCACCTGTTACTAAGATATTCATGATAATCACCACCACAACAAGATTATACTACTTTGTCTAAATGAACAACAACTATTGCTCCACAATGCAAATCATTATGATCTTAGCTATAAAAATATCATTTACTGTTGTAATATACTATTTAATGATTGTTTTACAAAATGTGAAATATACGATTGCCCATCCTTATTGAAATGAATAAGGTCAGACATATACATGTCATCTAATATAACTTGATCTATATTTTTAAATGGATCTATAAAATTATTTTTAAATACTTCTTCTAAAATATTATTATATGTTGTGACCCTCTCATGCATTAGTGGTGACTTGCTTTTTAACTTACTTGATGGCGGAGCTATTGATAGTGCATATATATAAATCCCATCTAAAACATTTATTAATTGCATTAAATTTTCATAAAATACACTTGGACTTACATAAGCAATATTTCTAACTTGACTCAGTTTTGCATAATTACTACTTACAAATGAGTGAAGAAACTTAAGTTTTAAAAATTTAACCACTCTAAGTTGAAATTTAGTAAAAACTCTAGGTGCACAGTCAACAATTCCAATCTGCAAAATTATGATATCTGGTTCATACAATGATATCCTAGTTAAAAGCTCTCCAATTAACATATTAGTATCTAACCCATGAATATTTTCAAAAAGCACTTCCATATTCCCAATACTCTTTGACACTTGATAGCACCACGTATCATTAAATGTGCATTTTTCAGGAATGTTCCTTGGACTTCCAATAGAATCAGTCACAAATAAAATCCTTTTCATATTTAATGCTTTTCTCCCTTGCATATTATTGTAGCACTACACAAAATGTCGTAACAAATAAAACTCTTTATATCTTTTAAAATTATAACTTAGTTCTAAACAAGTTTTACATTTAATCGACCCTATTAAGTTCCATCCTTTTACTAGCACTGAAAATAATAATAACCCTCATAATTTCAGCAACTATTGTCGATACAACTGCACCAGCTAAACCGATTATCGGGATTAACAATAAGTTTATTACAATATTGGTAATTGCCGCCATCAAGCTACTCGTTGCAATAGATTTTGTTTTCTTTAGGAAATATAATTTAGCTACTACTATAAAGTAAAATCCATAAAAGATTTGCCCTATCAATAGTAACGGTATAATCACTATTGCATTATGGTATTCAACTGATGTTAGTATCTTAGTAGCATACATTGCAACTGGAATTGAAAGTATACCGAAGAAAATAACTACATACCAAAACACTTTTAGTAGTTTCTGTGCAGATTCTTCATTACCTGCTTTTCTCAAGCTTGTATAGCGCGGTATAAAAGCGCTATTAACGCTTGTATAAAACATACCTAAAACCGTGGAAATCTGAACGGCTAATGCATATATCCCGAGCTCTTCTGTAGTTACAAACTTTTCTAGAATTATACGGTCTGAAGAGCTGATAATCCATCCACTAGCAACATGAGGAAGCAGTGGTAAGCTAAATAACAAGCTTGCTTTTATATATTCAATATTAAAAGATATTGTTAAATATCTTGACTGGATAATAAAAACAATCGAAACTACGACGACCAATACGATAATATTAGCTAACAAGGCAGACTCAGCGCCAAAACCTTTATAAGTTAGAAAATAAAAAGTCAATATAACTGTAAAAATAGACTTTAACAAATTAATTAATACAAATGTACCTGCCTTTTCCTGTACTCTTAATAGTGCTAAAGGCAAGGAAAACAGTGCCGAAAGCCAAGCTAGCCCTACAAGATAATAAAAGTAGGGATATATTGGAATTTCCCTAAATATTATATTTCCAATTAGTCCACTAAATACCACTAGTATTACTGATATGATAGATGAAAAAATAAATACGAATAGATATATTGTTCCTATATACTCTTTTTGCTTCTCTGGTTGATCCAAAAAGTCGTAATAAAAACGTGTTACTGCCCCATGCAATGCTAATAAAAGAATTAATTGTATTAATCCTGCTACGGTCTGAACTGTAGACATAACACCATATTCAGATGGGGTCAAATAATTAGTATACACCGGCAACATAATAAATCCTATTATAGGCGTCATCATTGAACCAAATGTGTATAAGATAGAGTTTTTCAAAAAAATATTATTTTTAATTTTAGAGAGCATTGATATATATTCCTTAATTATAAGACTAAATCGACTTTTTTAGATTGCTCGATTCGTTGATTGATAATCTTTCGAAACGATTGATAATCCATATTATCTCTATCTGGTAATTTTATTCTTGAAGTTTTGTCAATTTCAAAATAAGGTATTGTGACTCTCTTGTGTAGCTGTACAATCTCACGATAAGTTGGGTTCAGTTCTTCTATATGATCATATATAAACTTTGTTCTGTATAAATCTAATTCAGTATCAACAGTTAAGCTTGTATATTCTTGCCATAGCTCTTTATCAGATGGTATCAATACCAAAGTGCGAAAATTTGCTGGATCAAAAATATAATAAAATAAATATTCACTTTTATTTGGGTCAATCATTTGGTAGCATCTCTTCAATGCTTGTACATCTATAACTTCCGCAGTAGTACCTATGGATAAAAATTCAGCTCGTGTATATTCCATATTAAATTTGTTATGAGCTATCAATGTCGACTCCAAAATCTCTTGATCTGTAAAAATGTTATCACTGGTGATTCGAATAACATTTGCAGCATCTTCTATTTCGGCAATATCTAGCATTCTATCTATAACAGAATTCTCATCTCCGAAATATACTTTTATACCCTTTGCTTTAGCTATTTCCTCTAAAATTCTATCATTTGGATCTTTAGACGTGGCAATATATATTTCGTCAATCCCATTTACAAGCTTTACACGATCTATAATATGCTCAATAAGCTTACGACCATTTACATCAGCTAAGACTTTTTGGGGTAACCGCGTTGAATTTGTTCTTGCTATAATACATGCAATATTTCTCATCTCTCATCACCCAAATCAGACATTTTAATCAAGTCACCTTTATATACCGACTTTTTAAGCCACTGCCCCACCATACTATCAATATCGAAAATTTTATATTGACTTTGTCCAATATCCCTTTTAAAAATTATATCTTTTGGGCTAAGAATTTCACCGGCTTGAATATCTCTTCCGTAAAGTGGTACCTTCCTGAATCTCTCAGAGTATTCACATTCCGCAATACTCATTTCTGTTTCTTTCTTGCCCCAAGCAATAGAAAGCTGATGCAAATTTTCAGATAATTCTTTTATTCTTTCGGCGTCATATGCTGTAATATAGTCAATTCGCTCAATACCGTATTCAAGGACATAATGTAATTCAATTACACGGATGCCTCTACCATATACAGAATGTATAATGGAATTTTTAATTACATTATCATACTCTGTATGGTCTGCATAGCCAACTGACACACCATAAAAATCTTGAATCAGACACATTCTTTCTAAGTTAAGAACATTAATATCGGTTGGGTAGTTCTGGAATCCGTACATCAATAATACTAATTCCTTATCTATCGATACTAATGTTTCCTCCATAAGATAAGTAATCTCTTCAAACGAAAATCCACTTATACCAATAATTAGTTGCATTTTATCTGTCTTACAAAATTCTATTATATTACTCATAAGATGAATATCTGGTATACAGCTTGGATGTATTTCTATAGCATGTATATAATTCTTTAGTGACCTAACTAATTCAAGACTCTTAAGATCAAGTACAGCTACAATAACTGGAACATCCAATTCAAAAGCATATTGAATTATATTAATCCATTGTTCTTCTTTAAGCAACCATTTATCGATAGTAGAATATATTGGATTAATTGGGGTTAGAAATTCTATTTTATCAATTAGGATTTGAAATTTAATACAGACATTTTTTGTTCCTTTTAATTGCCGAACCATCTCACGCAAATATTCTTCTGATCCCTCATGACTAAATGCTGTTTCTGCAATTATAAGGGGCTTATTAGCTAATATTATCACTAGATTAAGTCACTCCAGTCCAATAAGTCGTCCTTCTTCATTGAACGCTTTAATGTCCTTCCAATAACATAGACTTCTTTATCTGGACTAATATGAGTTCCAGGTCGTTTAAAAGTAATATCCTTATCAACTATTATTTCCCCATCGCTCATATCTCTTGTTAAAACTATGCTTCTTCTGAACTTATTCTTTTTATTTTCTTCTGCTTCAGAAACAGTTCTATGAACGTTCCCCAAAGCCTCATGGACTATAACACTTTGGCTGACAATCTCTTTCATTTCTATTGGATCTGCTGAAACTTCATGATCCCATCCCGGTAAGTTTTTATCAATTGTAAAGTGTTTTTCTATTATAGCAGCACCCAAAGCTACAGAAGCAAGTGGAACTGTAATTCCAATAGTATGATCTGAAAAGCCTATTGGGTAATTTGGGAAAACCTGCTGCAATAATTTAATATTGTTCAAATGAATATCTTTAGTTTCTGGTGGATATATAGAAACACAATGTAGCAACGCAATACTAGTATTTCCCGCACGCTCAATGATTCTAACAGCAGTCTCAATCTCAGAAAGTGTAGCCATTCCTGTAGATAATATTACTGGTTTACCCTTTCGTGCAATATAAGAAAGCAAACGATAATTGTTAATGTCCATAGAGGCAACTTTATAAAATGGCACATCAACTTCTTCTAACAAATCAACTTCATCCTCCGAAAAAGGTGTAGAGCAAAAAACAATCCCTTTTAAATCACAATATTCTTTTAATAAAAAATGTTGTTCTTTACGCAAATAATACTTCGTAACCATCTCTTTTAATGATCCAAAATGTTTTTTGGGAGAATCATCATATTTTTGATTCTTTTCATACTCTTCAAGTGAAATTAGAGATTGATCTGTCCATGATTGAAATTTTACAGCATGAACTCCACATTTTGCAGCTTCATCAATCATTTTCATCGCTAATTCCATATCTCCATTATGATTCGCACCTATTTCAGCTATTATATATGGCTCCCCAAAATTAGCAATTTTATGACCATTTATATTCATTCGTAATTACTCCTTTTAATTTACTTTCTTTCAACAATCCCCACCAATAGTTATCTGAAAGATCAACATATTCTATTAATTTATTTGGCGATTCAAAAAAAACATTATACAAATGCGAATAAAAACTGTGTTTCTTTTGAAATTCAGCACCTACGCTTCTTAAGCTATTATAGTGGTCAATTTTTACATTAAGCTCTTTAATTACATGTTCATCACTAATGTTGACTATACCTGCTAAATTATTAGCATGAAGTCTATAATAAGTCTTTGCATTTACAATTTTTTTACCTTTATGCCCAAGCTTCAATAAAATTGTGTATAAATACCAATCAAATACGGGCTGTTGGCATAGTCCTAGCATATCAATCGTTGTTTCTTCAATCATAGGTAAAACTATCCCTGTCGTTGACAAGCCTAAATAATTGCTTTCAAGAATTTTATAGTATGATTCTGTTTCAAATGGAGTGCTTGAAAAAAATAATGTTCCATCTCTTTTATATAAATCATTATAAAAAAAGGCATATCCAGCTTGAAACTGATCAATATATTGTTCAATTCGATCATTGGACCATGTGTCATCAAAATCGCCAAATATTAATAAATCATATCCCATTCTTTTCGTTTTTCTTATCAACTCAACTCTAAGTTCATGAGGTTTAAGTCCATGATCGTTATATAAAATTATTGGTGGCTTATTTAATTTACTTATAATATTATTCATATCTTCAGCAGATAAATTATCGTTTAATAGTACTACATCAACATTTTGAATTCCCGTTTGCTGATTAAGTGAATCTATAAACTCATCAGCATATAACAGCCCTTCCTTATAAACTACACTCCCAAAAGCAATTTTCATGTTTCACCACCAATTGATTGAAATATTTATCAATCTTTAACACCAAGTTTTCTTTTCATATTTTCCATTTCTTTAAATTGACCCATATCCAACCAAGCATCTTCACTAACAGGATAAGCACCAACTTTCATCCCATTGAACATCGCTAATTCAATCAATTCTGTAATGTGAAAAAAGCTATCTGTAGGGACTAAATTTAAAACTTCAGGCTCAATTACATACATTCCTGTATTAATCAAGTGGGTATGTTCCGGCTTTTCTACTGTTTTCTTAACCAATCCATGATCATCTAATTCTACAACTCCGTAAGGAATTTGAAAATTCTTTAACGAAGTAACCATGGTGATATGATGCTTATTCTTTTGGTGGTAATGGTATAAATCAGTATAGTCAGCATCTACTAAAATATCACAATTGCTTACTATAAACGGAGTCTGCGATAGCTCATCCTTAAGTAAATATAAACTTCCACCTGTACCAAGTGGCTTTGATTCTTCAATAAAATGAAGGGAATAGCCCTTCTCAACTTCTTCAAAATAAGATTTAATCATATTTTTTCTATAATTTACAGTCATATAGAAAGTTTTAACTCCATATTCTGTAAATCGTTCGATAATGCGCTCAACAATTGGTGTATCTCCAATTGGAACAAGAGGCTTCGGCAATATTTTGGTGTAAGGATACAAGCGTGTTCCTTTGCCACCTGCCATAATTACGACAGGTATTGTAAGACTACTATAAGAACGTAGTTTACCATTTATCTTTTGATTCCAAATTGCAATATCAATAACTTTCATTTCATTATTTACAATAGGGATTGCATCGAAAAACTTTTCTTTCATAATTTCAAAAGCATCTTCTATATTTTCTCTAAATACAAAACTCGGTGATGTATTCATAATATGTGAAACATCTAATTCCAAATCTCCACTACTAAGAATCCATCTTCTAATATCACCATCAGTAATCACACCCAGCAACAAATCATTATCATCAACTACAACAAGAATTTTTTTAGATGTCACATCCATTTGCTTTATAGCACTCTTGATTGATAATGTCTTCTTAACAAAAATGTCACGAAGGTTGTCCATTAATACCACCTCGCTAAGTAAACTATTCACTCTAGTCTCAATTTCAGTAATAGCTCTCATTATATGTTGTATATATCAACTTTGTATTTATCTAAATTACATTTAAAGAATTCGATCGTTTCTGCTAATCCTTCTGCTAAATTATATTTTGGATTCCAGCTTGTTAGGCACTTAATTTTCTCATTGGATCCAAGCAGTCTGTTTACTTCACTGTTTTCTGGTCTTAATCTTTGTTCATCACAAATTATTTTAGCATTCGCATTAATTTGTTTAATCAACTCTTCTGCAAGTTGTCCTATTGAAATTTCTTCTTGTGTAGCAATATTGATTTCCTCTCCGATCGTATTTTGGGATTTTGCAATTTCAACAAAACCACTAACTGTATCCTTAACGTAATTGAAATCTCTTGTTGGAGTTAAAGAACCAAGTTTAATTTCTTCTTTACCTTTTAACAACTGTGTGATGATTGTTGGAATAACTGCACGTGCAGATTGACGAGGTCCATACGTATTAAATGGCCTAACAATGGTAATCGGCATATTAAAGCTTCTATAAAACGACTCTGCTAATCGATCTGCTCCAATTTTTGTAGCCGAATACGGGGACTGCCCTTGATATGGATGATTTTCATCAATAGGTACATATCTAGCTGTTCCGTAAACCTCAGAAGTTGAAGTAATCAATACTCTTGATGTACTAAGTTCCCGTGCAGCTTGTAGAATATTAAGTGTCCCTTTAATATTTGTATCTACATACATATCTGGCGAATGATAACTAAACGGGATCGCTATAAGAGCAGCTAAATGATACACTTCATCCATGCCTTTCATTGCTTCCTTTACACCATTTGGATCCCTTACATCACCAGTAAAAACTTCAACTTCTTTCATAACATCTCTAGGTAAAGTATCTAACCATCCCCATGTATTAAATGAATTATAGTAGACAAATGCCCTTACTTTGTGTCCTATCTTCACTAATTCTTCTGTTAGATGACTGCCTATAAATCCGTCTGCTCCAGTAACTAATACCTTCATTTTTTCACTCCTTAAATCTATATATAACTACCATAAAAATAATAATTGCTATCGTTTAATTTTTCTGTGTTATAACTATTATTCAGAAGATAAGACATAAGCTCGTTTGGTTTATCGAATAGTCTTGATCTACATTGATTCCTATAATCATTCATATATTCGTATCCTGGTAATTTAATAATAATTGGGTTGGATTGAAAAGCTATAGCCTCAAATAATGCAGTAGAATAGACACCTATTGTGTACTTAGATTCGGCAAGCATTTCATAAAGTGGTTTCTCATCTTCATATATACTAACATTATTAAAATTACTCAGTTCAACTAATGCAGGATATTCCTGCTTCCAACGCTTAAACTCACCAGGATGAAGCTTATATTGAAAACGAAAATCAGATAATCTACGAATAACTTCTAGCATAAACTCAGATAATTGTTTTCCAATAGTGCCTTGAGATATTACAGTTATTGCTTGATTTTGTTTTTCATCTATCTTTTGTTTATAATATTTTAACTGCTCGTTTAAAAAAAGATGTCCAATATATTTAGCTTTTGTATAGGAAGGTAAGCTAGTTATATCGCTCCAAAATTCGCCAAATAAAAGAAACTCATCTGGAAAGTATGGTACATTATCCGTATTAGGAAAATGGTAACCTAAATGATAAGGACCAAGCGTACCATGTTGAAGCTCATAAACTCTTATGTTATTTTTCTGAGCAGCTGCAATAATAGGCTCCTTCCCATAAGAACAAACTAAATGAATCTTATTCCATTTTTTCATTTTAAATAATGCATCATATACACTATAGGTAGCTAAGAATGTCTTATACTGTTTAAGTGCAATAGCTGCTACTGGAACTTCTATACCAATATCACTTTTTAAGTTTCGCTCCACCTTCTTTAGAGTATTTATAGTATTTTCAGAAAAACTAATTTTCTGCAACATTACTTCTCTTAATTTTGACATTAATAGTAGCAGATTTATTGGACTAGAAGGGTTGTGGACTGATTTTACCAGTTTACTCTTATAAACTCCTTCTATGACATGATAATTATTTAATTCCTTTATAAAAAAATGGGTGTATGGATCAATACATACATTATTCCAAATAGTTTTTCTCGGATTTTCGAAAACTATATTTTCTTTGTTTTTATTAATAGTAAATGGATTATCAATTACACTGTTTATAAATAAAAGCAATGAATTTAACAATTTGTCTTTATTCTCTCTTAACCCGTGTA
>Ga0265293_10011581_pt1 | contig 11950 bp, 5 predicted proteins | sample Munlanlewell138R_FD_192505 | JGI IMG/M metagenome (GOLD analysis project Ga0265293, IMG submission 192505) | Leachate microbial communities from a municipal landfill in Southern Ontario, Canada - Leachate well 138R | ecosystem: Engineered > Solid waste > Landfill > Unclassified | place: Canada... | reverse complement strand
GACCGCCATGTCTGGAGCTACGACCTGGCCGGTCGCAACGGGCTGCTGACCGGCGACATCGGTTCGGGAAAATCCACGCTGGTGGATGCGGTCACCACCTTGCTGGTGCCGGCGCAGCGGGTGGCCTACAACAAGGCCGCCGGGGCCGATGCGCGCGAGCGCTCGCTGCGTTCCTATGTGCTTGGCCATTACAAGAGCGAGCGCCACGAAACCTCCGGCAGCGCGCGGGCGGTGGCGCTGCGCGAAGCGTCGAGCTACTCGGTGATCCTCGGCGTGTTCCGCAACGAAGGCTACGACCAGGCGGTGACGCTGGCCCAGGTGTTCTGGTTCAAGGAACCGCAAGGCCAGCCGCAGCGTCTGTTCGTCGCCGCCGAACGTGCGCTGTCCATCGGCAAGGACTTTTCCGGTTTCGGCAATGAAATCACCGCGCTGCGGAAACGGCTGCGGGCCGCCGGTTGCGAGTTGTCGGACACTTTTCCGCCCTATGGCGCGTGGTTCCGGCGCCGCTTCGGCATCGAGCACGAGCAGGCGCTGGAGCTGTTCCACCAGACGGTTTCGATGAAGTCGATCGGCAACCTGACCGACTTCGTGCGCCACCACATGCTGGAACCGTTCGATGTCGGCGCACGGATCGAGGCATTGATCGGGCATTTCGACGATCTGGATCGCGCCCATCAGGCCGTGCTCAAGGCCAAGCGCCAGATCGAACTGCTGACGCCGCTGGTGGAGGATGGCCGCCAGCACGCGGAACTGGCGGCGGAAATCGCCGTGCTGCGCGAAGGCCGCGATGCGCTGCGGCCGTATTTCGCGGGACTCAAAGGCAGCCTGCTGGAGCGGCGGCTGGAGCTGCTGGGCCAGGAGGCGACGCGCTGCGAGGCTCAGATCGAGGCGCTGACGACACAACGCGACAACGCCCGCACCGATGTCGCAGACCTGCAAGGCGCGCTGCGCGAAAACGGCGGCGACCGCTTGCAGCAACTGGCGGCGCAAATCCGCCATCTGGAATCGGAAAAGCAGCAGCGCCAGCGCAAGGCCGAAGACTATGCCGGCCTCTTGGCCCGCATCGGCGAGCCGCTGCCGGGCGACGAGGCCGCCTTCATCGCCCGGCAACAGTCCATCGGCGCACGTGCCGCATCCTTGCGCGACGACATCGCCGAAAAGGAAAACGCGGAGCACGAGCAATCGTTCCATTTCCGCAAGGGCAAGGACGAGCACGACGCGCTGAGTGCGGAAATCGACAGCCTCGCGCGCCGCAAGAGCAATATCGACATCGCCCAGATCCGCATCCGTGATGCTCTGTGCGATGCACTGGACATCGCCGAGGAGGAACTGCCTTTCGCCGGCGAGCTGATCCAGGTGCGCGAGGATGAAGCCGATTGGCAAGGGGCCGCCGAACGCCTGCTGCGCGGTTTCGGCCTCACCCTGCTGGTGCCCGACGCGCACTACGCCGCCGTCGCCAACTGGGTGAACGGCCAGCATCTGGACGGGCGGCTGGTGTACTTCCACCTGCGCCCGCGCAAGGCCGCAGCGCTGCCGTCTCTGCATCCGCAATCGCTGGTGCGCAAGCTCGTCATAAAACCCGATACGCCGCATTACGAATGGCTGGAACGCGAACTGCGCCAGCGTTTCGACGTCGCCTGCTGCGAGGGCCTCGAACAGTTCCGGCGCGAGGCGCGCGCCATCACCCGCGCCGGCCAGATCAAGGACCCCGGCGGGCGGCACGAGAAGGACGACCGCCACCGCATCGACGACCGCCGCCGCTATGTGCTGGGTTGGAGCAATGCCGACAAGCTGCGCGCCTTGCGCGACCAGCGCGAACAGCTGGAAGCGCAGTTGTCCGCGCTCGGTCAGCGCATCGCCGAGATCAAGCGCGAACGCGATGCGCTGCAGGGGCAACTGGAGGCGCTGGTCAAGCTGGAAGTGTTCACGCGCCATGCCGAGATCGACTGGCATGCCCCGGCGCGCGAGATCGCCACGCTGGGCGAGGAATACGCCCGCCTGAAAGCCGCCTCCGACACCCTGCGCGAACTGGAGCGCCAGTTGCAGGAGGCGCAAGCCCGCCTTGCCGGGATCGAAGGCAGTCTTGGCGAGGCTCAGGGCAAGCGTGGAGAAATCCGAAGCCGGCACGACGCGGCACAATTTCTGCTCGAACAGGTCGCGGCCATCACCGCCCAGGCCCTCCTTGATGACGCCCTGACCACCCGCCTCGATGCCTGGCGCGCCGAGGCGCTGGGCGCGCACCAGCTCACGGTCGAGTCCTGCGACAACCGCGAGCAGGATCTGCGCCGCTGGTTGCAGGACCGGATCGACGCGCAGGACAAGCGCCTTGCACGCCTGACCGAACGCATCCTCAAGGCGATGGGCGCGTTCCGCGAGGCGTTCAAGGCCGAAAGCGTGGAGATGGACGCCAGCCTGGCGGCGCTGCCCGAATACGCGCGCCTGCTCGACGAGCTGGGCCGCGACGACCTGCCGCGTTTCGAAGCGCGTTTCAAGGAACTGCTGAACGTCAACACGATCAACGAAATCGCCAATTTCAACGCGCAACTGGCGCGCGAGCGCGAGACCATCCGCGAGCGTGTGGAGCGCATCAACCAGTCGCTGCATGCCATCGACTACAACCCCGGCCGCTACATCCGGCTGCTGGCGCAGCCCAGCCCGGATGCGGAAATCCGCGACTTCCAGCAGGATCTGCGGGCCTGCACCGAAGGCGCGCTGACCGGCTCGGCCGACGAGCAGTATTCGGAGGCCAAGTTCCTCCAGGTCAAGGCCATCATCGACCGTTTCCGCGGACGCGAAGGTCTGGCCGACGCGGACCGGCGCTGGATGGCCAAGGTCACCGATGTGCGCAACTGGTTCCTGTTCTCGGCCAGCGAACGCTGGCGCGCCGACGATGCCGAACACGAGCACTATTCCGATTCCGGCGGAAAATCCGGCGGACAGAAGGAGAAGCTGGCCTACACCGTGCTGGCCGCCAGCCTGGCCTACCAGTTCGGGCTGGAGTGGGGCGCGGTGCGCTCGCGTTCGTTCCGTTTCGTGGTGATCGACGAAGCCTTCGGGCGCGGTTCGGACGAGTCGGCGCAGTACGGGCTGGAGCTGTTCCGGCAGCTGAACCTGCAATTGCTGATCGTCACGCCGCTGCAGAAGATCCACATCATCGAACCGTTCGTTTCCAGCGTCGGTTTCGTCCACAACGAGGGTGGACGCGACTCGCGCCTGCGTTGCCTGAGCATCGAGGAATACCAGGCCCAAAAGGCCGCCAGTCAGGGCAGCCGGGAATGAGCTGGAGCTCGCCCGCCGATCTGCGCGCGCAAGTGCAGCGGCTGTGGGATCGCGGGGTGCTGCTGCGCGCCACGGTGGCCGATGACGTCATTGACTGGCCGTTGCGGCTGAGCCTGAAACTGCCTTCGTCGGCCGACCTGTCCGCACGTTTCGAGGCGGTGCGCGATTGGCTGCCTGTGCTGGCTGCCACGCCGCGCATCCGCATCCAGTGGCGCGAATGGACGCACCGGGTGCAGGGCCGCCAGCGGCTGCCGGAATCGGTCTGGGTCGATTCGCTGGCCGATGCGCTGGCGATGATCGAAAAAACCCGCGCAGCGGCGCAATTCCGGCAACTGTGGCAGCACACGCAAGGCGCTCAGCCTGCCTTGCCGGCATGGCTGTTGCGCCGTCCCTTGCAGGCGCTGGAACTGGCGGATCGCTGGGAGCGGTTGCTCGCCATCGTAGGCTGGATGCAGGCGCACCCGCGTCCTGGCGTCTATTTGCGGCAGGTCGATGTGCCCGGCGTGGACAGCAAGTTCATCGAAGCCCATCGCGGCGTGCTGGGCGAATGGCTGGATCTGGTATTGCCGCCGGAAGCGGTGGATGCCAGTGCCGGCGGCGTGGCGCAGTTCGCGCGCCGTTACGGCTTTCTCGACAAGCCGCTGCGCATCCGCTTCCGGTTGCTCGATCCGTCGCTGCCGAGCCTGCCCGGCTGCAACGGTTTGTCCGACATCGCGCTGGATATCGACAGCTTCGCCGCGCTGGCGCTGCCGCTGGAACGGGTCTTTATCACCGAGAACGAAACCAACTTCCTGGCCTTTCCCGACACCGCGCGCGCCATCGTGATATTCGGCGCCGGCTACGGCTGGGAGACCCTGGCGCAGGCCGATTGGTTGCATCGTTGCGCACTGCATTACTGGGGCGACATCGACACCCATGGCTTTGTCATCCTGGATCAACTTCGCCACCATTTTCCGCATGCGGTTTCGCTGTTGATGGATCGCGCCACGCTATTGGCCCATCAAGCCCATTGGGGCGAAGAACCCGATCCTGTGCGACGCGATCTTGCGCATCTTTCCGAAGAAGAAACCGCGCTCTACGACGAACTGCGCTTTGACCGCATCCGCCCGCACCTGCGCTTGGAGCAGGAGCGTATTGGCTATGGCTGCTTGCAAACGGCGCTTGCGGAATTGGTCCAGATGCCGGTGACGGGCCGCAGCGGGTGAATATGCGAATCCCGGCAATGCGACTTCCGGCACCGTGCCATGTTGGGGTTCGCAAGCTCACCCCAACCTATCGTGCCGGGAGCGAAAGCAGTTGAGGTGAACTCGCAGCGGAATCTGCATTGCACGGATTCCGCTGTTTCAAGATGACCGGATCAGGATCGCCGGATCAGACCAGTTCGATGGCAATCGCGGTGGCTTCGCCGCCGCCGATGCACAGTGCCGCGACGCCACGCTTGCCGCCGCTGCGGATCAGGGCGTGCAGCAGGGTCACGACGATGCGGGTGCCGCTGGCGCCGATCGGATGGCCCAGGGCGCAGGCGCCGCCGTGGATGTTGAGCTTGTCGTGCGGGATGCCCAGATCCTTGATCGGGGCCATCGCGACGCAGGCGAAGGCTTCGTTGACTTCGAACAGATCGACGTCCTCGATCTTCCAGCCGGCCTTGTCCAGCACATTGCGGATCGCGGCGACCGGCGCGGTGGTGAACCAGGCCGGTTCCTGCGCGTGGCCGGCGTGCGCGACGACGCGCGCCAGCGGCGTGATGCCGCGCGCCTTGGCATCATCGGCCGAAAGCAGCACCACGGCGGCGGCGCCGTCGGAGATGCTGGAGGAACTGGCGGCGGTGACGGTGCCATCCTTGTTGAAAGCCGGGCGCAGGGTCGGGATCTTCTCGATGTTGCAGCGGCCCGGCTGTTCGTCGGTGCTGTGCACCACGTCGCCCTTGCGGCCGGAGACGGTGACCGGCGCGATCTCGTCGGCGAAGGCGTTGGACTCCAGCGCAGCCAGCGCGCGGCGCACGCTCTCGGCGGCGAAGGCGTCCTGGTCTTCCCGGCTGAAGTTGTACTTCTCCGCCGTGGCGTCGGCGAAGATGCCCATTGACTTGCCGTCGTAGGCATTGGTCAGGCCGTCGAAGGCCATATGGTCGAGCATCTCGGCGTTGCCGTAGCGCAGGCCGGTGCGCGAGCCGTTGAGCAGGTGCGGGGCGTTGGTCATGGATTCCATGCCGCCGGCCACGACGACCTTGACCGAACCGGTGCGGATCAGGTCGCTTCCCAGCATGATGGCCTTCATGCCGGAACCGCAGACCTTGTTGATCGTGGTGCAGGTGGTGGCGGTGGGCAGGCCGGCGGCGAGCGCGGCCTGACGGGCCGGCGCCTGACCCAGGCCGGCGGGCAGCACGCAGCCGATGATGGCTTCGTCCACCTGGTCGGCGTCGATGCCGGCGTGTTCGAGCGCGGCCTTGATCGCGGTGGCGCCGAGCGTGGGCGTGGGCACGCCGGTGAACTGGCCGAGGAAGGATCCGATGGCGGTGCGCTTGGCACCTGCGATGACGACGTCAGTCATGATGGAACTCCGGAAGCGGTGACGATGGACCAGGGCCTGCGGCCTCAGGCGGGCGGCGCCGGAAGGCAAGGGCAGTGTTCCGGATGGACCTTCTGCGCTGATTTGCGCAATGCAGCATGGCTGCGAAGGGTGCCGGGGAAGGCTGTTCCTGTGCATTCCAGCTTCGATCCGGACATCGGTTTGTTCGGGTGCCGACATCCGCGTTGCAGCCGGGCCATGCGACCCGGTCCGCCTATTCTGGCAGAAGTTGCACGGCCGGGGTGGAAGCATCGCGGATCCGTGCCATGCGCAGGCGTATGCTTCGTGCCATCGCGTAGAGGGATTTATATTGCGCTGCGCAATACAGATGGCCGAAGACCGTGCCGGCGCGTCTGCGGGTATCGGCACCGGCACCGCAGCGATCGCGGATGCCGGCACTTGGGTGAAAAAATCAGATCTTGCCGCCCAGCGCGATCAGCACATCGCGTGCGGTCGAAAGACGCTCGGCTGCGCCGGGCAGTTCGTATCGGAAACGCAGTTTGTCCGGGCCATCCATCGCGAACACGCGTGGCTGGCTCTGGATCAGGCCGATCACCGTCATCGGATCGACCTTGGGTTGTGGCACGAACTGCACCCGGCCGCCGCGTTCGCCCACTTCCAGCTTGCGGATGCCCAGCGCGGTCGCGGCCAGTTTCAGTTCGGCCACGGCGTAGAGATTTTTCACCTGATCGGGCAGCAGGCCGAAGCGGTCGATTATTTCCACCTGCAGTTCGCGCAGTGCATCGCGGCTGGTGGCCGAGGCGATGCGCTTGTACAGCGTCAGGCGGGTATGGACATCGGGCAGGTAGTCGTCCGGAATCAGCGCCGGGATATGCAGTTCGACCTCGGCTCCGTGGCGGTCGGTGTCGTCCAGATCCGGAATCTTGCCTTGGCGGATCGAGCGCACCGCGCGTTCCAACAGCTCGGTGTAGAGCGAGAAACCGACTTCGGCGATCTGGCCGGACTGGCCTTCGCCCAGTAGCTCACCGGCGCCGCGGATTTCCAGATCGTGTGTGGCCAGGGTGAAACCGGCGCCCAGTTCGTCGAGCGAGGCGATGGCTTCCAGACGCTTGCGCGCGTCACCGGTCATGGCCTTGTCCGGCGGCACGATCAGATAGGCCCAGGCGCGGTGGTGCGAGCGCCCGACGCGGCCGCGCAACTGGTGCAGCTGGGCCAGGCCGAAGCGGTCGGCGCGGTCGATGACGATGGTGTTGGCGTTCGGGATGTCGATGCCCGATTCGATGATCGTGGTGCAGACCAGTACGTTGAAACGCTGGCGGTGGAAATCCAGCATCACCTGTTCCAGCTCACGCTCGGGCATCTGGCCGTGCGCGACGCGGATGCGCGCCTCGGGCACCAGTTCGCCCAGTTCGCGCGCGACGCGCTCGATGTCGCTGACCTCGTTGTGCAGGAAATACACCTGCCCGCCACGCGCCAGTTCGCGCTGGAAGGCTTCGCGCATCTGCGCTGCATCCCACTGCGTGACCACGGTCTGCACCGCGAGCCGGTTCGGCGGCGGGGTGGCGATGATGGACAGGTCGCGCAGCCCGCTCATCGCCATGTTCAGCGTGCGCGGGATCGGCGTGGCGGTCAGCGTCAGCAGGTGCACTTCGGCGCGCATCGCCTTCAGCCGTTCCTTCTGGCGTACGCCGAAACGCTGTTCCTCATCGACGATGACCAGGCCCAGATCCTTGAATTTCACGTCCGGTTGCAGCAGCCGGTGGGTGCCGACGATGACGTCGATCTGGCCCTCGGCCAGCTTGTCCAGTTCGGTCTTGATTTCCTTGGCGGTCTTGAAGCGCGACAGCACTTCCACCCGCAGCGGCCAGTCGGCGAAGCGGTCGCGGAAGTTGCGGTAATGCTGTTCGGCCAGCAGCGTGGTCGGCACCAGCACCGCGACCTGTTTGCCGGCGATGGCGGCGACGAAGGCGGCACGCAGCGCGACTTCGGTCTTGCCGAAACCCACATCGCCGCAGACCACGCGGTCCATCGGCTGGGCCGAATCCAGATCGGCGATCACCGCTTCGATGGCATTGAGCTGGTCCGGGGTTTCCTCGAACGGGAACTGCGCGGCGAACGGTGTGTACATCGAGCGGTCCACTTCCAGCGCGATGCCGGCGCGGGCCTGGCGGCGGGCCTGGATTTCCAGCAGCTCGGCGGCCACGTCGCGGACCTTTTCGGCGGCCTTTTTCTTCGCCTTTTCCCACTGCTCGCCACCGAGCGAATGCAGTGGCGCCAGCTCCGGCGAGGCGCCGGCATAGCGGCTGACCAGATGCAACTGCGCCACCGGCACGTAGAGCTTGTCGCCCTTGGCGTATTCGATGCAGAGGAACTCGGCACGCTGTTCGCCGACATCCAGGGTTTCCAGCCCGGCGTAGCGGCCGACGCCGTGGTCTTCGTGCACGATCGGCGAACCGATCGAGATTTCCGAAAGATCGCGCAGGATGGTGTCCGGATCGCGTCCGGCGCGGGTGCGGCGGCGTGGGCCGGCGGCGCGTTCGGGGTAGAACTGGCGTTCGGTCAGCACGCACAGGGCGGGCTGTTCCAGCGCGAAACCGTCGTCCAGTGCGGCGACGGTGATGGCGAAACGGGGTGTGCTCCTTTCGTTATCTGAGGCAGCATCTCCCTCTCCGCCGTCTGCGGGGGAGAGGGTCAGGGAGAGGGGGCGAGCGATGGAGTCGCGAGGGTTTTCTGCTGAGGTGTCTGCAAGAACCCCCCTCACCCCAGCCCTCTCCCCCGCGGGCGGGGGAGAGGGAGCCAGAAACGCATTCCAATCCGCCACCGTTTCCGGTTTCAGATCATGCGGGGCAAGCGCGTCGAGCAGGGCTTCGCGCCGGCCCGGCGAATCGGCTGCGATCAGTACCCGGCCCGGGTAGTTGTCGAGGAATCCGCGCAGCGCCGCGGCGCTGGTTTCGCCCTTCTGCACCAGCGGCAGCGCTGGTGCGGGCATATCGCCCAGCGCATGGGCCTGCTGCCAGCGGTTGTGCTCCTTGCCCAGCACCTCGATGCGGCGGCGCAGGTTCAGCGCCTCGCGCAGCGATTCGGGCGGCAGGAACAGTTCGTCCGGCGGCAGTACCGGGCGTTCGACATCGTGGCGGCGCTGTTCGTAGCGTTCGCCGGTCTGTGTCCAGAAATGTTCGGCGGCTTCCAACGCGCCTTCGCCCAGCACGCACAGCGCGTCCTGGCCCAGATAATCGAACAGGGTTGCGGTCTGCTCGAAGAACAACGGCAGGTAGTATTCGATGCCGGCCGGCGCGCCGCCCTGTTTCATGTCCTGGTACAGCGGACAGCGGCGCGGATCGATCGGGAAGCGTTCGCGCAGCACGCTGCGGAAGCGGAGCCCGGCGTCTTCATCCAGCGGAAATTCGCGCGCCGGCAGCAGTCGTACCGAATCGACCTTGTGCAGCGAGCGCTGGGTTTCCGGATCGAAGGTACGGATCGAATCCACGTCCTCGTCGAATAGTTCGATCCGGTACGGCTCCGGGCTGCCCATCGGGTAGATGTCCAGCAGCGCGCCGCGCACCGCGAAATCGCCTGGATCCAGCACCTGTGGCACGTTGCGGTAGCCGGCGGCTTCCAGCCGGCGCTTTTCCTCTTCCAGTGACAGCTGCTGACCCTGTTCCACCACCAGTGCCTGGCCGGCGATGAAGCCGGGCGGTGCCAGTCGCTGCATCAGCGTGGACACCGGCACCACCAGCACGCCGTGGCGCACGCCCGGCAGCCGGTACAACGTGGCCACGCGGCGCGACACGATGTCCGGCTGCGGGCCGAACAGGTCGTAGGGCAGGGTTTCCCAATCCGGGAACGGCAGCACCGGCAGCTCCGGTGCGAACACCGCCAGTTCGGCCTCCAGCAGGTGTGCGCTATGGCTGTCGCGGGTGACCGCGATCAGTGCGCCGGACTGCGCCTGCGCGACACGCGCCAGCATCAGCGACAACGCACTGCTGCTGGCTGGCGCACGCCAGTCGGCACGTTTCTGGGTGCCGTGCGGCAACGGCAGCGGCGGGAAAAGAGGCTGGGAAGTGTTCAACGTGCTCTGGGCGCGGAGGAAACCGGCAATTGTAGCGTGGCGTGCCTGTTGACTGGGCCAGTCGGCGCTTGCGGGACGTCGGTGGCGTTCGTGATGGGCGATGACGGCGCAGTGTCTGGGAAAACAGGTATGCACCCGTTGCCGGTCACGGGTTGAAGCAGCAGCGTGGTCGCTGCCGGGGCAAGAATCACTGCTTCTTCGGCTTCGAGGTCATGCACGCATGGTCAGGCGCCACGCCCACGGTCTTCATATCCATGCCAGATGCGAAGGATGAAAATGGTTTCTGCGTGGAGTGCGTAACGGACAACATAACGCCCGACGATCAGATCCCGGAGCGTATCGGGATCGGGTGCCTCTGCAACACCAACGCCCATTTCAGGAAACTCTTCGAGACAGGTGATGCGCTTGACCAGATCCTTGGCGATGCGGGAGGCAGCCTGCGGATTGTGTTCGGAGATGAAGTCCCGCAGGCGTACCAGGTCTGCAAGAGCCTCCGACGAGTACAGCAGGTTCACTCCGGAACCTTGGGGGCCGGCAATTCATTGCTGCTGCCCCATGACTCCAGCCACTCATGAACCACATCGCCTTGAACGACATTGCCCTGGGCAACCGACTCAAGTGCTGCAAGCGTCTGCTTCCAGCGTTCCGCAGTTTCCGTTTCACGCGCAATGAACTCTCGCAGCGCCTGATTTATAAGCCAGTTTCTGCTGCGGTGAAGCCGCTCTGAAATGGCGCCAAGACGTTCTTCGATGTCTGGCTGGATGCGAACCGATGTGACAGCCATGGATGTATCCCCGAACAAGTCCGACGCAATGTACTACAACGCGTTACAAGGTGGCCTGTCAGTCCTTGGGATTGTGCTTGAAACAGCTGTTTTTCACTGACATGCCGTTCACCGCATGCGGTCAGGGAAGGCATGCGGCCTTCCCTGACCGTGTCGATCAGCCTTCGTCTTCGTCCTTGTAGGCATCCACCGGGATGCAGGCGCAGAAGACGTTCTTGTCGCCGTAGACGTTGTCCACGCGGCCCACCGGCGGCCAGTATTTCTGCTGGCGCAGGCTGGAAAGCGGGAATACGGCGGCCTCGCGGCTGTAGGCGTGCGGCCATTGTTCGGCGGCGATGGCGGCGGCGGTGTGCGGGGCGTGCTTGAGCGGGTTGTCTTCGCGATCCATGTGGCCTTCCTCGATCGCGCGGATCTCGTCGCGGATCTGGATCATCGCGTCGATAAAACGGTCCAGCTCGTGCAGCGATTCGGACTCGGTCGGTTCCACCATCAGCGTGCCGGCCACCGGGAAGCTCAGTGTCGGGGCATGGAAGCCGAAGTCGATCAGGCGCTTGGCCACGTCTTCGGCGCTGATACCGGTGGCTTTTTCCAGCGGGCGCAGGTCCAGGATGCATTCGTGCGCGACCAGATCATTGCGGCCGGTGTACAGGGTCGGATAGTGCGGCGCCAGGCGCTTGGCCAGGTAGTTGGCGTTGAGCATCGCGATCTGGGTGGCGCGGCGCAGGCCGTCCACGCCCATCATCGCGATGTACATCCAGCTGATTGGCAGGATGCTGGCGCTGCCGTGCGCGGCGGCGCTGACCATGCCGTTGCTGCCGTCAGAATCCTTGTGGCCGCGCGGCAGAAAGGGTGCCAGATGCGATTTGACCGCACACGGGCCGACGCCGGGACCGCCGCCACCATGCGGGATGCAGAAGGTCTTGTGCAGATTCAGGTGCGACACGTCCGAACCCCACTTGCCGGGCTTGGCGACGCCGACCAGCGCGTTCATGTTGGCGCCGTCGGTGTACACCTGGCCACCGTGCTGGTGGACGATTTCGCAGATCTCGACGACGTCCTCCTCGAACACGCCGTGTGTGGAGGGGTAGGTCATCATGATCGCGGCCAGATTTTCTGAATGCTTTTCAGCCTGGGCGCGGATGTCGGCGACATCGACGTTGCCGTTGGCATCGCACTTGGTCACGACGACCTTCATGCCGGCCATCTGGGCCGAGGCCGGGTTGGTGCCGTGCGCCGATTCCGGGATCAGGCAGATGTTGCGATGGCCTTCGCCGCGCGAGGCGTGGTACGCG
>Ga0265293_10011580_pt1 | contig 11953 bp, 8 predicted proteins | sample Munlanlewell138R_FD_192505 | JGI IMG/M metagenome (GOLD analysis project Ga0265293, IMG submission 192505) | Leachate microbial communities from a municipal landfill in Southern Ontario, Canada - Leachate well 138R | ecosystem: Engineered > Solid waste > Landfill > Unclassified | place: Canada... | reverse complement strand
TCGCCTTGGTGCCCGGCATGGAACTGGCCATCGAAATGACCGGCCGCCGCAAGGTGCTGGTGCGCGGCCTCGGCAACACCTGGGCCTCGGGCAATCTCAAGATCCTGCTCAACGACGTGGCCATGAACTCGGCCGAGCTGGGCCTCGCCGATCCCGTCTTCAACATCCCCATCGAACAGGTGGAGCGCATCGAGGTCATCCGCGGGCCCGGCTCGGCCATCCATGGTGAATATGCCTACATGGGCGTGGTCAACGTCATCACCCGCGCGGAGGAAAACAGGGTGTTCGCCTTCGGCGGCAGCTTCGATACCCGAGGCCTCGGCGCGGTGCTGCGCCTTACCGAGATCGGCAACCCAATCCAGGCCAGTCTCAATCTGGCCGGTTGGTCCGGCAGCGGCGCCGACGTGAAGACCGGTCCGGACCTGTTGCACGGTTTCCCGGCACTGGGCCCCTCCTACGCCCCCGGTGAGGCGAATGAGGATATCGAAGCGGGCACTGCCGTATTCAAGCTCGGCTATGAGCACTTCGCGCTTTCCGCCCAGTGGAGCGAGGCCGGCCTGGGCGACCACTTCGGCACCAACCACATGCTGCCGCCGGATTCCGACCGTATCGTGGAACGCTCGCGCCATCGCGCGGTGGACGTGCGCCAGGAATTGCCCGTTTCGACGGCACTCACTGCCGGTATCCATTTGGGCTGGAAAGACGTGGAGCGTCGGCGCGACGACCTCTTCGTCATGCCATCCAACGCGGGCCCCGACTTGTATCTGGACACGCAGTATCTGGAGACCACTACCAGCGCAGGCATCCATCTCCTCTACCGCGGCTGGGACAAACATTCCGTGTTGCTCGCCGGCAGCCTGAGCACGGTCAGGGTGGACCGTAGCAGGTACGCCTTTACCCAACCAGCCCAGATGATCAACATCCCCGAGGGCTCCACGCGCAGCATCAACGCCGTCACGCTTCAGGATGAGTATCGCCACAGCGACCTGTTCACCCTGACGGTCGGATTACGCTACGACGAGTACAGCGACGTGGGAGGCAGTTATTCACCCAGGCTGGCCGGCGTCTGGCGCCTCAATCCCCGGCATGTCCTGAAGGCGCAATATGCCGAGGCCTTTCGGCCGCCGACCCTCTTCGAGAATGAAACGGTCCGTTTTCACCACCTCGAGCCCATCGACCCCGCCACCATTCAGACGACAGAACTGGGGTACATCTACAAGGGCGGGCATGTGGAAACCCGGCTTACAGGGTTCTATTCCCGCCTGAGCGATCTCGTCACCTTCGCCCAGGCCAACATACCTGCGTTCGGTAATCAGGGTGCCACTATCTGGGGAGTGGAACTGGAGCAGAGCTGGCACCCTGGCCGGAGATGGCTGCTGGATGGCAACGTATCCTACGTGGAGACACACGACGACGCGTCGGATGAGTGTTTCCCCGGCGCCGCCCAGTGGCTGGCCAACGCGGGAATCACATATAAGAAGGGTAAGTTCCTTGCCGCCCTGCAGGCCCATTATGTGAGCAGTTATAAGCGCCAGCCGGAAGACCCACGCGATACACTGGATGGCTACACGACCCTGGATTTCACGGGCAGCCTCCTGCCGACACGAGGGCTTCAGCTTCGCGTAGGCGTAAAGAACCTGCTGGACGAGGATGTGCGCTTCCCCTCGCCTGTCATCGGCGACAACACTCGCACCGACGTCACCTATCCGGAAGACTTCCCCCGCGCCCGGCGGACCTGGTGGGCGCAGGCCAGTTACCGTTATTGAGTCACTATGGATTACCCAATTCCACGGAATGGAATGAGAACGCGCCGGGTAGGGCAGCGATGCTTTTCACCGGTCGAGCCGAGGGTTTCACCCGTACGCGTCGACATGCCATCGAATTCAGGACAAAAAGAAAGGGCGGTTGCCCGCCCTTCCTTCAGCTCGCCCGCCTCAGCAGGCCGGTGGGCACCAGAACGGGTAAGCCGCCGGTTCTGCCTTGGTGTCCGGAGTAACGGGTGCGGTAGCCATCACCACGGCCAGCGCCATGGCGGCGAAAATGGACTTCCTGGTAATCATCTTGATCATGTTATTCCCTCCACCTCTTCACTGAGGTCAATCGTCCAACCGAACCATACTTCTAGCACGGGTATTCATCGAGTGCTAGGTCGCAGGCAGGTATCATCAGCCACAAAATGTGCACTACGTCACACTTGTGAGATCTTGCGACCGTGCCGCTCGCCCGCCTCTCTGTGGTACCGGCGCTATAACGTAAGGATTCGCCTGCTGTCATGACAATCACGACAGGGATGTCTCCAGTATGGCGCTGGGCGAGGCTTTTCCTCGCCACGCTCGTCATCGCCTGCGCGCCGGCGGGGGCGGCTGACGACCAATCCGAGCGGCGTTTGCTCATCGGCCTCAAGCTGTTTCCCTCGCTCCTGGCCGCCGATCAGGAACTCGAGGTAAAGCCTGCGCAGGACGGCCGCTTGCACGTGGTCGTGCTGTTCAGGAAGGACCGCGCGATCGCGCGCGAAGCCGCAGCACGGCTGTCCACCGTCAAGAGCATCCGCAATCTGCCGCTGCGCATCAGCACCCTTCGCTATTCACGCCTGGAGCAACTGAAAACGGACCTGCCCGCGGCGTTGTTCCTGGCGGAATGGTCGCCCGACGACCTGTCCAGGGTGGTGCGCTTCGGTATCACGCACCGGCGCATCGTCTTCTCCCCATTCGCCGGCGACGTCACCAAGGGCGTCGCCACGGGCATTTTCGTCAGCGACCGCATCCTGCCGCTGGTAAACCTGAAAACCCTCGCAGCCTCAAACATCGTGCTCAAACCCTTCCTGCTGGAGGTGGCCAAGACCAATGAATAGAGGACGCGACCTGCCCGTCTCCCACAACCAGCAGGCACGGCTTGCGCTGCTCTTTCTGTTCCTGGGGGCCGCACTCATTGCGCTGGTGGGCGGGTACTGGTTCGTGGTGCTCGAACCACGCCTGCTCGCCGATGCCACGGCCAGTGCCGGCGCCTTGGCCCAGTCACAGTCGCAGAACCTATCCGACGCACTGGTCTCCAGCATCGAGAACCACGATCCCACGCCGCTGCGGGACGCCATGGACGAGATCCTCGTCCTGGTCGATCCGAACACGGGTGCGCCTTTCGTGGAAGGACTGGAGGTGAAGGTCGACTACCAGTCGGTGCAGGTGGCCGAGGGCAGCCTGGACGTTCGCCGCGGCGAACCCTGTGCCACCTGCTTCGCCAACCGTATCCCCCTGTATTCCCGCGACGGCAGCGAGTTGCTCGGCATCGCGACCTACCGGTCGAGCAATGCCTTTTTCGAGCAGGTGCGCGAGGAGGTGCGCTCGCGCCTGCTGGTGGTCGCGCTGGCCGCCCTGGGCTTGCTGGTGCTGGGATGGAGAGTAGTGTCAGACCTGTTCCAGTCGGTGAAGTCCAGCGAAGAGGCTACGTCCAATGCCATGCGAGTGAAAAGCAACTTCCTCGCCACCATGAGTCACGAGATTCGGACGCCCATGAACGGCGTGCTCGGTATGGTGTACCTGCTGCGCGATACTCGCCTGTCCAGAAAGCAACGCGAATACGTCGATACCATCGCGGCCTCCGGCGAGGCCTTGCTGGTCATCCTCGACGACGTACTGGATCTGTCGAAGATCGAGGCGGGCAAGTTGGTTCTGGAAAAGCGGCCCATGGAATTGCGCCGCATACTCGAGGACATCATGTTGCTCAATTCTGCCCTGGCCAAGGAGAAGTCGCTCGAACTCACACTCAAGGTCGACCCGAAGGTGCCGGAGTGGGTGTTCGGCGATCCGGTGCGACTGCGCCAAGTGCTGCAGAACCTGGTAGGCAACGCGGTGAAATTCACCACTGAAGGCCGTGTCGACCTCTCGGTCCAGGTGGAAGACCACGAGCCGGGAAGCTCGCTGTGCCAGTTGTTGTTCTCAGTGCAAGACACCGGCATCGGCATCTCGCCGGCGGACCGGAGCCGCTTGTTCACCGACTTTTCCCAGGCCGACTCCAGTATCAGCCGCAAGTTCGGTGGCACCGGGTTGGGTCTCGCCATCTGCAAGCGACTGGTCAGCGCCATGGGCGGCAGCATCGATGTCGAGAGTCAACCGGGCATCGGCAGTCGCTTCTTCTTCGTGCTCACCGTACAACCCACGACAGCACCGGCCAAGGCGGATACGGAACCGCTGTCGTCAACAGGGAAACAGCACAGCTTGCGCATCCTGGTGGCCGAGGACGGCGAGATCAACCGCCGGGTCGTCCGCATGCTGCTCCAGAAGAAGGGCCATGCGGTGCTCGAGGCCGAGAATGGTCGTGAAGCCGTCGAACGCCTGATGGCCGAAGACGTGGACGTCGTATTGATGGACGTGCAGATGCCCGAGGTGGACGGACTCGAGGCCACGCGCCGCATCCGCCGGCTGAACGATCCCGCCAAGGCAGGTGTACCCATCGTGGCGCTCACCGCCAATGCCCTGCCCGAAGAACAGCAGGCTTTCAGCGCCGCAGGCATGGACGCCCACGTGAGCAAACCCTTGCGGCCTGATGAACTGTACCGGGTATTGGCACGCTTTGCTGAACGACGCCCGACACGGAGCGCCCCTGGCAGCCTGTCGGACTTGGGCGCCCGTAGCGAGCAAGGCGGGTGAGCGAGGGCTACCCCTGCCCCGGGAGGCGTTTGTGGTTCAGGTACCGGTGTCCAGTGCAGGGCGGATGGTGTCGAACACCTGCTCGGGCGTGATCACCTTCAGGCAGACATTGTCCACGCACGGTGTCTTGCGGTGGTTCGAGGCACTCACGCAGGGCGAGCAGGCCAGGCCCGCGAAAATGGGCGTGCTATTGCCGAGCGAGCCGTACAGGCGTGGCGTCTCGGGCCCGAAGATTACGAAGGTGTGCAGATCGGTGACGGCTGAGAAATGGCCCGGGCCCGAGTCGTTGGTGACCATGAGGGTGGCAACGCTGTAGAGGGCGGGCAATTCGGCAAACTTCACGCGGCCCGCGAAATTGATACAGCGCTCGTCGGCGACCCGCTGCTTCAGGCCTGCGGCCTGCTCGCGCTCACCGGGTGCACCGGTGATGAGGATCAACACATCGGGCCAGGTTGCCAGCACCTTGCGCATGAGCATGACGAAGTTGTCGGGCATCCAGCGGCGCTGTGGCAGCAGGTCGCTGGCATTGGGATTGATGAGCACCAGGCGATGCCGGGCCGGGTCGTAATCGGCGAAATCCTCGCGCACGCGCGCACGCATGGCCTGCTTGGCCTCTTCGTTCACCTCCGCCCTGGCGAGTACGATTTCGTCGTCTGTGACCGCGCGCTTGGAGAAAGGCAATTCGTCATGGCTCATCAGTGCCGCATCCACCAAGGCGACGAAGTTCTTGGCGATGTGGATATGCGGGTTGTAGGCCACGCGATGGGTGAGCATGCTGCCGCGGTACAGGCCTTCGTTGTGGAAGGCGTGAAAACCGATGCGGTTGGTGGCACCTGACATCCCTGTGAGCAGGGCCGTGAAACGCGAGAAGAGCTCGAGATCGATCACTGTGTCGATACGGCGACGGCGTGTCCAGAGGAAAAAGCGCAGGGTGTCCACGGCCAGTGAGAAAAGCCCGTCGGCGCGCAAGGTGAACACATTCTCCTCCGGCACCGTGCCGAGCAGGCGCAGGCTGACGGCATTGCTCTTGAAAATCACGAAATGCAGGTTGGCATCCACTGCACGCTGAAGCTTGCGCATGGCCGGGTCGACGATGATGGCGCTACCCATTTCGGAGAGCTCCACGAAGAGCACGTTTTTTGGACGTTGCTCCGGGCGAGGCCGCAGCCAGCGCACCACACGCTGTACGGCAGACACCAGGAAACACAGCGGGATGCCTGCCCAGTAATCGATGCGGCGCATGGTGTCGACATTCATGGCTCGAGTCCGTTGAAGGTTTGCACGCTAGAGGTCACGCAGGATTTGGCCGATGGGACCACAAGGTATCACGCATCACCGGTCACCCTCCCGCGTCCCAGATTGTTTGTCAGGTACACATAGAAGCCCGGGAGGCTGGTGAGCACCAGCACCATGCCATACAGCAGCGACATGGAGAGTACCGCCGCCTTGCTGGCACCGATGAGCGTGAACAATCCGATCATGGCGCCCTCGCGCACGCCCCAGCCGGCCAGCGACACCGGAATGAGGGTGAGCAGAATCACCGGCGGTACCACCACCATGAAAGTGGTCAAATCGTATTCCAGCCCCACGCTGCGGCCAATCAAAAAAATCGCCACCAGGGACAGCACATGCACCGCCACCGACAGGCCGGCCTGCACCAGCGCCTCGCGGGGCTGTCCGAGCACGGCGGCGAGTCGCTGGGAGATGGTGTAGAAAGGACGCAGCAGCTGCCAGCGCTGCAGCAGGACTATGCGTCGCAGCAACAACAAGCCCAGGAAGCCTGCGATACCCAGGCCCACAAGGGCGTTGATGGTGGCAGACACACCCGCAGGAAGCAGCCCGGGCGCCAGGGCACTGGCCGCCATGTTCAGCGCCAGCAGGCCCACCAGGCCGAGCACCCGGTCGATGAACACGCCGTAGAACGCCTCGCGTTTTTTGAAACCCTGTCCTGCCACATCCAGCATGCGCACGGCATCGCCACCGATGCTGGTAGGCAGCCCCTGGTTGAAGAAGCTGCCCTTGAAGTAGCTCTTCAGGTAAAACTCGAAGCCCATGGGGAAACCCAGCGGCCGCATGAGCAACCGCCAGCGATAGGAGGCGAGCGCGGTGGAAAGCAGTTGGAAGATGATGGCCAGGCCGAGCAGGCGCGGCACCAAATCGGCCAGTACCGCCTGTACACCGGCGAAATCAATGGAACGGAATATGAGTGCGAAGATGAGCACCGTGACCGCAAGGCGCACCAGCACAGCCGCCAGGCGCGGACGCTTTTCGGGTTCCTCGTCTTCTTCCAGGGCGCGCAGGGCGGCGTGCTCGCGTGCCTCCTCCCGGGCCTGGCGGAACACACGACGCAGACCCGGTAAGGCCACCGCCAGGGAGCCGAGCGCGATGAGCACCTCCAGCACGCGTGCCTGCGGATAACCGCTATCGTGGAAGAACACCAGGCTCAGCGCCGCCAGCACCAGGATCACGGCGAACAGACGCTGTGCCCGTGGTGTGAGCCCCCAGCCCACGCGCGGCGCCAGCCACATGCCAAAGGCGGCGCACGACCAGCCCATGGCAGCACCGCCCAGCACGTCCGTGGGCCAGTGCACGCCCACCACGATGCGTGAAATACCCACCAGGGTGGCCCAGCCGATGAGCGTGAACTTGATACCGCGGGACAGATCCTCCTGCAGGCACAGCAACGCCACCAGCGTGAATACCGCCGTGGTGTGGCCCGAGGGGAAGGACACGGCCTTGTGGGCCGTGCCGATGACGTTGATCTCGCCGGTGCCGAATACCGCGGGGGGCCGATAGAGGTTGAGCCACTCCTTGAAACCGTGCACCACGAAGGTGGCGAGCAGCGCGGCGATCACCAACGCCCACACCAGGCGCGGATAACGCCCCACGAACACCAGCGCCAGGGTGAACACCACCAGCGAGTCGCCCAGTACGGTGATGTTGGACCACAGCGAGGCCGCCGTATGCAGGCCGACGCTGTTGATGGCGAGAAACACGGTGCGATTGAGCTCGGACTCCCACAACCCCGCCAGCAGCAGGCCGGCCAGCAGGGGCAGCACCCATACCCAGGGATCGCGCCAACGATCAGTGGCCCAACTCATGCCTGCTCCCGATAACCGCGGCAGTGAAAGAAATGGAAGGTGTGTACCGGTGTGTCACCCAGCGCCCAGCGCGTCGCATCCAGGGGCTCACAATGGGCGAAGCGCGCCACACCGCTGGCGCGTGGTCGTTCGGCATAGCGCTCGGGGACGATCAGCACGCCGTATGCACCCGCCTGCGGCGTGCCATACCAGAGGTCGAATTGGTCGAAGCGGCTGTCGATCACCTGCACCGGACGCCCGCTGTACCAGGCCACGCGGCTGGCCAGCGACCAGTTGCCCACGAACAGGCCGGCGCCCTCGCCCAGGTCTGCCTGCAGCTCGGCCCCCCGCACGGCGGCCTCGCGCCAGCCGTAGAGGTCACCGAGCGGATGGGCATGGGCGGGAAACGGGAGCCACGGCACCAACAACTGGGTGTGCACGAGCAGCACCAGCACGGTGGAATAGCCCAGTGAGCCCCAGGCCCCCCAGCGCACGCCCCGGCGCGACCAGCGCACGTGCAGCCAGCGCGCGGTGAGCGGCGCCAGGCCCGCCCAGGCCAGCAGCGTCCAGTGGGGCAGGGTCTCCTCCAGGCCCCCGCTCCAGGCGAACAGCAGCAGCGGCGGCATTGCCAAAAGGAGTGAAAAACGCACCCCGGGGTGCGCACGCTCACGGCGTGCCGCCCACAGCGCGGCCATGCCGAAGATCACGATGCCCGGTGCATAGGCCAGCAGTTGGCCGGCGAAGGAAAGCAGGAAACGCGGCAGTTCCCAGGCGCGATCCGGCGCGCCGTGGCCCCACTGGTAGGCGAAGGAGATCCAGTCGTGGCGCAGGTTCCACCACAGCACCGGCAGTATCAACACGAAAGCCACGGTCGCGGCCAGCCAGGGGCCGGGACGGAGCAAGCCGCGCCAGCCGCGCTCGGCGAGCAGGAACAACAGGGCCGTAGCCACCAGCACCACCGCCGTATACTTGGACAGGCCGGCCAGGCCGAACAGCAGCCCGACCATCAGCCAGTCGCGCAGGCGGTCATCGCGTACCGCGCGGAACAGGCACAGGGCACCGCCCAGGCCGAACACCAGCAGCGGGTCCTCGGGCACCATGGCCATGGACACCAGTTGGAAGATCAGCGCTGATTCGAGCACCGCCACCGCCAGGAAGGCGGTCCACGGCGAGTCCTCGGGAAACAGCTCGCGGGCCAGACGATAGGTGAGCAGCCCGGCGGCCGCCCCCAGGGTGATGGGCCACAGGCGCAGGGCCAGCTCGCCATTGCCGAACAACGCCATGGCCAGGGCCTGCATCCAGCCCACCATGGGCGGATGGTCGAAATAGCTCCAGTCCAGCCACTGCCCGAACAGGGCGTAATGGGCCTCGTCCACCCCCAGATCGAAACGTCCGGCCACCAGCAGATGCAGGGCCGTCAAGCCAAGCACGAGTGCCAGCGCGGCCCGGGCGGAAGCCAGGGTGCGGGCGGGATCGGCGGTGGCGATAGCGAGCGAGGCCAAGTCGAAGGGTTCCGGCGTCAAAGGGCCGGCATTGTAACGCAAAGGCCCCTGAATCAGGGTGACAACACCGGCACGTACAACGCGGTCTTGCGCACTGAAGCATCCGGGTTGTGGTGGGTGATGACCTGGTCCAGCCTCCAGTTCCCCTGCTCCGGCAGGTGCAGCGTCACCGGTGGGGCCTTGTCCTCCTCGAACTGGGCCACGTACAGGCAGAGCTGCTCGACGGCCGGCGGGTTCTCACGTTGCCACAGATGGAACTGATTAAGGCGGGTGGCGTTCGAAACGATCACGCGCCGGGTATCGCCGATGAGCAACGCCAGCATGGCGGTGCCCTGCAGCCGGTCCCCCACCACCAGGCAGTCTTCGCGTCCGGTGAGCCGAGCTTTCACCGCCTCACCCACCTGCTCCCAGCCATACGCTTGGCTCAGTTGGGTGCGCTGGGGTGGCAACGGCACACCGAGGGCCGCCACCCAGTGGGGAAAGCGGATGAGATTCACCAGCAGATAGGAGAACAGCACCGAGCCGATGATGGTCGCGACCACCGCCCGCCGCCCGATCCAGTGCGCCAGAACGCCGGCCAGCAGCACCACGCCGGGTACGTAGGCACTTACTGGCCAGTTGGGATGGCTCTTGGCGGTGAGGCCGGCCAGGCCGAACACCACCAGCGGTAGCCAGAAGCCCGCCGCCAGCACCCAGAAAGCGGGACCGGCGGTGCGATGGGCGCGCGTGGGCAGCGCCGCGAAGGCCATGGCAAACCAGGTCCAGGGCAGCGCCACCGCCAGTTGCCCGGCGAGGAATTGGCCGGCCATGGCCAACGGGGCGTCCACCCGGGCTTGTACCCCGTGACCAAATTGGAAGCCGAACGAGATCCAGTCATGCAGGGCGTTCCAGATCACCATGGGCGACACGATCACCGCGGCGAGCACGGCGCCCAGCCAGGGTCCGCGCGTGCCCAGGTGGCGGCGGCCCACGGCGCTGAACACGAGCCCCCCCAACACGGCAACCGGCACCAGCAGCCCCGGGTACTTGCCGAGCATGCACAGGCCGGCACTCGCACCCGCCGCGTACCACCAGGCCGGGCGCTCATCGGCGAGGGCCCGCACGGCAAAGTAGAAGGTGAGCCAGGTGAACAGCACCAGGGGCGTATCGGGGGTATTGATGTGAAAACCCACCTGCACGATGGGCAGGGTCGCCCACGCCAGGACCGCCAGCCAGCCGGCTGTAGGCCCGTACAGTCGGCGTGCCAGGTCAAAGGCCAGGCCCACGCCCACCAACCAGCCGAGGACACTGGGGAGGCGTATGACCGGGGCGTTGGCACCGAACAGCGCAGTGAAGGGCCGGATCAACCAGGCGATGAGGGGCGCGTGATCGAAATAGCCCGCCTGCAGGCGTTCGGACCACACCCAGTAATAGGCCTCGTCAGGCAGGATGCCGAGGGTGAGCCAGGCCACGACGTTCGCCAGCAGTCCGGCCAGCAGCAGCGGCAGTACCCAGCGCGTGACAGAAGTGGTTGGCGATGAGGAAAGATTCATGAACCTGGTCTCGGCGAAGCGGCGGCGAGTATATCAGCATCGGCTTTTCGCGCCGGGGGATGAAGAGAGAAGATCGACCACGGCCAGGGAGAAGAAATGCTCGAAGGCACGGTGTTTCTCCCCAAGATTTTCCCGGCTCTGCGTGCCCTTTTTGGCAGGGCCTCGGTGATTGAAGCTTTTTCTTCGCATTCAGCCGCGGGCTAGAATGCCCGCATGGAACAACGTATGAACCGATGGCTCGTCCTCGCCCTGCTGCTCGCGACCACACCCCTGCATGCCGCCGCACCACCGGAGCCGCCGTTGTTCAGCGCTCACTACGCAGTCCATGCCAACGGCCTGAAGATCGGCGAGATGAAGCGCACCCTGCAGGCTGTAGGCCCCAATCGCTACACCCTCGTCACCGATGTCTACACCACAGGTATCGTGGCGCTGTTCAAGGCCGATCGCTTCCGCGAGCGTTCCGAGTGGCTACAGGATGAACGCGGTTACCACCCCGTGGAGTATTTCTCCCGTTATACGGGCCGCTCCAAGGACGTGGTGGAACGCCTGAGCTTCGATTGGACGCGCGGGCTGGTGGTGTCACTGCGTGACGGCAAGGAAAAGAAAGTGCCGGTCAGTGCGGGTGTACTCGACAAGCTCATGTACCAGGCCGTGCTGCGCGACGATCTGGCCCGCGGCGAGACCGTTCTGCACTATCAGGTGGCCGACCGCGGCAAGGTGGAGGACTACGAGTTCCAGGTCCTCGGACGGGAGAAGGTGGTCACGCCCATGGGCACGGTGAACGCGGTGAAGGTGCGCAAGGGCACCACCACGCTATGGTGCGCGGTGGAGTGGGACTACCTGCCGGTGAAGCTGGAACAGCACGAGGACACCCACACCGTATCCAGCTACATCCTGTCGCTGCAGCGCGGCGATCTCAACCACGCCGCGCACGCCGGATCACGCTGAGGCGCCAGATGGCGGTGCACGCCACCGCGACCGCGAGCCCGCCGATCCACAGCGCCGGCTCAGCCATCTCCGCCGCGTATTCCAGTCGCGCATCGGCCTCGAAGTGGCCTAGCAATTCGAGCGCGCGTCCCAATACCGCCACCCCCAGGCCCGCGGCCAGAGCCGTGCCGATCAGCGGTACGGCCCGCCAGCGCCATGCCCTGAGCCTACGTGCCAGTGCCGTCATGGCCAGGGCCCAAACCCACCAG
>Ga0265293_10011579_pt1 | contig 11953 bp, 9 predicted proteins | sample Munlanlewell138R_FD_192505 | JGI IMG/M metagenome (GOLD analysis project Ga0265293, IMG submission 192505) | Leachate microbial communities from a municipal landfill in Southern Ontario, Canada - Leachate well 138R | ecosystem: Engineered > Solid waste > Landfill > Unclassified | place: Canada... | reverse complement strand
CCGCGATGGCGTCGCCGCCGGCTATCTGCGTCCCGTCATCGCGCGGCGCTATGGCCTTGACGAAATCGTCGATGCCTGCCGTTATTTCGATTCCTTTGAACATATCGGCAAGGTCGTGGTAACCGTCGACTGAGCCAGCACGGATTGAGCCAGCATCAATGGAGCTGGCATCGACGGAGCTGGCAGATATTGAGCTTTCAGCTATCGAGCTTTCAGCCACCACCAAGGAGCAGCAATGGGTCGCCTGCATGACAAGGTCGCAATAATTACCGGTGGAGCCCGCGGCATGGGGGAGGCAACCGCCCGCCTGTTCGTGGCGCAGGGCGCCAGGGTGCTCGTCGCCGACGTGCTGGATAAGGAGGGCGAGGCCGTCGCCCAGCAGCTCGGTGAAAACTGCCGCTACCGGCACCTGGATGTAAGCAGCGAGGAGGCATGGACAAAGGCCATCGCGTTTGCGGAGGACGTTTTTGGCGGCATCGATGTGCTGGTGAACAATGCCGGTGTACTGCATGTCGCCTCCATGGAGGACACCACCCTGGCCGACTTCCGGCAGGTGATGAACATCAACCAGGTTGGCGCCTTTCTCGGGATGAAAGCCGTCATCGGTCCGATGAAGCGTCGCGGTGGCGGGGCCATTGTCAATATTTCGTCGTTCCAGGCCTTGCAGTGTTCCAACGGCCTTATTGCCTATGCCGCATCCAAGTGGGCCATCCGCGGCATGACCAAAACGGCGGCGGTGGAACTGGGCCGCTACGGTATCCGCGTCAACAGTATCCACCCGGGCGGCATCCACACCTTGATGGGCGGAGCCACCGGGGAGCAACCCGGAGAACAAGACAATGCCCCGTACAGCAACCAGCCCATCCCCCGCATCGGCAAGGCAGAGGAAGTGGCCCGGGTGACACTGTTCCTCGCCACCGACGAAGCGAGCTATTGCACGGGTTCGGAATTCCCGGTGGATGGCGGCTGGAATGCCGGCCTCAGGGTAGACATACTGCCGTCGAGCTAGGGTCTTTGATATTGCGGTCTCGACGCGAAAGCAGGCCTGCGCCGTTGGTAGGTATCGTCGGTGCGCTTCGTTCCTCAGCACACCCTATTACCGAGCCCTAGTGACGGAGCCCGAGGAAAAAGCATAGGGTGCGCTGAGGAACGAAGCGCACCGCAGCAACCCCGGCATAGCGTTATCATTCCATGGCAACCTGACGGTTCGGCACCTCCCACATAAAAATCCGCAATGATTTTCCGGCTGCCAGAAATTGCACATCATGTCATTAGTTTCACTTCCCCACTGAGTCCTGTTTTCGAACCTGTTGGCTGAAACACTATATCTTTTCCAATTGTTCCAAATCCATGCCCGTGATCGAATGCCTGTCATGCGCCCAGGAACCGATAACGCTCTATCTCTTTGCACGAAAAAAGAAGTGCCTGAAATCGATTCTGGCGATTTTTATCAACATAGCGGCAAGCGATTTTTCACATAACAAATCCAGCCAATAGTGGTTTATCGAAAGCACTATTGCACGATGCCAACCATCTCTTCTGGCAGGATAATAAGGGGATATAAAAATGACCAGAAAAACTCCCGCGCAGCCTATGCCCAACCGGGTTTTAACCGCGGCGGCAAGAGGAATCATGAGTACCGCCAGGATGGTTCCCGCAATCTGCCTCGGCGCCTCCGGCGTGCTTGCAGCCATTCCCGCCCAATCCCAGGTGCTCGACGAAATAGTGGTGACGGCGAGAAAACGGGCGGAATCCATGCAGGATATTCCCGTTGCCGTCAGCAGTTTCAGCGGCGACAGTCTGAAGTCTCTCGGCGCCGCGGACATCTCCGACGTTTCATTCCACACGCCGAATATGATTTTCACCACTTCGATGACCAGCGATTCCACCATCAAGCCGTCCATCAGGGGCCAGGCCCAGAATGACAATGTCAGCACCCTGGATCAATCGGTGGGTATCTACATTGACGATGTCATCTGGACACGGCCCATCGGCGCCAACATGAACCTGGCGGATATCGAGCAGGTGGAGGTGCTGCGCGGCCCGCAGGGCACCCTGTTCGGCCGCAACACCACCGGGGGCGCAGTACTTGTCTCCACCAAGAACCCCGTCTTCCACCGCGAGGCCCGTGTCGGCGCCAGTATCGGCAATTACAATAGCGGCGACTATAACCTGATGATCAACGCCCCCCTGATCGAAGACAAACTGGCATTCCGCCTCGCCTACGACGTGCAAAAAAGGGATGGCTGGCAGAAAAATACCATTTCGGGCCACGAGACCGGGCAAAAGGACATCGAGAACATTATCGCCAAACTGCTCTTCACACCCCGGGATGATCTTCAATTTCTGCTGAAGCTGGATCGCAACGAAGGCGATTACTACATCCGCGATCAGGTGGTTACCTACTTCGACACCGAGACCGGGGCTCCCGCCTATGGCGGCGCCGATCCCATCGCCATATTCTCCGGCGGCCAGGAAAGCATGGCGGATTACGTCAGCACCGACTATAAACGTCCCTCCACGGACCCTGCCAACAAACCCCTGACGCAATGGCGCCATCAGGGTATCTCCCTGACCAGCACCTGGGATGTCACCTCCGACATAGCCATCAAGGCGGTGGGTGCCTACAGGGAACTGGACGAATGGACGGCGAACCACGATTACGACAACTCACCCTATCCGATTCTCACCGTCTCCATTGGCCTTGAAGGCCATCGCATGTGGAGCGGTGAACTGCAGATCACCGGCAGTTCGTTGAATGACCGGCTCAACTGGACGGCGGGTCTGTTCGCCTTTGAGGAATCAGGGTTGGATAATTCGATCAGTGATTTCGGTGCGGAATTCCGCCAGAACACCCGCGCCGATATCGAAAACGACAGTCAGGCATTTTTCGCCCAGGCCGACTATCGATTCAATGAAAAGCTGACCGCCACGCTCGGATTGCGCTACACCGAAGAGTCAAAAAAGATGACGTCGATGAACCGGGCCATTTCCAGTGCTGATGGCGGTTTTCTTTTTTGCTTCGTGCCTTCCATCTTTACCGGGGTCGCCGACGAAACCGACGAGGCGGGTTGCCGGGCCGATTTCAAACGCAAGGATGACTCGGTCGATTACAGCTTTATGCTGACCTATAATTTTTCTCCGGACAAAATGGGCTATTTCAAGACCGGCACGGGTTTTCGCAGCGGTGGGCAGAATCTCCGCGGTGGCATTCTGGCGGACCGCGACTCACTGGTGTCGTTGCAGTCATTCCGGGATTTCGCCCCGGAGGAAGTCACCGAATACGAAATCGGCATCAAGGCCGACTGGCTGAATTCGCGCCTGCGCACCAACATTGCCGCCTTTTACTCCGACTATCAGGATATCCAGCGCTCAACGCTCATTGCCGTCCCCGGCGGCGCCGTTGCCACGGTGGTGTCCAATGCCGCCGAAGGCTCCATCCAGGGCATCGAGGTAGAGATCAACGGCATCATCACCGACAACTGGCAGGCGGGCGCCACCCTCGGCTGGATAGATACCGAATACGATCGCTTCGACGACTTCGACCAGGTGGGCAATCCGGTCGATCGCAGCGGCGAACCTTTCCCAGCCACCCCCGAATACACCTACAGTCTCTGGTCGGCCTACGTCCTCGACGTGACTGTGGGCAGCGTCACCGCCCGCGCCGACTACAGCTGGCACGACAAGCATTACACCTTTGCCACCGGCAGGACCACCGGCAGCGATACCCCCGCCGAGGGACTGCTCAATGCCAGGCTGCAATGGGACCTGTCCACCAACTTCGAGCTTGCCCTTTGGGCGCGCAATATCACCAACAACGTCTACCGGGTTTACGGGCTCGAGCTGTTCGACAGCTATGGCTACGCCACCGGCATCGGCAATGTCCCGCGCACCTGGGGTCTCGATTTCACTTATCACTTTGGCAATTGACATTGCGGGGTAAGAGCAGCGGATGAAAACCACAGGTATCAGCCTCGAAGGGCGCGTTGCCATCGTCACTGGAGGCGGCGGCAAGATCGGTGAAGCCAGCGCCCGGGCCCTGGCCCTCGCCGGCGCCCGCGTCGTTGTCGCCGACATCGATCTGCACAGCGCCGAACGTGTCGCCGCCGCCATCGGGCAGGCCGGCGGCAACGCCCTGGCGCATCCGGTGGAGCTGGTGGAAGAAGACAGCATCGTCGCCCTGCATCGCGCCGCTCTCGACCACTACGGGCAGATCGACATCCTCCACAACAATGCCGCGGATGTCAGTCGCCACCAGATGGCCGCCGATGCCATGGTGACCGCCATGGACCCCCGCGTCTGGGACCGCGCCTTCGAAGTCAATACAAGGGGCGCCATGCTGATGATCAAGCACAGCGCCCAGGCCATGATCAAGGCGGGTGGCGGCGCCATTATCAACACCAGCTCCGGCGTGTCGCTGCTCGGGGATATATTCAATCCGGCCTACGCCAGTTCAAAAGGCGCGATCAACTCGTTGACCCGCAATGTCGCCGCCCAGCTGGGACGAAACAATATCCGCTGCAACGCCATCCTCCCCGGCCTGGTATTGACCGAGCACTCGCGGGCGATGCTCGGCGATGAACAGCTGGCCATGCTCCAGCGCCATACCCTCATGCCCCGGTTCGGGGTCGCGGATGATATCGCCTCGCTGGTGCTGTTTCTCGCCAGCGACCACGCCAGCTTCATCACCGGCCAGTTGATCTCCGTTGACGGCGGCCTGCAGGCCCACCAGCCCTGGTACGGCGACGTTGCGAGGCCGGTGGACGACTGAATGGACCGGGCCAATGACAACAGCAGAACGATCACGCTGTGCACGAGCTGAACTCCCTGGGCCGGCAAAAATGGGAGGCCGTGGTCTTTGGCCGGGCTACCGAGCTCCACACACTCCGGATCAAACGGGGCGCGGTGATTTTTCCTGAAACCACGATCAAAACAGAGCAGACCTCATCATGAGCCTCAAACGGATCTTCGAACCGCTGAAAATCAGAAACGTCGAAATTCCCAACAGGATTTCCCGTTCGGCCCACGGCACCATGCTGTCTGATTACGGCGCCATCAGCGACCGTCTGATCGACTACCATGTGGCGAGGGCCAAAGGCGGTGTCGGCCTCACCATCCTCGAAGCGGCCACGGTGCATCCCACCTCCGTCCTCAGTCTTGCCAATTTCGACGACACCGTCATCGCCGGCTACAAACGTCTGATGGCGGCGGTGAAACCCTATGACATGCGCGTATTCCAGCAGATCTGGCACGCCGGTCATATCTACCCCACCCCCGACCAGGCGCCGCCCTGGGGCGTCTCCGCCATCCCCAACCCCGCCACCGGCATAGTCCCCAACCCCATGGGGAAAGCCGAGATCGAGGAAGTCATCGCCTATTTCGCGGCAGCCGCGCGGCGCTGCCGCGAAGGTGGCATCGAGGGCGTCGAGGTGCATGCCGCCCATGGCTACCTGATCATGCAATTTCTGTCGAAATTGACCAACAAGCGCGAGGATGAATACGGCGGCTCCCTGGAAAACCGCATGCGCTTCCTGCGGCGGATCCTGCAGGCGGTGCGCAGCGCAGTGGGGGACGACTACCCGGTGGGCATCCGCGCCGGGGCCAGCATCGCCGACGGCGGCCTCGATGAGGAGGAACTGATCACCGTGGTGCGCCAACTGCACGCGGAAAACCTCATCGACTTTCTCGACGTCAGCTGGAGCGATTACTACAACTTCAAATTCGTCGCCGCCATGGATCACCCCATGGGCTACCAACTGTCATCGAGCGCGCGGATCACCGCTGCCGTCAAGGATATTCCCCGCATCGTGGTGGGCCGCTTCCGCACCCTGGAGGAAGCCGAACAGCTATTGCGCGACGGCGTCGCCGACATGGTTCATATGACCCGCGCCCATATCGCCGATCCCGACCTGGTGCGCAAGACCCGGGCGGGACACCCGGAACAGGTCCGGCCCTGTATCGGCTGCAACCAGGCCTGCTGGATGGGCACCAATCTCGGCTACCCCATCGCCTGCACCGTCAACCCCGCCGCCGGCAGCGAGGGCACCCTGGCCGAGGACCTGATCGTGGCGGCGCCCAGGCCCGGCCATGTGCTGGTGGTGGGCGGCGGCCCGGCGGGCATGGAAGCGGCGCGGACTGCGGCATTGAAGGGGCACCGGGTGACCCTGCTTGAAGCGGCGCCCAACCTCGGCGGCCAGGTCGCCGTCGCCAAGCTGGGTCCGCGGCTGCACAGCATCGGCGATATCGGCCACTGGCTCGAGCAGGAAATCTATCGCCTCGGTGTCGAGGTGCGCACCAACACCTACGCCGACGTGGACGATGTCATCGGCGAAAACCCCGACTACGTGATTATCGCCACCGGCGCCCTGCCCCGCGACAACGGTATGCAGTACGAGCATCCCGACCACCCGGTCCCCGGCTACGATCTCGGCCACGTGATTTCCGGGATGGAATTGTTCACCAATCCGGGGCGAAAGCTGGGCACAAGCGCCGTCGTCTTCGATGACGTCGGGCACTATGAAGCCATCTCCGCGGCGGAATACCTGATCTCGAAGGGGCTTGCCGTCACCTTTGTCACCCGCTTTGCGGTGATGGGACCGCAAGTGGAGTTCGTCACCCGGGTAGACCCGGCACTCCGCCGCTTTGCCGAGAACGGCGATTTCCGTTTGCTGATCCGCAGCCAGTTGGAAGAGATCGCCGCACACAGCTGCCGGGTCCGCACCGCGTATCGCGGCCAGGCGGAAGACATTGCCGCCGACACCGTCGTCTTCATCAATGCCAAGGAACCTCTGCGCGAGCTGTACGACGCGCTGCGCGAACAGGGCTACAAGCTCGGCGACAACCTCGCCATCATCGGCGACGCGCGGGCGCCGAGGGATCTTCACCTCGCCATCACCGAGGGGCATCGCCTGGTTCGGGCGCTGGTCTGAAGACCAGCTCCGGCGGGCGGCGACCGGCGGGCAAGGCTTGGCAACCTGTACGCCGCTCGGCGCCGGGTAGCGGACAAGAAAATAACACCAGGAGAAATGTGAATGGGCAACAATCAGTGGGATACGGAGTGTGACATCCTGGTCGTCGGCTCCGGCGCCGGCGGCTTGACGGCTGCGGTGGTGGCCGCGGACCGCCATGCCGAGACCCTGGTGGTGGAAAAGGGGGAGCGTTTCGGCGGCACCTCGGCCACCTCCGGCGCCGTGCTGTGGATTCCCCTCAGCCACCTGGCGGAGGCGGCGGGAGCACAGGATTCGCCACAAGAAGCCTTCACCTATATCAAGGCCCTGGCCGGCGACGATGCCGCTGATGACTTGATCCAGACCTTCATTGCCCGCGGCCGGGAAATGCTTCGCTATATGGTCGATAACTCCGACGTGGCCTATAAGCCCATCCCCTACCCGGATTACCGGTCGGAACAACCCGGCGGCAAGAGCGGCTGGCGCAGTCACGACTGTGTGCCTCTCGACGGCAGGTTGCTGGGCGGCGATCTCGACCACCTGGAACGCCCCCACGTTTCGAATATGCTGTTCGGCCGCTTTGTCTGGAACTCCATCGACGCCTCCAAGCTGGTCACCCGCACCCCGGGCTGGATCGGCGCGATGCTGCGCACCCTGTGGCGCCATTACTCGGATGTGGGCCAGCGCTTGCGGTCGTCCCAGTCCCGCTACCTGACCGGGGGCAATGCCCTGATCGGCCGCCTCAAGCTCTCCCTGGACAAGCGCGGTGTCCCCCTGTGGCTGAACACGACGCTGCTGGAACTGGTTAGCGATGACCACGGACGCGTCAGCGGCGCCATCGTCGAGCGCGAGGGCCGCCGCCTGGCGGTCAAGGCCCGCCGCGCGGTCATTCTCGCCGCCGGCGGCTTCGAACACAGCCCGGGACTGCGCGCACGACACCTGCCCGCCTCGCCCAACACCGAGTGGAGCGGCGCCCAGGGAAACAATACCGGCGACGCCATGGTCGCCGCCCTCGGCGTGGGCGCGGGGGCGGCGATGCTGGATTCGGCCTGGCGCGCCCCGGTGGTGCGCGTGCCCGGGGAAGACCGGGCGCGGCCCCTGTTCATCGAGCGGTCATTGCCCGGCGCCATCATCGTCAACCAGGCGGGCAACCGCTACATGAACGAAGCCGTCGATTACCACTGCGCCGGCCAGGCGATGATCGACAACGCCGCCACCGGCACTTGCCCCTCGTTCATCCTGTTCGACTCGCTGTTCAAGTGGCGCTACCCGATGGGGCCGGTACTGCCCATCATCCCCATATGGATGCACCCCAAGGCGGTGCGGCAGATACTCGTCCAAGCCCGCGACTGGGACGAGATGGCCCGCAAGCTGAATATCGACCCCGCCGCGCTGAAAGCAACCATCGATCGCTTCAACGCCAATGCCCGCCAAGGGCGAGACCCGGATTTTCACCGCGGCGAGACCCTCTACGAGCGGATTTTCGGCGACCAGAAACTCGAGGCCAATCCGAGCCTGACGCCACTGGCAAAGGCACCTTTCTATGCACTGCCCGTATACCCCGGAGATATAGGCACCAATGGCGGCCTGCGCATCGGCATCAACGCCGAGGTGCTCGACAGCGATGGCCAGCCCATACCCGGACTCTACGCCACCGGCAACATCACCGCCTCGGTCATGGGGCGCGGCTACCCCGGCGGCGGCGCGACCATCGGGCCGGCCATGACTTTCGGTTATCTCGCCGCGCGCCACGCCGCGCCGGGCGACACCGCCGCGGAGGCCTGAGTGGTGAGCGCCGGGATCAGTTCGCAGGATGTCGCGTCGATACTGGAAATCCACCAGCTGAAGGCCCGCTACTTCCGCCTGGTGGACGGCAAGAACTGGGTCGATCTCGCCGGCATCTTTACCCGCGACGCCACGCTGTTTTTCCCCGAAAACCAGGACGAACCCATCGCTGTCGATGCGGGAATTCCCTTTATTGCCGAGGCCCTCGCCGGGGCGGTGAGTATCCACCACGGCCATATGCCGGAAATCGACATCGTCTCCGCCACCGAGGCCCGGGGTATCTGGGCCATGGAAGACCGTATTTTCTGGCCGTCGGGCTCGACCAATCCCCTGGGCCTGGAATCGCTGCACGGTTACGGTCACTACCACGAGCAGTACCGGCGGATAGATGGCCGCTGGCTGATTCACTCCCTCAAAGTGACGCGGTTGTGGACCCGGGGCATTCCCCCGGCCCGCTCGATCCGCTGATGGCCGTTTGCTGTGTATAGCCGCGGCAGCGGATCAATCGACCCTGCTAAAAATTAAAGGAGAACGCCATGCCACGTCTTGCCAATAAAGTCGCCATCGTCGCCGGAGGCGCCACCGGCATCGGCGCTGCCTGTGCCAGCCGCTATGCCGCCGCGCCCTGGCCGCTTTTCTCGCCAGCGACGAGTCCGGCTACATCACCGGCCAGCGCCTGCGATGGCGGACATTTCGTCCACCAGCCGCAGATGGCGGATGTGCGCAGGGCTGTGGCCGGCATCCGCTGACGCCGGTCAACGGCGCGGGAAATCCCGGGGGGTTACCCGGCTGAGTTCGATGCCGGAGCCAATCGGCAACAGCACGGAATCGATGCGCTCGTCGGCCAGCACGCGGTTGCGGTAGGCGATGGCGTTGGCCTTATTGTCAGGAGGGAAAATCATATTGTCGGCCACGATCATCGCGCCGTCGGCCAGCAGCGGCCGGAGCCGGTCAAAACAGGGAATGTAGAGATCCTTCCACAGGTCGATCAGCACGAAATCCACCGGCCCTGTCATCGCCTCGAGGGAGGCAAGGGCATCGCCTTCGACAAAGGTCACCACGTCTTCCAGGTCGACTTCTCTCAGCAAACCTTTGGCGTAGGCAATCTTGCCGCCATGCAGTTCCAGGGAGATCACCCGCCCACCCGTTTCCCTGGCGGCCTCGGCCAGCCACAGGGTCGAATAGCCATAGGACGAGCCGACCTCGACAATCAGCTGCGAGCCGGCGGCCTTGATCAGGTCATTCATCAGGCGCCCGGTTTCCGGCCCGACCGGCAACAGGTAGTCGTCGATCTTCGCCAGGGACTGTTCCCGGCTGATACCGGCCTGCTCCGCCTGTTCGTCCCGCCAGCGCTGCTCCAGCCCGGCGAGAAGATCGATCAGTCTTGGATCCATAGGAATATACCCCACCAGAGTTGTGGTTCAGAGTTATGGCTCATCCCACACCACATGGACCACCTCGGGGCCACGGAACTGCATTCCCCGGACGACCGGTGCGGAATGAACCGGATCGAGGCGCAAATTGGGCAGGTCGAGCAGCAGATTCATCGCCGCGTCGATTTCCAGCTTGGCCACCGGCATGCCCAGGCACATGTGCGCCCCATAGCCGAAGCCCAGGGTCGGTATCGATGGCCGATCGATATCAAAGTCATTGGGATGCTCGAACAGCGTTTCGTCGCGCAGCGCGGAGGCGATCACGATCGAAACCGCGGCCCCGGCCGGGATCGCAACCCCGCCGATATCGGTATCTTCCGCCGCCTGCCTGGCGAGGAAAGCGGCTACCGGCTCCAGGCGCATCGATTCCTTGAGCACTTTGGGCAATAGTGAACGATCCGCCCTCAGCCGCGCAAGCACATCGGGATTGGCAAACAAGTGCACCAGCAGATTGGACATTGTCCGGGTGGTGGACTCCGCGGCGGCCGGCAGCAGCATCCGCACGATGTCGCCGATTTCATCATCGCTCAGCGCGCGGCCCTCGAATTCGGCCCGGATCAACCGGGAGATCATATCCTCGCCATCCGCGCCCGCGGCCCGCCGATCGGCGACCACAGCGACAATGAAGTCATGCAATTTGTGGGAGGCCTCGAAGGCGCGGGCCATGGTCAGCTCGGCCTTTGCCGGATCGACCTGCGGTCCCGCCAGCACGCGCAGCGCCAGGTCGGCGAAATATTCGACCGATTCCGGATCGTCGGCAAAGCCGAGAATCGCATAGATCGTGCGGATCGGGAACGGCAGGAACAGTTCCGATACCAGCTCCGCATGGCGCTTTTGCCTGAGGGCGCTGCCGAAAACGTTCTCGGTGAGTGGCGTGATCAGGGTATCCTGCCAGCGCTTGAGCACAGCCGGCGCGAAACAGGGTTGCAGCAGGTTGCGCAGGGACCGATGCGCCGCGCCGCTGCGACCGCTGAGAAACATATCCCCGAAGAAACTGCCCAGCCCGTCGGTCAGCAACTCGGTGGTCCACAGCCTGTCATTGCGCAGCACCTCGGTGATGTCGGCGTTGCGAAACAGGGTGAAAACCTTGCGCCCGCGATTGGCGTAATCCGCCTGCGAGGGTACGCCATAACGAGCGAGGATATCCCCTTCCATGACCGGGCTCGTCGCGCGCAACCGCGCGTAGAGAGAGTGCGGATCATCGAGGCCCGCACCATCGTAAATCGCGCTTACCGCGGTGAAGGCGGGTTCGCCGTCGGCGCCGGAAGCTGATGGGTCATGTGTGGTCATGGCAGGCTGATCCTTGAACCCTGTATTGCGAACCAGGGCCTGTTGATGTTTCGGCATCGACTATTGGCAAAGGAAAGACCATCTTCATGCCTGCGGTTCCTGTGGTGCGCTTCGTTCCTCAGCGCACCCTATGCTCATTCATCCTGTGGTGCGCTTCGTTCCTCGGCGCACTCTCTACTCTATTCATCTTTTGTTGCGCGCTTCGTTCCTCGGCACACTTCTATTCTATCCATAGGGTGTGCTGAGGAACGAAGCGCACCGGGCCGCAGCCTGCTTTTGCCCGGTCGGCGAAACCTCGACAGGCCCTAGAGAAAAACAGCCAGGTTATGGGTTCCGATCGTCGTCTGGTCCGCGAGGATCTTGCGGTCCAGCAGCCGGTAGCTGCTGTCCGGCAATTTCCTGATCAGATCGAACCGCTCCGCGGTCACCAGATCGGTGCGGTAATCGTCATCCTGGGTGCGAATCAGCAACAGCGAACTCGTCGCACGGAACAGCGCC
>Ga0265293_10011576_pt1 | contig 11959 bp, 21 predicted proteins | sample Munlanlewell138R_FD_192505 | JGI IMG/M metagenome (GOLD analysis project Ga0265293, IMG submission 192505) | Leachate microbial communities from a municipal landfill in Southern Ontario, Canada - Leachate well 138R | ecosystem: Engineered > Solid waste > Landfill > Unclassified | place: Canada... | reverse complement strand
TCCACTACCATAACCTCTTTCAGCTTCACAGCATAATACACGATACTTTTTACCAGTTTTATTATGTATAAAAGTATTCACTAACTGAAAATCTCCGGTAACTGTTCTATAAATTCTTTTTTTATCATATCTGCTATTTCTCTCATTTGAGGATGAGCTGCCTCTGCACATCTTAAATCAAAGAAATGTAACCATGCTCTTAAATTTAAAGTCATCACTATCTCCGTCTTAAGTGAGTTAGGAAGAACAGAACGAGCTATTTGGGGAGAAGTTCCAAAGGAAATCATTTTAAGATATTCTTCTTCAGCAGTTTCCATTACCTTAGTCCAAGAAATATATTCTTGAGTGCTTAAGTTAGGAGGTCTAATAAAAGTTATTTCTCCACCAAATTTATCTTTTCCATAATTGCAATAACGGGTAGATTCCTGACTATAACTACATCCTATTCTATGTCTAACTATTTCATGAGTAACTCCTCTATCACATATAACTCTAACGGTTATAGCTATATGTTCTAATACGGAATCGTGTTTTCTTTTTTTTATCATAGATACAAATTTAGAAGCAGAGTCTTCAGTTATTTTATCCTCACTCTTATAACAGGTTCTACCACACCTCTCTAGGTGTTTTAATATATAATCCCTGTCTATAGGAGTTATTATCTCTATACTTGGTTTTATTATTTTCATAATTCATCTCCTTAACTCAAATAACATTTTAGTTTTATCAATTATATTATTAGCTTCTTTAATACTTATTTCTTTTAATACTTTATCTTCCCTACTTCCATAAACAGAGGAGGGTAATATTAATTTAGAATTAGATAAATAATATCCGTATACATGAAACCATCTCCATTTACTCTCACTCATATCAAATCTAAATTTCTGAAGTTTAATTTGTTTTCCTCTTTTATATGTTCTATAAATAATATCATCGTCAATATAATAGGATAATATTCTATTATATTTTTCTATGTTTTCATTTATTTTCCAAAGAGGTTGACCCATCATTTCCTCAATTCATATACCATAGCTGTTATTCGTTTTTCTTCATCTAGATTTTTCTTAGTTATCTCCTTAAGTCCTTTTATGAAATCTGGATGGTAATAATCTTTCATTATCCAACCATATTCTTTATTTTCTTTCTTAAATCCATAGTAATAAACTTTAAGAGCGTGATTTCCGGTTTCCCAAGTAAATGCTCTGGCTATTTTAAATAATTCACCCGTATCTTCATTTTTAAAATAATAAGTAATAGTTCTCATATTAATACCTTAACATAAAATGAGATTGTTTAACTTCTCCTTGAAAATAATCAAGACAAAACTCTTCAGCTAATTTTTCATCGAAATCTTTGCATGAATAAATATTTAGGGAAATCTTTCCTAAATTATCAAAACTATGAAGTGTTATGTTAGATGTTTTCAGGAATAACACAACACTATGACCCTTTAGATGCAAAAAATCCTCTGTTCTTTTATTAGAATCTTCTAAATATTCCCATGTATGGATTTGTACAGCATCCATACCTATGTGATTACATAAATTATAGACAAATTTTTCTAGATTTTCTTTTCCAAATCTTTCAATATTGCAATTATGTATATCTAGTATTAGTTCAACTCCGAGTAATTCTCCGCTATTAATTAATCCCTGTCTTTTTTCTTCTCCCATGATAAATCTCCTCTATCCACTTAACTCATTGATTAATCCCTGTAAAAATTTAGCTACATTCATCATAACTCTACAAATAATTAAAGTCAATATTATTTTTTTAATTCTAATATCATTATTATTTTCTCAGCTCCAGTATCATCTCAATTTTATGTTTTTCTTCCTCAGATATATTTTCTTTCCATAATAAAATCTCACTGTAATTAAACTTTGAAGACAAAAGTTCTTTCACTGTTCTGTTATTAAATTCATCTATTATTCTATTATAAATATCTTCTTTACCAAAATCATCCATATTCAAATTAAATTTTTTATACAAATCAAATCCATACGTCAACACATAAATTAATCTATTTTGTTGTTTAGCTAGAAATCTTTGAGCATACTCAACACTTTTAGAGAGAGGTATATCTAAAGGTTCAGCCTTTAGATATGTTTCATCGTGTCTTGAAATGGGTATTAATTCGTACATTACTTACCAAGCTCCTCAGTCATCTTGAATTGATTTTCCCAATCAGATAATAAATTATCTGGTATCATTCTATCACTTAATAATTTTTTAAGGTAATGATAATAATACTTATCCTTTTTAATGTAATCATTTCTCAATAACCAACCTCCCCCATACGCTTCAAATTCATATTCGTATTTTTCATTATATTTGTATAGACATCTTAGAGTTTCTTTGATAAATGGAATAAAATCAGTATGTGCAAAAATTAATTTGTTCTCTATAGGTATTATTAATTGAAAGACATGAGTGTATGACGGTATTATAGTTGGATTAGTATATGTATGATAATTTAAAAAATACCTATATTTAGATACTTCGTTAAAATTGTCAAAGATGTATCTTACCTCTGGACTTCTCATATCTATATCCAAAAACATTAATCCCACGTATTAAACCCTACCATCAATCTTCAAATAACTTTCAAATACTGTAAATTTAGCATTAAACTTCTTAGCTAGTCTCTCTGCTTCAATCTCAGCTTTCTCTTTAGATGTATGTCTGTAGGTAACTGGAAATTCTTTTCCACTACGAGTATCTCTCATAATCAACCATTGTTTATTTTTATCTTTTCTTTTAATCATATTCAAAACTCCTTTTATCTAAGCTTTAAAATTATATTTAGGTTTAACCATTTCTAGTATGTTTACTGATTCTCCTATATTATCTATAATATCATTAATTGATTTATATGCCATAGGAGATTCGTCCAAAGTAGATATTTTAACAGAAGTAGAATAAATACCTTCCATTTCTTTAGTAAATTCTTCCATAGATAGATTTTCCTTAGCTTTTCTCCTAGAAAGAACTCTTCCAGCACCGTGAGGAGCAGAGTAGTTCCAATCTATATTTCCTCTACCTTCACATATTAAAGAACCATCTCTCATATTAATAGGTATAATTAATTTCTGACCTCCGAAAGCAGACACAGCTCCTTTACGTATAACATTAGACATATCTATATAGTTATGGATAGTATCAAATTCATCTTCTAAGTCTTCGGAAGTAATATCTAGATATTCAAATAATATCTTATCTATCATAACTTGTCTATTAATAGAAGCAAATTCCTGAGCTATCTTCATACATCTAAGATACTGGTCTCTGAAACCACCCTCTAGGTATTTTAAACTCTTATCTATTCCTATTTCAGTACATTCTTCCTCAGCTTGTTTTTGAAAATAGGTAGCAACTCCATGACCGAAATTACGACTACCTGAATGAATAGATAGATATTGATAATCTTTATCATCTTCAGATAATTCGCAGAAATGATTTCCTCCTCCTAAACTTCCTATCGACTTTAAGTGGTAGTTAAATTTATCTTCATTTTTAATTATACGACAAACTTTAGCTATTTCATCTTTAAAATTATCATTTAGAAATATACCGTTATATATTTTATCATTAACTCCCTGACCATGAGGAATATTATTTCTAATGAATGTATCTAAACCTTCAAAATTAGTTATGGTTTTAGGTTTTAACTTTACAGTTCTAACACCGCAGCCAATATCAACTCCAATTAAGTTTGGAATTATCTTCCCACTATTGTTAGTAGAAGTAAATCCGATAACGCAACCTGCTCCGGCATGGCAATCTGGCATTATCCTTACCGATTCTCCTTCAAATGCTGGATGATTACATATAGAATATATTTGAGATAATGCTTCAGGTTCTACATTATCTGTATATATTTTAGCTTTAGTGTATTTTCCTTCTATTTCAAACATTATTATCTCCTTATTTCCACATATAAATTCTTTTTAGTTTACCCACCTTCATTATTGAATGACGTTTGAAATTATTCTCTTCTACCATCTCTAAAAATTTTTCATATTCCCACTCATCAATCCAATCATGTAAAATAGATTCTTCATGAGTTCCTTCTTTTATTATAGAATCAGGGTCATCATAATCTAATAATCTTATAGCATTTTGTTTCATAAGTCTTCTTATTTCAGAATTACTATATTCGGGGTAATGACTTTTTATATATTCAACAAATATTTTAGTCTCTTCTTTATCTAAACAAAAAATAGAATCTTTCATCCTGAATACTCCAATATCTTATAATTATTATAAGACTTAATGAAATTAATTTCAATACATTGAAGATTAATTGTTAAATTATCGTTACATTATTTTTTAAGTTCTTCAAACATTTTTGCTTTATCTATGTGAAGTTGTATTATCTCACTCAGTTCCCAACCACATTCATATTCTAAAACATAAAAGTCATAATTGTCTCTTATTATACTTGGATGTTCATGATTTCTACTATAGAAATAATGACAATTTCCTGAATCAAAATATCTCCTTGTCAGTCCGTTAGATTCATAATAGTATGGATACTCATCACAATAACATAAATCACTAACTGCTAATATCTTTTCTCCAGTGTTATTAACTATAGCTGTTTTAATATACATAGAAAAAGGGAAAATATTGAGAGTATTTTTACTAACTAGCAAGTAAGAATTATTCGGATTTGGATATGAATTATTATATCTATCAAATAAACCACAATTTAATAGATAGTCAAATTCTAAATTTTCATCTAACCTATAAGACATTATTTCACTAGTTCTAACATCATTTTGTGTTTACTAACATCTTCTAATAAGCATATAAGTCTTCTATTTATTATAATATCTTTATCATTTTGGAATGAAGCTATTACTTGACTAGGAAGATAACTTTCCACCATCTCTTGATACTCTGTCTTAATTACTTTAATAGATTTCATATAATCTAGCTTAAGATAAGGTTTATATGTTTCTATGTATCCATTATCCCAATTATTTTTAATTCCAACTCTTCCTTCGCTGATACTTAGTTTAAATAATTTATTTTCTTTTTTACAATAACCATAAAAAAGAAATTTCCAATTATTATTTTGATTCATTTATATAATCCTTATACACAAAAGCAATATATAAATGGCACATACCAAATCTAAATCCTCTTAAGTTAAAACTGGTCTTAAACAATTCAGCAGATTTAAATTTAACTGGATTATAAGATAAGAATATACCAAAATGATACTTATAAATTCCCACCACAAAACATATTAAATCTGTAAAACTATTATTGAAATTTTTATTCATAAGGAACATCCTCAATTTTATAATATTCATATTTGTTTTCTGTGTATATAGATACTTCTTTTTTGTCTTTTCCAGCAAATCCACAACTCCCACAACACCATCCGATTTTGTGTAAATCATTACAGATAGGGCAAAACTCTAAGTCTCCGTAAGACATGGCTTCTTCTATAAGTTCATCCTTTTTCCACTTACGGTATTTAACACCTAATTTATTTCTAAGTTGTTTTAGATTCATAATTATATTACCTCATTATTTAGTTTTAGGAGGTTCTCCAGTTACTATACCGCATGGAGAAGCACACCTTTTGGTTAATTCGGTTGATTCATTAAAGAGTTTCTCTTCTTTATGTAATTTTGAAAATACGAGAAATTTATCTCCCCTATTTAATTTATTAAAGGCTTGGTGATTTATAAATAATCTAAGAAGATTCTCAAAATCTTCCACATCACAACTACCCCAAGAAGGTAAGGGGGTTGGGTTTTTAAATCCTAATATATGACTTGGATAATTATTATCATAACGTCTTCCGTTTTTATCAGTTTTCATAAAACTAAAATCTAGATTCCAATATCTACGTTTTTTGTTTAAATTAAATAAATTTTTAAACCAATTAAACATATTATTAACTCCATTTTGAATTAACTAATTCATTCCACCCGACTGGATATGTACGTGCATGTGTACGGTTAGCCCAAGATTCTAAGGTATAAGTACCATCATTATTTAACCATAAAGTAATATTACAATTATGTATTCTATTCCCTGTCCTATAACGACATGCTAAGGGTTCATTAAAAGTATGATATTTTGCTCCATTAGCAGTATCAAAAGCCCAATGAAAAATAACTGGTTTAGTCTTACCAAATATTGTGAGGTCGCAAGTTAATCTACGAGAACCATATTGATTGGGTTCTTCTTTTACTATATTAGAAATCTTAGCGTTTCTCATATCGCTTCTCATTTCTCATTTATATAATCATTATAAGAGAAAAAGAGTCTTTATGCAAGACTCTTTTTTATAAAATTAATATTTATTTACAAACTACCTGACAAGTCTAGGTATTAAGACTCCCAGTTTATGTTTCCATACTCCTTTAATATTATCTTCTGCCAATTTAACAAGAGCTTCTAAATTATCATCATGTACATTATCTAAATCAGATAAATTATCTGGTAAATCACACTGAAGTCTGAAATAATTATTTTCTGTACTATATGTTTTGTCTAAAACATAATCTGAAGTATCAGATTGACCATCTGAAGTGAATTTGAATAATTTTGTAGCCCAAGTTAGAATATTAAATTTATCAAGGTCTCTCTTACTTAGAGGAGTCATAATAGAACCAGTACCTAAAGATACTATATCAAATTTCTCATTCTTACCGTAATATTTCTGAGCTTCCACTAATCCAAACAAAGCAGGGTTGTTAGCAAAAAGTCCTCCGTCAAGACAAACCATATTGTTAAATTCAAAAGGTTCAAAATAAGTAGGAGCTGCTGATGTGGCTCTAGCACATTCCCACATTTTAAAATTTTTGAATCTCTCATTGTAAGATGCAAAGAAAGTAGCTGAAGCAGTCGTAGTATCGTAAGTAGTTATTACTGTAGGTTTAATACATTGAGATATGTCATATCCTTCAAATACTTCTTGTAATACAGATTCTATATTTTCAGATTTAAACTTAACATCACTCCACGGAACTTTAAACAATCTTTTTTGAAATATTTTTTTACCTTTTTGACCTATGTATAATTGAAGTATAGATGATAAAGGTACTGGATTAGGTTTAGTAAGCATTAATGCTATTATACCTCCAGTAGAAGTTCCAACTATTAAATCAAATATTTCATGAATACGTTTTCCAGTTCTCCTTTCAATCTCCATAAGAAGAATTGTAGGTACAATACCTCTGATTCCGCCCCCATCAATACTCAATATTCTTTTCATATCGACTCCTTTTTTGTTGCTTAATATGCCCTTCTACTTAAAATATAAACAACAAAAGAAAAAGCTGGATTTGATATAATCCAGCTGAACACCACCCAGAAACCAATATTTTACTTAATCATCTATTCCTAAATCCTTAAAAAATTCTTCCACTGATTCATAAGATTTTAAACTATTAGGGTCTATATCCTTAGCTAATTCTATAAGTTCTTCTCTTTGTTTTCTCATTTCTTCTTCGTCTGCTCCAAAGAAAGTTAATTCATTTAAACAATGAGCTATTATTTCACATTGACCGTAATCTTTAAGAGTATTATTATCTATTTCAAATCCAAGCCATTCACACCAATCACACATTTCTAAAGCGTAAGTTTCATCATCATTTTCATCTTTAGAGTAAGCAAAAACATCATACCAACAATCTTCTTTCCCCTCAGTATAATCTTTATAATCTTCATCAACAATTTTATCTATTTTTATGACAAGAGGCTGTAACTGCTTTTCTTCTATACTACATAATTTATTTATTAAAGATATAATATTAGCTTTATAAAATGACTCTGAATCAGGGTAATTTTTTATTAATTTTTTCAATATTATATCTACTCTAGTTTTATTTTTAACTAATAATTCTTTAAATATCATAAATATCTCCTCAATGTTTGTATCCACAATGTTCGCAATAGAAAGTACCTTTTTTAAAATAACCCAAGTAGCCACATTTGGGGCATTTGTAGTGATGGTATAATCTCATCACATTTAAATACATACAATTACCCCACTATAATTGTTCTACCTCTTTTAATATATGATTAAATTCTTTCTCTTCTACATCATATTTTACTATGTCTTTGTTTATGTTGAAACATTTCTTACATAGGTGATAAGGTCTATATCTTTTACTTTTAACCTCGACACATTTTTTAGATTTATTACAACAAATACATATCATTACAATTCCTCTATCTTATAGGACATGAACCACCTGACGAGCATTCATCATCAGAACCTATCTCTAATTCTTCCACTTGAACATTTTCATATTTGGATATAAGCTCTGGAGTGATTGTTATATTTTTATATCCAGCTTTATATTCATCTTCAGTTATGGATTCATAAGGCATTAATGGATAATAATTATCATCTATAGATAAGAATGTTACTCCCACTATACAATCCCAATTATCATAAACCCAATCTATAACTTTTCTCCACTCATTTCTCTTTACTGTTATTGTATTAGAAGCATTATGTTCTACATAATTTTCCATAAACATTTTATAAGTCTCTAATTGTTCTATAGCTGAAACATCATTTCTTGTTTTATCAGTTGGAGATTTTACATAAAATTCTACTACTTTAGTATTACAAGTTTTGTCATCCTGTCCTACTTCATTTAATACAGTAAGTCCTAAATCTTCACATACTTTTAATAAAGGGTCATCAGAGCTAATACGAATCCTCCTAATATAATAAGGAGAATAACTATGATGAACTCCCGGAGAGACTGTAGGAAGAAGACTTAATGTTCCTTCGGGTTTTATGGTTGTAGCTAATTTACATTCTTTAGTTCCAAGCATAGTAGCATATTCTCTAACTGCATGCTTTACAGTATCTTTTATCTCTTTTAATAAATCAGATTGTTGTCCCATATCGTAGTTTAATACAGACATAGCATCTTGCCACCCTGTCATACTACAACCAATTAATCTGTGTTCTTTCTGAACTCTATCCCAATGTTCTAATTCTAATGTTAAACAAGTCATACGATATGCAGCTCTAGTATTAAGTTCAAAAGCTTCAAGTAATTCTTTTTTATTTAACTTTCCATCTTCTACAAAGCCATATACATTAACTGTAACTAAATTACATAAACCATTGTTAGGTAATAATATCTCACCACAAGGATTTGTTCCCGTGAAAGATGTAAAACGTCTTTTAGCTTCTTCTATATTTATGAATCCGGGTTCACCAGAGTATCTAATACTTTTAAATATTTCTTCAAGCTCTTCTCTCGTGGGTTTTTTTCTAAATCCAATACTATTATTACTTTTCATTCTATGAGATAACTTCTCATCTAATATCCAATTACCATTTTCATCCTGAGTGAACAGGTTAGTTTTAGCATCTCTTATAGATTTATCTTCTATCTCAGAGAGATTTATCTGTGAGGACCTTCTTACACCACCACTTACTACGTTTTCAGCTAGCATGTTAGCTATATCTAAACAATCTAGAGTAGTTAATTTAAAGTCATCTGTTTTCTTAGACCTGAATAGTTGATATATTTTATTTAACATTAACATTAAACTTTCATGTCCTGAAGCAGTACCTCCAAAAGTTTTAAGTCTCTCACCTCTAGGTCTTACATTATTATAATTTATTATGAGTTGTTTGTATCTCTTCTTTGCATCTAAAGAAAAAATTTCTAAGAATATCCTAAGAGCATCTACCCAACCTTCTTTAGAATCTCCTACAACTAACTCAGCAAAATATCTATTTTCACTGTAAGTTGTATCTTCCTGTCTATCTTCTTTTTTAATAGGGGTATAAGGTTTATGTGTCAGTGTTATATTTTTTCTAAATTTAGGTAGTTTATCTACATCCTCTTTAAATGTTCTAAATCCAACACCACTTCCTAACATCAATAAATAAAACATATCACAATATGATTTTATACTATCTATCTTTAAGAAAGAACAATTTTTAGTTAATATATTATTTGAGAGAGTAAAAGATTCAGTATCAGGCTCTACCACACACCATACATCCTCTACTAAATCCGTAGGTATTATCTCTTCGACCACCCAAGATAGTTCTTTAGGTTGATGTTTTTTATACTCTTCAATATGTTTATCCCTGATAAAAAATAACTCTGGTATGTAATAGGAATATATATTTAATCTATAAGAAGGTGAATAGCTTTCATCAAAAGGAGATATTTCTCTATTTAATGAAATTTCACCACAATCTAATCCAATAATACTTAGAATACTTTTTATATGTTTTAGTATATTTTCATCCGAATTACTTATAGATATGTTACTACCGCAATAACTACCATCAGTTGAGAATAAACCCATTATAAATCCCATGAGATATTCTACGTTAGAATCCAAAGAAGGAAGCTGTTTCCAATTATTAGGTAATCCATATACTACAGTTTGATTATATTTACCGGCAGTACACTGAGAACCAGTAGTAAAAAATTTAGACAATTCTTGTTTTTCATCTACTAAGTGAATTCTACAATGATTCATTTTTTTATCGTAAGTACCATCTCCAAATACTATACCATGTTGAATACCTATATTACAGGGAATAATATTAGTTTGTTCATATCTTCTTTTATCTCTTAAAATATCACCTTTATTTAATTCTCCGGTTGTTTTAACCACGAATCTTTTTTCTGATTTATGTTTTCTAACATACCACCTATGATTATCTGTAACATAGATAGTATCCAATCTCTTACCCCTTCTAACAGTTAATTTACTGAGATTTCTACTTCCAAAATTTTTAACAGTAGCTGTTTTCCACCCTCCAGTAGAACTTAATACATCTACCTCATCCCCATCTTCAAAATCATTAAAAGATTTTATACCATACCTAGTTATGAATTCAGTATTTCTTCTAAAACAGTTGAAATTAGACATTGGAAATTTCTTAGCACTTTTAGTATCTCCTACCCATAGAGTTCTTCCAGCAAGGAACTGTTTTAAGTTATACATATTATCAAATAACTTTTCAGCTTCTTCTTCTGAAGTATCTACTATGGAACAATTATATTCAACTGCTCTTCTACAAGTTTCCCACCAATATTCTCTTCTTCCTTTTTCAGGTAAAAACCTGCTGTAAGTTCTATAGTATACAAATTCTCCTAGAGGAGTCATGGGTGTTGTTTCTCTATATCTATACTTACTTAAAAATTTTTGCGATAATCTCATTTATTTTTCTCCCCATAAATATTAACTTATTATAACCTATTTAAAATTTAAATTCAACCTGTCTATTTTTGAAGTTCTAATATCATTTTAAAATTATTAATAAATTCCTCGAATTCTATTTCAGTACATTTTATTAATCTATTTTTTAGATTAATATCCATTTTAAATTTCTTAACTCTAGTTATTACAAATGAATGATTTCTATCTAAATTAACTTCATAAACTCTAAACTTAGGACTGGATAAATTATTATCTGTTGTAAAATATAATTCATTATCTTTAGTGTAGAAAAATTTCTTAGATAAGTTAGAATCCATCTGACCTAATTTAAGTATCTTATTTAAATTATTTTCTAAGTTCATAAACCATCCGTTTCTTATCTAATTCATTCTCCATATCATCCCTACTTATCTCTTCCAATCTAGAATATAATTTATCTCTATTAACAGAATTTGGAACTAAAATCCAATCATTTATAGATGAATTATAATAAAGAAATTCATCTATAAATATAGTTACTGTAGATTTATATAATCCTCCGGTAGAGCTTTTATAGTAACCTGAAGGTATAAACATTATTTTTTCAACTCCTGTATTATTTTATATCTATACATTATCTCTTTGTATTCTGTATAATACATTATCTTTAACTCCAAAATCAGTGAAAGGCATTATTTATTAAGCTCCACTATCATTTGTTCATTCTCAGCTTCTTGTTTAGTTATCTCAGTACAATTCATTCTTGAATCACAAAGTATATAATCATCTA
>Ga0265293_10011575_pt1 | contig 11960 bp, 10 predicted proteins | sample Munlanlewell138R_FD_192505 | JGI IMG/M metagenome (GOLD analysis project Ga0265293, IMG submission 192505) | Leachate microbial communities from a municipal landfill in Southern Ontario, Canada - Leachate well 138R | ecosystem: Engineered > Solid waste > Landfill > Unclassified | place: Canada... | reverse complement strand
ACCACCCTGCTGACGGTCTACGGCCTGAAGCTGGTGGGCGCCGTCCTCATCCTGATCGTCGGCTGGTCGATCGCGTCCTGGGCGAACCGGGCGATGGTGCGGCTGTCGCGGCGCTCGGCCCGGATGGACGCGACGCTCGCCGTGTTCCTCGCCAGCTTCGTGCGCTGGACGATCCTGGTCTTCACCATCATCGCCGTGCTGTCCCAGTTCGGGGTGCAGACCACCAGCCTGATCGCCGTGGTGGGCGCGGCCTCCATCGCCATCGGCCTCGCCTTGCAGGGAACGCTCAGTCACTTCGCCTCGGGCGTCATGCTGCTGATCTTCCGGCCGTTCAAGGTGGGCGACGACATCGAGGTGGCGGGCCAGGGCGGCACGGTGCGCGCCATCACCCTGTTCACCACGGAGCTGGCCATGTCGGACAACGTGCAGTTGTTCCTGCCCAACGGCATGGTGTGGGGCGCGGCCATCAAGAACTTCAGCGGCCACCGGACCCGGCGGATCGATCTGCTGCTGAACGTGGGCTACGGCAACAGGCTCGATCCGGTGATCGCCGCGATCCGCGAGGCCATCGACGCGGATCCGCGCCCGCTGAAGGCGCCGGCGCCGCAGGTGGTCGCAAGCGCGCTGGGCGACCTGGCCGTCCAGATCACCGTGCGCGTCTGGGTGAACACGGCGGACTACTGGCCGTTCCGCTACGATCTCGTCAGGACGATCAAGCAGCGCTTCGACGACGACCACGTCCAGCTTGCGCTGAACGAGCACAAATTGCACAACCCACCCGTGTAAACGCCGGCGGATTCAATATCCAATCCCGGCGGATTTCCTTATAGTGCGGATACTTGGGGACAAGGACACGGGCACCGTTCGATGGGCGCGGCTGGCGGTTTGCGTGATGATTCCACGGACATCGGCTGAGATTGCCTGGGCCGCCGCCATCGGCTTCGGCTGCGCGGCGATCGCGGTGGTCAGCGACCACATCGCCATTCCCAGCACCGTGCCGGCCGCGGCCTGGTGGCCCATCGGCGTCGCGCTGGGCGGCATGATCGCCTTCGGCCGCGCCGTCTGGCCGGGCGTGGCGGTCGGCTGGCTTTTCGGCGCGCTGCTGGCGGGCATGGACCTGCCCGCCGCCGCCGCGACGTCCGCGAGCGGCACCCTCGCGGCGCTGGGCGGCGCCTGGCTGGCGCGGCGCGTGCGCCTCGCGCCCGGGCTCGATCATTTCCGCGACGTGGGCTGGCTGATCCTGGCGATCATCCCGGCCACCGGATTCGCCGCCGGCGCGGCCGACGCGGCCATCTTCGCCGCCACGGGCCTCGCCGCTCCCGGCGTGTCGCTAGCCGAGGCGACGCTGGGGCGGGCGCTGGGCGGCTGCTTCAGCGGCATGGCCTTCGTGCCGCTGATGATGGGGATCGGGATGCGGCTGCCGATCGCGCGCCGGCCGCTCCGGTGGCTGGAGTTCCTCGCCATCATCGGCGCCAAGGCGATCACCGCCATACTGGTCAATTCACCGCTTCCCGCCTCGCTCCAGCTCGCCATGGTGGTCAGCCAGTTCCCGCTGCTCGCCTGGGTGGCGGTGCGGTTCAACCTGCTGGGCACCGGCATCCTGATCGCCTTCTCGCTGGTCTTCGCCATGTACGGGACGGTCCAGGGCGCGGGGCCGCTGAGCGATTTCAACGCCGCCGGGCAGTGGACCACGCTGACCTCGTTCTGCATCCTGTCGGCGTTCACCGCCCTGCTGCTCTACAACGCCATGGAGGCCATGCGCCGCATGCAGCGCGAGGTGGTGGACAGCGAGCGGCGGCTGCGCGACATCGCCGACAGCGCCAGCGATTTCTTCTGGGAGACCGACGCGCGGGGCCGGCTGCTCTACGTGTCCGAGCGGTTCGCCGAATTCGTCGGCAGCCAGACCGAGCTGCTGCTGGGCCGCCAGGGCTTCCGCGACCAGCTGGGCGAGGCGGCGGAAGCCGACTGGCCCGAGCTGCTGGCGTGCATGCAGGCGCACGCGCCCTATCGCAACCTGCGCATTCCCGTCACGGTCATGGACGGCCAGCGCCGCATCCTCCAGGTCAGCGGCACGCCCGTCTTCGACGAGCGGGGCGCGTTCCGGGGATATCGCGGCGCGTGCAGCGACGTCACCGCGCAGATCGAGGCGGCGGACGCCCTGTTCCAGGCGCGGAAGATGGAGAGCGTCGGCCAGCTCACCGGCGGCCTGGCGCATGATTTCAACAACCTGCTGGCGGTCATCATCGGCAACATGGAGCTGGCCGAGGAGACGCTGGACCGGAACGACCAGGGCCGGGCGCTGCTGCGCAAGGCGCTGAACGCCGCCGAGCGCGGCGCGCTGCTGATCCAGCGGCTGCTGGCCTTCTCGCGGCGCCAGGCGCTGTCGCCCAAGGTGGTCGACGTCAACCTGCTGATCGCCGGGCTCAGCGACATCCTCGAACATTCGCTGGGCGACACCATCCACATCGCCCGCGACCTGGAGCGCGATCCGTGGCTGGTGCGCGTCGATCCGTCCCAGCTCGAATCGGTGATCCTCAACCTGGCGCTCAACGCCCGCGACGCCATGCCGTCGGGCGGGCGGCTGACCATCACCGCGCGCAACCGGACCATGACCGCCGAGACCGCCATCGGCAAGGACACCCTGGCGCCGGGCGACTACATGGCCATCGAGGTCGCCGACACCGGCCAGGGCATGACCGCCGAGGTGCTGGGCCGCATCTTCGAGCCGTTCTTCACCACCAAGGACACCGGGCGCGGCAGCGGCCTGGGCCTCAGCATGGCCTATGGCTTCGTGCGCCAGTCCGGCGGCGTCATCGGCGCCGAGAGCGAGGTCGGCCGGGGATCGCGGATCACCTTCTACCTGCCCCGGCACCGCGACGCGGCCGGGGGCGCCGAGAACGCCGCCCGGCCGCCGGACCGGCACGGCCGCGGCGAGAAGCTGATGCTGGTCGAGGACGACGCGGCGGTCCGCGACCTGCTGGTACGCCGCCTGCGCGGCATGGGCTATGACGTCGTGGCGGTGGACGACGCGGTCAAGGCGCTCGACCTCCTGCCCGGGCAGCCCGACATCGACCTGCTGCTGACCGACATCGTCCTGCCCGGCGGCATGTACGGCGACCGGCTGGCGATCGAGGCGCGGACGCTGCGGCCCGGCCTCAAGGTGCTGTTCATGTCGGGCTATCCCAAGGACGCGCTCGATCACCTGGGCCGGATGGGCGTCGACGCGCCGGTCCTGCGCAAGCCGTTCCGCAACCAGGAACTGGCCGAGCAGCTGGGCCGGCTGCTTGACCGCGCGCCGGAAAACGCCTAACACTGCACCCGTGGTGATTTGGCGACCAGCTTGCGGCCACGTAAAACAAACAGCTAAACGGTCGGGCGAACCCTGACCCTGCCGGTCGGGGTTTTTTGTTATGGGGCGCTGGGCATGTACGTGCCGGAGCATTTCGCACAGGGGGACCGCGAAGCCGCGCTGGGGCTGATCGCGCGCCATTCCTTCGGATTGCTCGTGGCCGGCGACGAGGCCGCGCACATTCCCTTCGTCCTGGACCGGGAGCAGGCGCTGCTGCGATGCCACATCGCGCGGCCGAATCCAATCTGGAGGCTGGCGCTGGGCCAGCGGGTGCTGGCGGTGTTCTCCGGTCCGCATTGCTATGTCTCGCCCGACTGGTATGAGACGCCGGCATTGGTGCCCACGTGGAACTACATGGCGGTGCACGTCCACGGCACCGCGCGTGAATTGCCCGAGGCGGCGCTGGAGGCCCATCTGGGCGCGCTGGTCGCGCAGGAGGAAGCGGCCTTGGCGCCCAAGCCCGCCTGGGATATGGCCACCGTGCCGGCCGGCGTGGCGGCCGCCCTGCGGCGGGGCATCGTCGGGCTGGAAATCCCGCTGGAGCGGGTCGAGGCGAAATGGAAGCTGTCGCAGAACCGGACCGAGGCCGACCGCCGCAAGGTGGTTGCAGCGTTGCGGGTCCGCGGCGGCGAGAACAACATGGCCGTCGCCGGGGCGATGGGCGCGAACGAAGCAGAAGGAAACGGATCATGAGCGGCAAGAAGAACCCCTCGGAATGGCGTCTCGCCACGCGTCTGGTGCGCGGCGGCACGAAGCGTTCGGGCTTCGGCGAGACCTCGGAGGCGATCTTCATGACGTCCGGCTTCACCTATGACGCCGCCGAGACGGCGGCCGACCGCTTCGCCGGATCGGCCACCGGCTTCACCTATTCGCGCCTGTCCAATCCCACCGTGGCCATGTTCGAGGAGCGCATGTCGCTGATCGAGGGCCTGCCGGTGGCCAAGGCGACGGCCTCGGGCATGGCCGCCGTCAACGCGGCGCTGACCTGCCAGGTCCGCGCCGGCGACAAGGTGGTGGGCGCCAAGGCGCTGTTCGGCTCGTGCCGCTACATCATCGAACAGATCCTGCCGCGCTTCGGCGTCACCGCCGAGCTGGTGACCGGCTCGGACAACGACGCCTGGACCCGCGCCATCACGCCGGGCACGAAGACCGTCTTCATCGAGACGCCGGCCAATCCCACGCTCGACGTGGTCGACCTGGAGCATGTCTGCAGGACCGCGCACGCGGTGGGCGCCACCGTGATCGTCGACAACGTGTTCGCGACCCCGCTGCTGCAACGGCCCATCGACTACGGCGCCGACATCGTCGTCTATTCGGGCACCAAGCACATCGACGGCCAGGGCCGGGCGCTGGGCGGCGTGATCCTGTGCGGCGAGCAGTTCTTCGAGGACCATCTGAACCAGTATCTGCGCCACACCGGCCCGACCATGAGCCCGTTCAACGCCTGGATCCTGCTGAAGGGCCTGGAGACGCTGGAGCTGCGCGTCCAGCGCATGTGCGACAGCGCGGCCCGTATCGCCGATTTCCTGGCCGACAGCGGCAAGCTCGACCGGGTGCTCTATCCGGGGCGCAAGGACCACCCGCAGCACGCGCTGGCCATGCGCCAGATGAAGGCAGGCGGCAGCGTCATCACCGTCGACGTGCCCGGCGGCCGCGAGGCGGCGTTCCGCCTGCTGAACGCGCTGCAGATCATCGACATCTCCAACAATCTGGGCGACGCCAAGAGCCTGATGACCCATCCGTCGAGCACCACCCACCGCTCGCTGACCGAGGAGGCCCGGCAGGAGCTGGGCATCGTCGAGGGGACGCTGCGGCTTTCCATCGGCCTGGAGGACCCGCAGGACCTGATCGAGGATCTGGAGCAGGCCCTGGCCCGCCTGTCGGGCTGAGCAATTCTCGTAACGGTGTGGACAAACGCCGTTCGCGGCGTAGAGTAGCCGCGATTGCCGCCCGGCCAGAACGACACCAAGGTCAAGCGAAGCCAAGGTCAGACCATGTACAACGCCGTCACCCGGCATATCAGCGTGACCGTCACGCCCTATTTCATCGAGGATCAGTCGGACCCCGAGGAAAACCACTATGTGTGGGCCTATCAGGTCAACATAGAGAATACCGGCGGCGAAACCGTCCAGCTCATCAGCCGTTACTGGCACATCACCGATGCGAACGGGCAGGTGCAGGAAGTGCGCGGGGACGGCGTCGTGGGCGAGCAGCCCGTGCTGCGGCCCGGCGAGAGCTTCGAATATACCAGCGGCACCCCGCTGTCGACGCCCTCCGGCATCATGGTCGGCCGCTATCACATGGAGACGAAGGCCGGTGAGGGTTTCGAGATCGATATCCCCGCCTTCTCGCTGGACAGTCCGTACGAACGGACGAGCCTGAACTAGGGGAGAAGATCGTGGACAAGAGAGTGGTCAGGATGCCGACCCGCGAGGAGGCCGAGGAGGCCGTGCGCACCATGCTGCGCTGGGCGGGCGACGATCCCGAGCGCGAGGGCCTGCTGGACACGCCGGCGCGCGTGGTGCGCGCCTACGAGGAGTTCTTCGCCGGCTACCGCGAGGACCCGAACCAGTATCTCGAGCGCACCTTCGAGGAGGTCGCCGGCTATGACGAGATGGTGGTGCTGCGCGACATCCCGTTCGAATCCCATTGCGAGCACCATCTGGCGCCGATCATCGGCAAGGCGCACGTCGCCTACCTGCCCACCAACCGGGTCGTCGGCATCTCCAAGCTGGCGCGGGTGGTGAACGCCTTCGCCAAGCGGCTTCAGGTGCAGGAGAAGATGACCGCCCAGATCGCCGAATGCATCAGCACGGCGCTCAAGCCCGACGGCGTCGCCGTGGTGATCGAGGCCGCGCATCACTGCATGACCACGCGCGGCGTGCACAAGCACGGCGTCTCGATGGTCACCAGCACCCTGCTGGGCGCGTTCCGCGAGAACCCCCATACCCGGGCCGAGTTCATGGCCATGATCGGCAGCCCGGCCAGCCGCGCCTACGGCTAAGACCATGCGTCCCAATGCCCGGCGCGCCGTCGAGCTGCTCCGCGACCTGATCGCCTTCGATACGGTCAGCCGCAACTCCAACCTCGCGCTGATCGGCTACATATCCGAGCATCTGGCCGCGCTGGGCGTCGACAGCGAGATCATCGGCGACGGGACCGGCGCCAAGGCCAACCTGTTCGCCACCGTGGGCGGACCGGCGGGCGTGCCCGGCATCGTGCTGTCCGGCCACACCGACGTGGTGCCCGTCGACGGGCAGGACTGGTCGACCGATCCGTTCGCGCTGACCGAGAGGGACGGCAGGCTCTACGGCCGCGGCACCTGCGACATGAAGGGCTTCATCGCCATCTGCCTCGCCCTGGCGCCGGAGATCGCCAGCACCGGGCTGAAGCGCCCCATCCACTTCGCCTTCTCCTATGACGAGGAAGTGGGCTGCCGCGGCGTCGCCGGCATGATCGGCAAAATCGCCGGCCGCGCGCCGCTGCCCCAGGCCTGCATCGTCGGCGAGCCCACCTCCATGCGCGCGGTGACCGCCCACAAGGGCATCCGCGCCTTCGAGACGGTGATCACCGGCCGCGAATCCCACTCCAGCAACACCGAGTTCGGGGTCAGCGCCATCGTCGCCGCCGGCCGGCTGGTCGAGTTCCTGCGCGGCATCCTGGCCGAGATGAAGGACCGGGGCGACGAGACCGGGCGCTTCGATCCGCCCTATACCTCGCTCAACATAGGCATGATCGAGGGCGGCACGGCGGTGAACATCACCCCCAATCGCTGCCGCATGGTGTGGGAATACCGCCCGCTGCCCCAGGCCGACGAGGACGAGATCATCACCCGCTTCGAGGCGTTCGCCCGCGAGGTCGAGGCCGGGATGCGCGCCCGCTTCGACGGCGCGGCCATCGTCACCACCCAGATTTCCCGCGCGCCCGCGCTGCTGCGGCGCGAGAACTCCCCCGCCGAGGAGCTGGTCCGCGCGCTGACCGGCCAGAACGACAGCCTGACGGCCGCCTACGTCACCGAGGCGGGCCTGTTCCAGCAGGCCGACATCCCCACGGTGGTCTGCGGCCCCGGCTCCATCGACCAGGCCCACCGGCCCGACGAGTTCATCGAGCTGAGCCAGATGGACGCGGGCACGGATTTCATCGAGAGGCTGGTGAAGGCGCTCTCCGCCTGAGGTCGACTCCGGCGCGATTTCCCTTAACAATGTCCGCCGGGAACGAAGGGGAGACCGTCATGAGTGCATCGCCGGAACTGCAGGGCGCCATCGACAGGCTGCGCGCGGGCAACGAGGCCGCCGCCGCGGCGGGAATCGCCCCGTCGGTCGAGGGCGTGCGCGAGATGATGGCCGGCTCGGTGTTCACCGCCGCCGCGCCGGACGGCATCCGCACGGCGAGGACGCGCGCGGTGACCGTGCCCTGCGAATGGGTGTGCGCGCCCGGCGCCGATCCCGACAGGCGCATCCTCTATCTGCATGGCGGCGGTTACGCGGCCGGCAGCCTCGACACCCACCGGGCGCTGTGCGGCGACATCTCGGCCGCCTCGGGCGCGTCGGTGCTGAACGTCGACTACCGGCTGGCTCCCGAGAACCCGGCGCCCGCCCAGTTCGACGACGCGCTGCTCGCCTATCGCTGGATGCTGGACAACGGCCCGCTGGGCGAGGAGGGCGCGGCCCGCGTCTTCGTCGCCGGGGATTCGGCGGGCGGCGGGCTGGCGCTCGCCGTGCTGCAAGGCATCCGCGACCAGGGCCTGCGCAGGCCTGACGCGGCGGTGCTGATCTCGCCCTGGACCGACATGACCTGCTCGGGCGGCACCCTGCGCTCCAACGCGGACAGGGACCCGATGGTCGGTCACGGCCTGCTCGCGTGGATGGCCGGCATGGTGGTGGGCGCGGGCGACCCCAGGGACCCGCGCGTCTCGCCGCTGTTCGGCGCCTGCGAGGGCCTGCCGCCCCTGCTCATCCAGGTGGGCGAGAACGAGACCCTGCTCGACGATTCCCTGCGCGTGGCGGACGCTGCCCGGGCGGCCGGCGTCGACGTCACGCTGGAATGCTGGCCCGACGTGATCCACGTCTGGCACGCCCTGGGCCACGGCGTCCCCGAATCCTCGCGCGGCATAAACCGCGTCGGCGAATACCTGCGCGGGTGGTTCTGAAAAAACCTTGTGTTTGATGGGAACCCTAAGCCGGCCTGCCGAACGGCTTGTCGATCCTGGCGCCGCCGTCGGCGACGTCCTGGATGAAGCGGCTCTGGATCAGGTCGTGGGGATAGCCCAGCTCGACCTGCGTCAGCTCGTCGAGCCAGGCCTTGTGCTCCAGCGACAGCGCCACGTCCATCGCGCCCAGATTGTCCTCGAGCTGCGCGGGCGTGCGGGCGCCCAGGATGGTGCTGGACACGCCCTGATGGGCCATCACCCAGGACAGCGCCACCTGCGCGGGCGTCGCGCCGATCTGCTTGCCGATCTCGATCAGCGCGTCGTTCACCTCCAGCGCCTTCTCGGTGACCCGTCCCGACGAGGCCACCATGTCCTCGCGGGTGCCGTTGCCGCCGCCCAGCTTGCGGTTGTCGCCGCTGCCCGGCCGGGCGACGTGCTGGCGGCCGTACTTGCCGGTGAGCAGGCCGGCCGCGAGCGGCGACCACGGCGTGACGCCCAGGCCGAATTCGCGGCACATGGGCAGCAGGTCGCGCTCCGGCGTCCGCTGCAGCAGATTGTATTCGAGCTGCAAAGCGATGAATGGGCTCCAGCCCTTCAGCTCGGCCAGGGTGTTGGCCTGGGCGATCTTCCACGCCGGCGCGTTGGACACGCCCACATAGAGCAGCTTGCCCTGGCGCACCGCGTCGTCGAGCGCGCGCATGATCTCGTGCACGGGCGTGCGGAACTCCCACACATGCAGCCAGTAGAGGTCGATGTAGTCGGTGCCCAGCCGCTTCAGCGAGGATTCCAGCGACTGCATGATGTTCTTACGCGCGTTGCCGCCGGCGTTGGGATCGCCCGGCGAGGTGTTCATGGTGAACTTGGTGCCGATCACCCAGCGCTCGCGCCGGCCCTTCATGAACTCGCCCAGCAGGGTCTCGCTGGTGCCCTGGGTATAGCCGTCGGCGGTGTCGACGAAATTGCCGCCCCGGTCGGCATACATGTCGAACATGCGGCGGCTTTCCTGGGCATTGGCGCCCCAGCCCCAGTCCTCGCCGAAGGTCATGGCGCCGAGGCACAGCGGCGAAACCCTGAGGCCGCTGCGGCCCAGCGTGCGGTAGTCGTCCAGCGCAACCATGATCTTCTCCCGTTCCGGTTGGGCGCGGTTGCTACCGCGCGTTGTAAAGTTCCGTCAGCACCTGATAGCTCTGGCGCAGATTGGCCTCGGTGCTGTCCCGGGCGTCCGTCGCCCCCACCGAGTCCCAATACGCGATGGCGGCCTTCGCCAGCTCGATGGCCTTCTCCACGTCGGCCGCGGCCTGGCGGTGCCAGCCGCGCACGGTCAGCGCCTGCGCCAGGTTGCCCTGGATGATGGCGGTCTGCGCCGGCAGGCCCAGCGAACCGGCGCTCGCCAGCGCCGCGTCCAGCATGGTGACCGCTTCCTCGACCGGCGCGGGATCGCTGCCCACCGTCGCGATCTCGACCAGCGCGCTCGCCATGTTCACCTGGATGCGCACCCGCTCGCGCGGGTCAAGCCCGGTGGCTTTCTCCAGCGCGGTGCGGAACGTGTCGGTGGCCTGCCGCACCGATGCCACGTCGCGGGCCATGGTGCCCTTGGTCCATTGGGCGATGGCCAGGCTGTTCATCAGGCCGGCCCACTGGTCGGGCAGCGAGTCGCGGGCGAACAGGGTGGCCGACTCGAAGGCGGCGATGGCCTCGTCGAGCCGGCTGCGGTCGTTGGTCCGGCGCGCCAGCATCACCAGCGCCGTGCCCAGGTCCTTGTTGGCGGTCACCCACAGCGCGCCGCGGCCGCCCGTCTCCAGCGCGGCGAGCACGGCGCCCGACGCGGCCGCGCCCTGGCGGATCATGGCGACGTCGCCGCGCAGATCGCCCAGCCGGAACAGCGCCTCGGCGCGGCGGAGCGCCGCCTCGCCCTGGGCGTTGGCGGGAATCCGGGAGATCACCGCCTCCAGCTCGGCCGGGCTGGCTTCGGAAAGATCCGACTCGGCGGCGCGGACGGCACCGGCGAGCGATACCGCGATGACGAGGGCTAGAAACGTTCTGGCGAGCATGGTGCCTCCCGGGCGCCATCTTAATGCCGCGCCCCGGCGAATTGGCAAGCCCGTCGTCCACGAAACGATGGTTGCGCCGCGCCCAGGAGTGGAAGATAACCCAGCGCACCCTTCAATGTTATGTTATAACGCAGACATGTATCTCGCCGCCGGTATCACCGCCCTGCTCATCGGGCCGATCGCCTATCAGTTCCTGCACGGGCTGACGCGGGTGCGGCGCGTGCTCGACCTGGCGGTGACCGCCATCATCACCGTGCTGGCGCTGCTGATCCTGTGGGACACGGCCGAGACGGGCGGCTGGGCGACGCTGGGCTTCGCGCTCGCGGGCCTGGCCGGGCCGCTGGCCGCCGAGGCGCTGCTCCGCCGCGAGCGCGGCGTGCACACGGCGACCCTGATCGTCGGCGTGGTCGGCCTGCTGCTGCACAGCGCCGCCGACGGCGCGGCGCTGCTGAGCGGGCACCTGGGCCATCACGAGTCGCTTTCGGTGGCGGTGGTGCTGCACAACCTGCCCGCCGGCCTCGCCATCTGGTGGCTGGTGCAGACCAATGCGGGCACGCGCGCCGCCGTGGTGGTGCTGGGCCTGCTGGCGGCCGCGACCGCGGCGGGCTACGTGGCGGCCTCGGCGGTGTCCAGCATCGCCAGCGAGGCCGAGTTCGCCTGGCTGCAGGCCTTCGTCGCCGGCTCGCTGCTCCACCTCACCTATCATCGCCTGCGCCACGGTCACGGCCACGGCCGGTCCCACGATCACGCCCATTAGGGCGTTTTCCCGCGCAGAAGCGCATTGCCTCCGCTTCCGGCGGAGTTACATCTTTTCTTTGTCACGGCTGCTTGCTACACGCATGCAGAAGGAAACGCCAACCGGCCTGAGCCTAAAAAGCCGGACTCACTCATCAGAGAAGGCTGCTACATGAAACTCGCTCTCGGACCTGTAACGGGCCTCGTGCTCGCCTGCCTCGCGCTGTCGGCCTGCGACAAGAAGGCGCCGGACGAGCAGGCCAAGGCCGACGACGCCGTGGTCGCCACGGTGAACGGCGAGAAGATCCACCAGTCGGACGTCAGCCAGCTCTACAACGCGCTGCCCGGCCAGTATCGCCAGCTTCCCATCGAGTTCCTGCAGGACCAGCTCGTCGAGCGGCTGGTGGACCAGAAGCTGATGACCGCCAAGGCCAAGGAAGACGGCACCGAGAAGGACGAGAAGTACAAGGAGCGTCTGGCCCAGGCCAAGAACCAGATCCTGGAAGAGGTCTGGCTGACCAAGGAAGTGGACAAGCGCCTGTCGCCCGAGCGGCTGAAGAAGGCCTATGACGAGATGGTGGCCGCGTTCAAGCCCGCCACCGAATACAAGGCCAGCCACATCCTGGTGAAGACCGAGCAGGAAGGCCGCCAGGTCATCGCCGACCTGGCGAAGGGC
>Ga0265293_10011574_pt1 | contig 11960 bp, 7 predicted proteins | sample Munlanlewell138R_FD_192505 | JGI IMG/M metagenome (GOLD analysis project Ga0265293, IMG submission 192505) | Leachate microbial communities from a municipal landfill in Southern Ontario, Canada - Leachate well 138R | ecosystem: Engineered > Solid waste > Landfill > Unclassified | place: Canada... | reverse complement strand
TGTAATGCTTGCTGTAATGATTCATTACCTTTCAAAGTACAGCAATTCAGGTTCACTTGTGGCCTATGACAGAGAATTTCTTCAAAAACTTCCAGCAAATGACAGGCTGGTTTCATTTGCTCTTAAAACAAAATATATAACAAAAAAAGAGATGTTTTCTATTATTTTCTTTATTGCAGCTTTTACTGAACACATTTACTTAATAATACCTGCAACTACATTTGTACTTCTTGCAGGAGCAGTTATTCTTACAATTATTCATTTAAGATATATTGGTTCATTTAAACAAAAAAACACTCTTTAAAAGCAAAGGTTTAAATTAATTGTTTTTCTGGGTTTTCCTGTGATCAATATGAATTACTTTAACCTGGCGTTTTTTAATCTTGGGGGCTCCCTCTGGATTGTATTTTTCCTGTACCTCATCAATACGATTAGTAACGAGCATACGCGCAGCCTGTTCTGCTTTATTAAGTACATCAATGAGCAAAAGGTTTTCTTCAAAGGTAAAATCCTGAAGAAGATAATCCTCCATGGCAACGCCTTCAGGACAACTGCCAACTCCAACTCTAACCTTGGCAAACCTGTCTGACTTTAATGCAACAGCCATTGAATCAACTCCTGAATGCGATAGATCTGAATCTATATAATCAACGCGCAATTCACCAAGATCCAGAGAAGAATCCTCTACAATACAAAAAACATCCTTAACATTTATGCGCAAAAATGAGGCAATATAAAGAACAGACTCTCCTATAAGATTTACAAAGGTTTGAGGTTTTAAAAGAACCACATCTTTTTTATCAATTTTACCACGACCAATTATTGATTTTTTTTTCTTAACCCGAACTTCAATATTCTCATTATTTGCCAAAATATCAATTACTTTAAAACCAATATTCTGCCTGTTATTAGCGAACTTCTCACCCGGATTCCCGAAACCTACTATTAATTTCAATAAAACAGCTCCTTAAAAAACTTTATTTCATCAGTTAAAGTTAGACAACGCTAAAGAAATAAAGTTTCATTTAATTTCTAATTTCTGACATTTCCGGAAAATTTTCGTTATTTCTCCTCAACTGCTTCAGCAGCAGTTTCACCTTCTTCAGTTGTTTCTTCATCTGTTTCTTCTTCAAGCTCTTCTTCCGGCTCTTCTTCAGCACGGGGCTGATCAACTGCAGCAACAATATTCTCAAGAGTTGTAAGTATTTCTACATCATCACTTATTTCAAGCTCACTAACAGTTATAAGGTCACCCATCTCCATTGCTGAAATATCAACTACTATTTTTTCAGGCAGATGGGCAGGCAGGCACTGAACAAAAATTTCCCTTTCACCATGAATAAAAACACCACCAGATTTTATTCCAATAGGAGTACCTACAAGCTCAATAGGAATATTTGTTCTAATCTTTTCACCTTTTGTCACTTTAAAAAGATCAAGATGAAGAATAGCCCCTGTAACAGGATCTATTTGAGCATCCTTGATAAAGGCCATATCATCATCATTTCTTCCTGCTATATCAATACTAAAAATAACACTTTCTGAAATACTTCCTTTAAAAAGACTAAAAAAATCTTTATTTTTAATTTTTATAGCTTCGGATTTACCGTGTGAATAGACAATAGCAGGAATAAACCCATCTGCACGAAGCCTATTATTATTGTTTTTTCCAACTAACTCTCTTGGCTCTGCTGCTAAACGCTTTCCATTCATTTTATTTTGACCCCTTACTTTAATATCAACTCAAATTTAATTAAATCATTTATATAAAAAGAGAACTAACTGATTCTCCATTATGAATCCTTCTTATTGCCTCGCCAAATAATGGAGCAATTGATAAAACCTTCATGTTAGGCAATACTCTTTTGTCCACAAGAGGAATAGAATTAGTAAATATTATTTCCTTAAATGAGGCTTTTTCAAGCTCATCTACAGCTGTATCAGAGAACACTGGATGTGAAAAAAGACAATAAACATCAAGAGCTCCCATCTCTTTCAATGCCAAGGCAGCCTTTGTTATGGAACCTGCTGTATCAACAATATCATCTATAAGAATACAGTCCTTTCCCTCCACCTCTCCAATTACATTCATAACATCTGAAACATTGGGCTCAGGCCTTCTTTTGTCAATTATAGCAAGCCCTGCATCTATCCTTTTTGCAAGAAACCTTGCCCTGTCAGCACCACCTGAATCAGGAGATACAACAACCACGTTTTTAAGCTTAAGACTTTTTATATAATCTATGGCAATTGGAGAAGCATAAAGATTATCCACTGGTATATCAAAAAATCCCTGAATCTGATCTGCATGAAGATCCATAGTAAGAACCCTGTCAGCACCAGTTACCTGTATAATATTTGACACAACCTTTGCAGAAATTGGAACCCTGGGCTCCACTTTCCTGTCCTGTCTGGCATATCCAAAATAGGGGATAACAGCTGTTATTCTTGATGCAGATGCCCGTAAAGCAGCATCCATCATAAGAAGCATTTCCATAATATTGTCATTTGTAGGATTGCATGTTGACTGTATGATAAAAACGTCGTGTGCTCTTACATTATCTTTAATCTTAACAGAAATTTCTCCATCCTTAAAGAGTGATACTTCCATGCCCGAAAGCTTTGTGCCAAGATATGAGGCAATTTCCTCTGCCAGAGGGCGATTTGAATTGCCAGAAAATATCTTCAAAGGACTATTATTCATTGATTTTATACCCGTTTTAAGAAGAAATGCTCCTTTCAAGTTCAAGCAATTCCTCTTTTGTATTTATTCCTCTACCCTCCTGACTGTGAGAAAGAAGGCTGGTTTTTATATTATACCCTTTACTGACCATATATGATAAAACATCAGGAAGATAATACTCGCCCTGGGCATTATCAGTTGTAACACTTTTAAGCCCTTTAAAAAGAAGTGAACTTTTAAAAAGATAGGTACCGCTGTTTACCTCTTTTATCTTTTTCGTTTCTTCTGATGCATCCTTTTCTTCTACAATCGAAACAAAGGCACCGGCAGAATCTTTAACAACTCTTCCATAGCCGTGAGGATCATCCAGAATCATTGTAAGCACAACAGCCCCTGTCATGTCCTCCTCCCCTTTGCTTACAACATCGCGAAAAGTCGAAGGTTTTATCAAAGGAACATCACCACAGGCTACTACTATGTCTCCACTGTAATCCTTAAAATAATCTTCAGCCTGCATTACTGCATGCCCTGTCCCAAGCTGCTCGTGCTGCCATGCATAATTAACCCTGTTACCAAGCCGCGAAATAACTTCATCACCCTTATAACCCACAACAACCAGTATATCATAAATCCCTGCTGAATTTAAACTATCAACAACATGCTCTATCAGGGATTTTCCATTAAGAAGATGAAGAACCTTTGGGAGATCGGACTGCATACGAACTCCCTTTCCTCCGGCAAGAACAATTGAAGAGATTTTTTTAATTACATATCTCCTTAATTGAAAAAATATTCTCTGAGGCGCAAGGATTCGAACCTTGGAATGCCGAGACCAAAACCCGGTGCCTTACCACTTGGCGACGCCTCAATTTAGGGGCTTAAAACCCCAAAACAACGCATAAAACACTGTCACATTTCCCAATAACCGGCCATATTGTCAATCATAAAACAGCTGGAATCAGGAATTTTGAAAAAAAACACCTATTATTTTTACTTTCAAAATAATGAAAAGCCTCCATACAGGATTTTTCATCTGAAAAAACCCCAAAAACCGTAGAACCGCTGCCTGTCATTAAAGCAAACTCTGCTCCTGCATCATAAAGGCTGTTTTTTAAAAGCCCTAATTGAGGATACTCTGAGAAAACAGGGCTTTCAAAATCATTTATAAAAATTTTATTCCAAAAAGGCAGACCCTTTTCCAAAGCAGCTATAATTTCTTCTTTTTTTGACTTACAGCAATTGCTGCTCCCATGGGATAAATTCCTGTTTAACAGCCCATAGGCATGTCCTGTATTAATCTCTATTCCATTGTTTATTAAAAGAACAAAGCCTGCAAGCTCCCTGTTCACAGGCGTTACTGCTTCTCCCTTCATTTCAACAAAAGCAAGCCCACTGGTAAGACAAAAAGGAACATCTGATCCTGTTTCAATAGCAGATTTAGCCACTATACCTTCTATTGCAGGCTTAACAACACTGTGAACAGCCCTTAATGCAGCAGCAGCATCACTACTGCCACCAGCAAGCCCTGCGCCATGTGGAATATTTTTTTCAACCACAAAATGCAGTTTCCCGCTTAATCCTGCATTTTTAAGATAATTTTTCACTGCAAATGTAATGAGATTATCATTAACATCAATAGAATCAAGTATATGGCTAAAAGTTCCTCCTCCGTTTTCTATTCTTATCTCAGGAGGTCTCTCATCTTTGGCAAGATCATAATATTCCAGTATTACAAGATCATGAAGATCCAGCCCTGCCATAAGGCTGAATAAATTATGATAACCATCTTCCCTTTTATTTAACACATTAAGATGAAGATTTATTTTGGCTCTAGCCTTTTCAACTATTGTGTACATTAACTTTTTATAACCACTAAAACATCAGATTGTCAAGTAAATTACACCCGGCAGCATCCTTTTTCGAGACCTCTTCCTCCTAACCTCCCTCTCCTCAATGAAGGGAAAAGGATTAGAGAGATGGGGTCTTGAAACCAGGGCGGGGTCAGAGCAGTTTCATAAATCCATGTTTATACTCTCAAAATATCACAGAAATTTCAGGATTAAATTAACTTAATTAATTTTATTCATAATAATATTTAACTTGAAATAAAAAAAGAAAAGATTTTAAAATAAATAAAAATTACTCTGGCAGGTAAAAGAAATTGGATTATTCAATACTTTTCATCTCCTTTTTTGCTTTTATAGCATCAATATATGTTATGATTAAAAACATATTCAAAAAGAACCATATCTTTCTCAATCTGCTTCTGGTGATTTTTTCAGCCATTCTGGCTGTTCTTTTTTCAATAATTATCCTGGTAAATGCAGGCCTTTTTCCTGAATACAACTCCCTTTTTATGAACCTCTTTAATTTTATACCTGTTCCTGCATTAGCTATTTTTTTCTCCATTGCTGCTTTATATCCAGAGGGAAATTCATCTAAAACAATACCTGTTTTTATCTTTATACTAATAATTTCTGCTATTAATTATATGCTAATCTTTAATGCTCCCCTGTTTATCTATGCAGGGCTTCTTTTAAATATTGAACTTATAGCAATAATACAATTAACATTACTTTTACTTTTTATAATACTAATCCCGGCTTTAATCTTTTATAAAATAAAAACAACACAATACCTTAGAATAAAAAGCACACTTAAAGATCTGCTTGCAGGCCTGATTATAATTTACATAACAGGGTGCATAATCTATGCCTGGGGAGCTTTTTTACTTAAAACAGAGCTTGTTAAAAACCCGGCAATACCCATTCCTCCGCTTTTTTTGCTCTTTGCCAGCCATCACATTGTTTATAATCTGAAAAAAAGCAACCTTCGTCAATATTACATTGATTCAATAATTGCAGTTTCAACTTTTATTATGCTCATTATACCAGTTTCCTTATTTCTTATAATAGAACAAAAAGGAACTATTTTACAGGATGTTCATTTTGCAATCAAGGGAGCCTCCATATTTATTTTAATGGTTCTTTTATACAGAGCAACAGCAGGATTAAGAAATAAAATTCGTTACAAAAAATATTCTCTGCTTATTGATAAAGTTGACCAAATCCTCATGTCTGTTGATGACATTAAACACTTTCCGGACACAGAGAGCTTCTGGAATACCCTGACCAAAGACAGTATTTCAGGGCTAAAAGACACAATGGGAGTTACAGGAATCTATTTCTTTCTTCCAAGCAGGAAAGATGGAGGCTATAATCACACCTTTGGATATGGTCCTGAATTAACACCCTCATTTTTCAGTTTTAACAGCAAAATATCCCTTTTCCTTTCATCAATTGATGACGTTTTTGAAAAATCATATCTTGTAACAGATAAAGATCTTTATCCGCCCATAGAGGTTACTGATTTTTTTAACAAAAACAACATTGAAATAGCCATGTCATTCAAAAGCATGTCTGGCAGTATTATAGGTTTTCTGCTCCTGGGAAAACTCAACAATGATGAACCATACACAACCGGACATATTTCCGCATTTGAAATGTATAGAATAAAGTTACAGAATCTTTTAATCACAGGCCTTATTCTTGATGAGGTTACAGCAGAACAGGTTGAAGAGCATGACAATATTGTTGTAAAAACCATAAAAAAAAGAATAATGCCCCTAAATATGCCTGTTATTGAAAACATAAGGGTTAGCTCTTTAAATCTTGATAATTCACCAGATGGGGGTGACTATATTGATTCAGTAAAAATTGCAAAGGATAAAATTTCTATTTTTATTTCAGACCTGGAATATTCAGGCATTGATTCAGCGCTTTTAGGCCTGGAACTTTTTTCTGTTTTCCACACAAGATCCTTTATTTTCAACTCTCCTGAAAGAGTCCTGAATATAATGAACCAGGTAATTAAAACCTCCCGCATTACATCAAAAACCGTACACGCAGCCTGTGCTATAATTTCATCTGATGGTGATTTACTTTATTCCGGTACATCTTTTAACCCGCTCATTATTTATGATACTGACAGAGATGAATTTAACGAAATTGACTCAACAGGGATTCCCCTTGGTTCTGATATGAATACCAGGTACCAGCTTACAACCGGCAAATTAAGAGACAATTCTATTGGACTTATTTTTTCAAAGGGACTTTTGTCAACCCAAAACAATGAAGGTGAATTTTTCACCCTGGATATGATAAAAGAAATAATAGTTAAATTTTCCAGGGAAACTCCTGCTGTAATAACAAGGGAAATTTTTGAAAAACTCCAGACTTTTACAGAAGACAGAAAACAGCTTGAGGATATTTCTGTTATTATATTCAAAAAGGTTAAAGCAGATGAATAAAGCAGCACAGCAATTTCTGGAAGCTGTATCAAAATATAAAAATATCGCTCTTTACATTCCCGGCTCACCAGACCCTGATGCAATTGCTTCAGCATATGCCATAAAAATTTTGTTAAAAAAAAATTCCATCAATTCAGATATTTTTGCTGAAACAAGGCTTTCCCTTCCGCAAAATAAAGCTTTTCTTGAAATACTTAAAATTCCTGTGACATTTGGAAAGGATATTAACCTGAATAAATATGACTCCTATATTGTAACTGATTTTCAAAGCAACCATGTTAAAAAAATAGGCGATAAATTACCCTGTGCAGCACATATTGATCACCATGCAAAATCCAAGGATACAGTTAAATCAGACTTCTCTCTAATAAAAACAGAATCAGGATCAACAAGCACCCTGGTTGCTTTAATTATAAAAAATCTGGACATGGACATTTCAGATAAAGATATGAAATCAATTGCAACTGCCCTTGCTTTTGGAATACAGACTGATACTGACAAATATAATCACACAACCCCTCTTGATGTAGAAGCGCTTAATTATCTTACACCTTTTGTTGATAAAAAAATTCTCACAAGCATTAACAATATGCCTGTTTCACCACAAACACTGCTTTGCTATAAAAAGGGTCTTGCCAATGAAACCATTTACAAAGATTGGGGAATGTACGGTATTGGGTATATAGACTCCAAAAGCAGAGACTCAATTGCCATATCAGCTGACATGATACTTCAAAATAGTGAACTCAAAATAGTTGCGGTATATGCTATTATTGAAAATCACAAAAATAACAACATCTATCTTGATGTTTCATTCAGATCTAAAAGCTCCAAACTTAATCTTAACAGAATTATTAAAGGTATTACACCCAATGGTGGAGGAAGAAAATATAAAGGCGCATATCAGATAAAATTAGACTATTTCCGCAATGCTCCTGACAGAAATCTTTTATGGGATATTGTAGAATCTACAACTCTTGAAACTCTTAAAATCAGAAGGGATTCCATCACAATGTATATAGACGAGCTGGAAAGCTTTTACAGCAGCATAAAAACCCGATTACTCTCTATCCTAAAAAAGAATGGTGATGTTAGCTGAAATTTCAAAAGAAAAAACCTCTCTGCTAATCCCCTGATCATCTCTGTTTCTAAATTTTTCCAGGGATAAAGCTCCTGCCAATCCACCCTGTATATTTTTATGAAGATTAACTGTTAAAGATGACTTTACCATAAAAAGATCATAAGGCTCTGGTGAAACAGAATTAAAATAATCATACCTGTTAAGCGCCATATTATATTCAGCTGAAAACACCGGTAATGCAGTAAGCTTGTAAAACATTGCAAAAAAATCATATACCCACTTTACATCAGTCTCATACATGGTGGCAAACCTGTATCCATAATCCTTTTCACTAAAAGGAGCGTATTCGGGCATGTTGTTTATATATATATAATCTTTTTCACCTGGTTTTGTACTGTAGCTGATAAATTCCATATCTTTCTTTTCCCTGTAATCAAAGGCAGCCTTAAATGAAAGGTTGCTTCTATCCCATTTAAAAACAATTCCTGATTCAGGGGAAATTATTTTTTCATCAAGATTTGATGTTACAAACATCCGGTCAGTATATGAAATGCCAATATCAAAAGACGATGAATGATAGGACTTGCCAGGACTGTTAGCACGAAAAAATCCCCAGGAAAAAATATCCATTAAATTAAAAGTAAAAATTGCTCCACAATTAAAAGATATGACCTGGTTCGGGATTCCATAAATATTGGATCTTTCACAAACCTGCCCCATGCTGCTATTTACTGTTACATCAAAAAAACCAGCATCAAATGCAATATCCATTGAAAAATCATCTACCAGCCTGAATGTATTATTATACTCTATAGACTCCTCTAAAAGCAAATCCTTGTTCATGGTTCCATAAACCATGTCCCTGCCCTTGGCGAAATTTCCCCTTCCTCCAAAATAAGCTCCCGGATAATTCCAGATTAAATTAAAAACATCACCGGAGATTTTGGAAAAGACCCGTGAAAAACCGTATTTCTCATTATAGAAATTTACTCCCTCACCTTCGTAAGGCACATCCTCTTCATTAACAGTTATTCCCCTGAAATAATTGAGCTGGAACTGCTTTACATTTTTCAAAAACGATATACCATCCAATCTGAAAGGGAAACGCATCCTGGAAGAAAAAAATGTATCAGCATCCTTTGAACGCAAAAAATTACCGTTAGAAGAAATAATTTTTTTATCATAATCTGAAAAAGAATCTGCCCTGTAATTAGCAATCAATGCAATTTCAGGAGCAAAAATATACTTTCCAGGCAAACCAAAAACAAGCTCAAAGCCCTGCTTTTTTTCAAGGTACTTCTTGTTTTTGCCCGTAAATGGGAAATTGTAACCTCCATTTATCTCATCCCTTATCCCAGCATCCTCTGCTCTTTTATAGCCCTTTACCTCAACTACCTCTTCAGAAAGATTTATAAACTTTGGTTTTAAAAAAAAATATTTCCCTGTATAATCAAGCTGTAACAAAAGCTCAGCTCTTTGCCTCCTGTCCTTTTCATCACCTCCATATTCATCCTTTAACACCTCCTGTGAAATTATATCAGAATAACGGCTTGTGGAAAAACTGGAAAAGGCCATGTCCAACATCATGCTTGCTGTTAATATGCCTCCAAAAAAGTCTGTAAACTTCTGGTTATATGTAATTACAGGAGTATGCACATTTCTGCTGCTCTCCTCAGTATATAAATCTTTGATAAGAGTTCTGCTCTTTGAATTATTGTAATTATCAACCCCATAGGAAAAAACAATAGAAGGCGAATCAGGGTCAGAGCCTCTGTAGTTTGTTAAAAAAAGAATTTTTTCATTTTTCGTATTTCCGGCTCTTTCATAGGATACTTTTTCATTTCTGCTATCACTCATACTCCGTTCTTTTTTATAATCAATAGAGGTTCCCCAGGTTGGAAGTATTTTAAAAGAGGATGAAATCTCATAAGCTTTCTCCTTTGTTTCATCATCATTCTTCCCGGGGGAAGTAAAATCAGCACTATGACCTCTGTAAACATACTTTATATTCATGTCTGAAAGAATAGGTAAACCCTTTTCTGTTACATACAAAGGCCGTTTAAATGCAACCTCTCCCTCATACCACTGGGCACTGCCTTTTAAAGTTTCAGGCTCAGATACATATATATCATTGACCCATATCTTTCCCTCAGAACCACCCCCATTGCTGTAAACCAGAAATTTAATGTACTTAATTCTACGAAAATCAGTATTCCCTGTGCTGGAATAAATTTCCACATCCCCTTTGGAACCTGATTTAAGCTTTAGCTGCAAATTGTTCCAGGTCTGCAAATCAGCTGGTACAGTTCTATATTCAATATAATCGTATTCAGAGGAGCCTATAATTATTCCCAGGGAGTCTGCAGCATTCATATTTCTGGGATTCACCCAGATATTCATTGTTTTGTAATTCCTTATATCAAAGGGAGAGGTAAATGTCCTTGTAACTGAAACGCTTGTACTTCCTCCTGGAATATTATAATCCACAAGCAAAGCACTTTCACTTTCGCTTTTAATATCCTCATTGCTTTTGCTGCCATAAAGTGACTCATAAACATTGCGTTCAAGAAGCATAAAAGATTCAGCCCTGTAATCCGGATCACTAACGCTGTTTAAGCGTGTAATTTTAATCTCCTGTGAAGAATCAATTGGAGAGCCGTCTAATTCAGGATTTTTCCATTTTGATGCCACAAACTTAAGGCTGCTTACATAAAGCCTTCCAGTAGTATCATTCTTTTTTTTCAAATACATCCTTGCTGAACTTACCTGCTTAAGAACATCCACCCCGCCAGCCTGATCAACATAGATCCTGAACCTTTGCCAGCTCCCACCATCTTTACCCACTGTAGCTATCTTAATATTATACACATTTTCATAGGTATCAAGAACACCATTGTTGTTCAAATCCTCACTGTTAAGAACACCATCTCCCTGTGTATAGGTGCTTAATCCCGGACCAGAACCTATTACTGTGGGATTATTCCCATTAAAAGCATAGCCCCTGTCTTCCGAATATCCGGATGAAGAGTTGGAATCAATATATCCGTTTCCATTCCGATCCTCAGTTCCCAGCCTGCCATCTCCATCAGCATCTTCATTAACTATACCCAAATCAATAAAAAGCTCCACTCCCTCTGTTTCAGAGCCTTCATACTTGACCCACATTTCAACATACTTCAACCCTGACATGTCAACTGCACTATCACTGAACTCCCTTGTTACTACAGAAACATATTCATAATCAGCCCCAAAATCAAAATCAAAAACAAGCGATCTTTGCGAAGACTGCTCAAGTATGCTATGATCAACATGTCCCATTGCAATATTAAAAGGCCCTGGCTTTACTGAATAAGCCACATCGTATGGAGTAAACCCGAACCCGCGCAATGTGTCCGGAGACCAGGGATCCCTGTAATAAAGGTAATTCATAATACCACGCTTTTCCTGTGCTGCGTTTTCAGGCATTGATGAAAGCTGCCAGTCCTTTTCAGAAAGAGAAACAGATACAACCTCATCTGTTGATTCCATATCATCAATAAGGGCTTTTCCAAATATATTGGTCTTTTTAATACTCCTTGCAACTTCACCATAGGCATTTATTTCAAATGGGGCAGATGACAGCCTTTTCTTTGTTGCAGCATTGTAAATGTCAGCAAGCCTCTTTTGTCCAAGATTAAGCGAAGCATCACCTTCCAGAACAAGTGTCTGCTCCGATTCACTCCCTATGTCTGGAACCAGCTTGCTTTCTGCTCCCCTTGACACAAGCAGAGTGCCTCCTATGCGTACATCTTTTGTCAGGTCATAATCTGCCCTGACACCTCCCATAAAAGAGGAAGCAGACGAGCCTAATGGCAGGTATTCATATTTTATTTCTATACTTGTATCTG
>Ga0265293_10011573_pt1 | contig 11961 bp, 8 predicted proteins | sample Munlanlewell138R_FD_192505 | JGI IMG/M metagenome (GOLD analysis project Ga0265293, IMG submission 192505) | Leachate microbial communities from a municipal landfill in Southern Ontario, Canada - Leachate well 138R | ecosystem: Engineered > Solid waste > Landfill > Unclassified | place: Canada... | reverse complement strand
GTTGAGATCGATGGCACGGCACGGATCATGCAGGACCGCGTCCGCGTCGAGCGGCGCTACCTGCACACCGGTACCGCCGAGGTCCCCGACCGCATCGTCGCGTTCCAGCAGACGCAGCTCGCCTTCGCCTCGCGCACGGTGCCCACGGCATCGAACGCGAACTCGCTCGTCGCCGCCCTCAACCGGGCAATGCTCGACGAGGAGGCGCGGCTCGCGGCGACGCTGTCCGAGGATGAGACGGCGCTGACGCTGGTGGACGGGCCGCTGCGATCCCTGCGGGCGCCCGGACGGCGCGTCGTGGGTTATGTGAAGCGCATCCAGCAGTGGTACGTACCCCGGGCGGAGCTGGAGCTGCTCGCCACGCTGCTGCCGGGTGAGCGCACGCCCCTGTTCCGCATCTCGGGCAGCCCGAAGGATCCGCTGCACCTCGCCGAGGGACGCTACTCGTGGTTCGTGCGCCTCCCGGCGCCGGGGCCGCACGTGCACTACCTCGGCGGCGTGCTCCGCCTCGAATGCTCCGCGTCGATCTCGCCGGAGCGCGCGAGCGAGCTCGCGGACCAGAGCGCGACGCTCCTCCCCCGGCTCGCCTCATCGCCCGTCCGCGACCCGAGGGCGCCCCAGAACCTGACGCCCGTCGGTGCGCTGGAGGCCCACCTCACCCACCTGCTCGGTGACCGCCGACTGATCGCGCGCCTCCTGGCCGCGTCCATCGCCCGCGAGGAGGCCGCCGCGTGATCGACGAGAGCAACTACCGCGCGCTGGTCCTGGGGACGGAGGGGGCTGCCTCCACGCCGCTCTCCTTCTCCGCATGGGTCGCGCCGGAGGGCTACCTCCAGCTCGACGATGTCGTCCACGTCCGCACCACGCTGCCCGGCAGCGAGGTCGTCGACACCTACGGCGTCGTCGATGAGCTGAAGGCGACGCAGGAGGGCGTCTCGCTCACCTCGGACGTGGCGCTCTCGACGGAGGGCGTGCTGCCGACGCAGTCCTCGATCGCCGCACATGTCTCAGTGACGCGCGTCGAGCCCGAGATCTACGTCCCGCCGATGCCCGGACAGCGGGTCTACCTCGCGACCGGCGAGGCGCGTGAGAAGGCGTTGTTCTTCGACCGGATGCAGGACGAGGACGATGACTTCCGCTTCCCGGTCGGCCTCGACCGGTCGGGGAGGCCCGTGTACGGGAACCTCGAGTTCCTCGACGGGACGCGAGGGGCGCACGTGAACATCAGCGGCGTCTCCGGCGTCGCCACCAAGACGACCTACGCCACGTTCCTGCTGTACGGACTGTTCGAGAGCCAGGCGCTCGGATCGCGGCGGGCGACCTCGAAGGCGCTGATCTTCAACGTGAAGGGCGAGGACCTGCTGTTCCTCGACCGGCCGAACGCGCGACTGACCGAGGAGCAGAGCGCCCGCTGGGGCGCCCTCGGCCTGCCGGTGGGGCCGTTCGGGTCGGTGGCGTTCTACGCGCCGTGCCGCCCGGGCGACCAGCCGCTCCCGCAGACCTCCAGCCGGCAGGAGGGCGTCACCGGCTTCTACTGGACGCTGCACGAGTTCTGCCTGAACGGCTATCTCCGCTACCTCTTCGCGGACGCCGACCGCGACGCCGGTCAGATCGGCGACCTCGTCGAGGTGGTCTCGGCACGCCTCGCGCAGGCGGCGCGCAACACCCCGTTCCGCGACCCCGAGGGCGACGTGGAGGTGGAAGGCCGCTGGTGCCGCGACCTCGACGACCTCGTGCAGGAGATCGAGCGCGCGCTCGTCGGCGACGAGGACGACGAGGAGCCCCACGGCCGCTGGATGGCGTCGTCCTACCGGGCCGCCGCGCCGGGCACCGTCCGTGCGTTCCTCCGCCGCCTCGAAGCAGGGGCGCGCCTCGTGCAGCCGTTCGTCCGAGGAGCGGGGTTCGGGAAGCCCTCCGCGCATCGCATCGAGTTCGAGGAGCAGGTGACGGTGGTGGACCTCCACCGCCTGCACGACCGCGCGCAGCGGTTCGTGGTGGGGGTGCTCCTGAGCCGCGTCATGGCTGAGCACGAGTCGGCCGCCGGGGCTGACCGCACCTCGCCGTTCTTCGTCGTGGTGGACGAGCTGAACAAGTACGCCCCGCGCGAGGGCCGCTCGCCGATCAAGGAGACGTTGCTCGACATCGCCGAGCGAGGGCGCTCGCTGGGGGTGATCCTCATCGGCGCGCAGCAGACCGCCTCCGAGGTCGAACAGCGGATCGTGGCGAACGCCTCGTTCCGCATCGTCGGCCGCCTCGACACCGCCGAGGCCGGACGAGACCAGTACCGCTTCCTCACGCCGAGCGCGCGGGCCCGCGCCGTCCTCCTGAAGCCCGGCTCGATGATCGTGTCGCAGCCGGAGATACCCGTGCCGCTCCTCGTGGAGTTCCCGTTCCCCTCCTGGAGCACGCGCCGCTCCGAGGTCGCGCCGGTGACGGCGCGCTCGGACGGCGACCCGATGCTGCGCTTCGACGACCCGGACGAGGGGTACGACGGCTGATGCGCCTCCTGCACACGGCGGACTGGCACCTGGGGCGGACGATCCGCGGGCGCTCGCGCGTCCCGGAGTTCGACGCCGTCCTGCAGGAGGTGACCGGCGTGGCGATCGAGGAAGGCGTGGATGTCTTCCTCGTGGCCGGCGACATCTTCGACACGATGAGCCCGCCGCCCGAAGCCGAACGACTGCTCTACTCCGCGCTGCGCCGCCTGGTCGAGGCGAAGATCGACATCGTGCTCGTCGCGGGAAACCACGACAACCCACGCCGCCTCGCCGCCCTCGGGCAACTCGCCGACCTCCTCGGCGTGCACGCGCAGTCTCACGTCCGCCGCTGGGACGAGGGCGGCACGGTCCGCCTCGAGCGGAATGGGGAGCAGCTCCGCCTCGCCGCCCTGCCGTGGGTGCCGGAGGGGCGCGCGCTCAACGCCGAGGAGATCCTCGGACCGTCGTTCGAGTCCTACCAGGGCTACGCGGAGTTCGTCGGCGAGGTGTACCAGCAGGCGACCCAGGGGTTCGAGGATGGCGCGATCAACGTCTTCGCCGCCCATGTCTTCGTAGACGGCTCGAAGGTCGCGACGATCGATGGGTCGGAGCGCCGCATCCACATCGGGCAGACCTACGCCGTGATGCCCTCGGCGCTGCCGGGGCACGCGCAGTACGTCGCGCTCGGGCACGTGCACGAGCCGCAGGTGGTGCTGGGCGCACCGAACAACGCAGCGACGTACTCCGGCTCGCTGCTGCAGCTCGACTTCGGCGAGGCGGGGCAGGAGAAGATCGTCCGCATCGTGGACCTGGAGCCGGGCCGCCCGGCACGCCATCGGCCGGTGGCGCTCACGTCCGGCAAGCAGCTCGCCGAGGTGCGCGGGACGTTCGAGGAAGTCGTCGCGCAGGGGGAGCGGCTCGGCGACGCCTACCTCCGCGCCACCGTCCGCCTCGACGGCCCCACGCCCGGCCTCGCGCAGCGCGTACGGGACGCCCTCCCGAACTGCGTCGACGTGCGTATCGAGCAGCGCCGCGACGCCGAGGACCTCCCCGAGGCGCTGATCGAGACCCTCACCCCGACCGACCTCTACGTCCGCTACTACCAGTACGAGCACGGCCAGCCGCCATCCCCGGAGACGCTTGCAGTGTTCCGCGAGGTGCTGGAGGAAGCGACGGTCCAGCAATGAGGGCGCCCCAGTGAGGCCCGTGCTCCTCCGGATCCGCGGCTTCACGGCCTTCCGCGACGAGACCGTCGTCGAGTTCGAAGGACGGCGGCTGTTCGTGATCACAGGGCCGACGGGCGCCGGGAAGTCCTCGCTGCTGGATGCGATGACGTGGGCGCTCTACGGGCAGGTGCCGCGCGTCGGACGCTCCGTGAAGGAGCTGGTCTCGCAGGGCGAGCGCGAGATGTCCGTCCTCTTCGAGTTCACCGTCCGAGGGCGCGGCTACCGCGTCTCCCGCCGCTACCCCGGCAGCACCTCGACGCGCCTCGAACGGCTCGTGAGCGAGCAGTGGGTGCCGATGGAGGACCGCGCCGCCGACGTCACGCGCGCGGTGGAGACGCTCCTCGGGATGGACTACGCGACGTTCACGCGCGCCATCGTCCTCCCGCAGGGCGAGTTCGACTCCTTCCTCCGAGGTGACGCGAAGGACAGGCGCTCGATCCTCAGCCAGCTCATCGGCCTCGGCGTCTACCAGCGCGCGGGCGAGCTCGCGCGCGAACGCGCCAAGAACCACAAGACCCAGGCCGACACCATCCGCACCCAGCTCGAGAAGATGACGCTCGCGACGCCCGAGGTCATCGCCCACCTCCAGCAGCGCGAGCAGCAGCTCGCCGCGGAGTCCGCCACCCTCACCACGCGCCGGGCCGACCTCGGCGCGCTCGGGGACCTCGCCCGTGCGCACCGCGACCGCCACGACGCCGCGACCCGTGCCGCCACCGAGACCCGCGAGGCCGAAGTCGAGCTCGTCGAGGCGCAGCACGCGCTGACCGAGGCGACCCGTGCCGTCGAGGAGCGTGCAGCCGCGGTCGAACGCATCACCTCGGACCTCGCGGCCGTGCAGTACGACCCGGCTGAACACGATCGCCTGAGGGCCGCCGTCGCCGTCCTCGACCAGCGCGCCGGAGCCGAAGCTGCACTCGCCGCCGCACGCGCCGACCTCGAGGGCGCACATGCCACGTCGACGGCTGCAGCCAGTACCCACTCCGAGGCGGACGGGCGCGCGAAGCAGGCGGCTACGGCGCTCACAGCGGCGGAGAAGGCGGCCCGCACCGCCGAGGCCGCCCTGGCGAAGGCGGCAGGACGCGCGCTCCGCCTCCTCGACCACCTCGACGAGTCTGCCGCCGCTGCCGAGGTCGCGGCGACGGAGGCCGACGCCGCCGCACGCGCCCTCGCCGACCGCGTACGCGAGCTGACCTCGCTCGGCCAGACGCTCGCCACCGCCGAGGGCGACCTGGCCCGCGCGAGGGACGCGGTCGCTCGAGCCACGACGGACCACGCGACCTGCTCGACGCACGCCGAGCAGGCGAAGGCCCTCCGCGCTACCGCCGAGACGAAGACCACCGAGGCCCGTGCCGCCCTCGATGCCGCGCGGGCGGAGGATGCCGCAGCCCACCTGCGAGCCGGCCTCAAGGTCGGCGACCCATGTCCCGTCTGTGGCGAGCCGATCGAGAAGCTCGGCAAGCACCGCGCGCCCAACCTCGGCAAGGCGGAGGCAGCCCTTCAGCGAGCGGAGGCCGCCCTCGCCGAGGCACGCTTCACCGCCGAGGGCGCCACGGCTGCCGCCGCCGCTGCCGCCGCGCGCGTCGAGGCGAGCACGCGCACCCTCGACGCTGCCGAGGCGCATCACGCCGCGCTCGCGACGCGTCTCGAAGCGCACGGTGTCGCCGCCGACGCCCTCCCACGCACGCTCGAAGACGCCACCACGGAGGGCGTGCGCCTCGCGGAGACCGTCGAAGCGAAGCGCGCCGAAGCCCGCGAGCACACGCGACGCGCGCAGGCGCTCCGCGAAGCCCTCGCGCGGGTGCCCGCCGAGATCGAACCGACCGAGGTGAAGCGCGCACCAGCCGACGCCGAAGCCGTGCAGCAGGACCTGGCGAGCAGCCTCGATGGGTACGCCACTGCTCTCGGTGGGACGAGGGAAGCCGAGCGTGCAGCGACGGCGGCAACGAACGCCGCCGAGGCGGCATCTCGCGCCGTCGAGGTGGCGACGCGGGACACGGAGCGCGCGGAGCGCTCGGTCGCCGACGCGGAGCAGCGTCTGTCTGCCCTCGGCGGCGTCGAGGGCGACCCGGAGGCCATCCGCACCGCCCTCACGACAGCGGAGCAACAGGCCGTGCGACAGCGAGAGCTGCGCGACGCGCTCGGCGCGGAGCAGGTGGCGCTCGCCGCCGCCGAGGCGTCCCGTACCGCCTCGGCGGGCGCGCACAAGCGCGTGGAGGCCACCGTCACGAAGCGTCGACTGGCATGCACGGAGGCCGAGAGCGAAGCGGCCACGGCGCGGGCCGCCCTCGGCGCGTCGTGGCGCGAGACGATCGGCGAAGGGGAGCCGTCGCTGGGCGGGCTCAAGGTGGTGATGGAGGCGTTCCTCCAGGAGTGGGACCGCGTGCAGGGCGAGCTCACCACCGCGCGTGTCGGCATCGCGCAGGCGACGGCGCAGGTCGAGCAGGCCACGCAGATGCGCGCGGACGCCGAGGAGCACCAGGCGCAGGCAACCCTCGTCGGGGCGGTCGGCCTCGACTTGCAGGGCAACCGCTTCATTGCGTACCTGCTGCATGAGTCGATGCAGTTGCTCGCCTCCGACGCCTCGGGGCGGCTCTCCGACTTCACCAACGGGCGGTACGCGCTGGTGGCGGAGGAGGACACGTTCCAGGTGGTGGACCACCTGAACGGTGACGAGAAGCGTTCGGTGAAGACGCTCTCCGGGGGGGAGACCTTCCTCGCCAGCCTCGCACTCGCACTCGCACTGTCCGAGCACCTGCCGGAGATCTCCGGCACCGGCGGCGCCGTCTCCCTCGACTCGCTCTTCCTCGACGAGGGGTTCGGGGCGCTGGACGCCGAGGCGCTCGACCTCGCGGTGCAGGGGCTCGAGACGCTCGCCGAGGGCTCACGGATGATCGGCGTGATCTCGCACGTCGAAGAGCTGTCCGAGCGGCTGCCGGACCGCATCCGCGTCGAGAAGGGCGGCCACGGCAGCACGGTCCTCGCCTGAGTCCGCTGTCCCCGCGCCATCCGAGGGCTACCATCCCCCCATGCCACACGTCGCCGCGCTCTACCGCTACCCCGTGAAGGGGTTCACCCCAGAATCCCGGGACGCCCTGGTCGTCCAGGCGGACGGGCGGATCGAGGGTGACCGCGTTCTCACCTTCCGCTTCGCGAACGCCACCGAACCGATCCTGCGCGACGGCCTGAACTACTGGCCGAAGACGGAGGGCCTCGCGGTCCAGGACTCGCCGAGCATCACGCCGCTCCGGCTCACGTTCGACGAGACTGCGCAGCGCGTCCGCATCGAGCACCCGACTTCGGAGGGGGGCGCGGTCCTCGTCGAGGCCGGGCTCGACGAGGCGGGACGCGCGCTGCTCTGCGACCGTGTCGCGGAATTCGTCCTCGCAACGCCCGAGGGCGACCGCCTCCGCGAGCCGGGGCGGCTGCCGCTCGTGCTCCTCGGCGACGGGCGGACGGCGCAGTTCACCGACCGGCCGCGCGGCTTCATCTCCGTGCACGGCCGTGGCAGCGTCCTCGCGCTCGGCGAAGCCCTCGGGCAGGACGTGGACGAGCGGCGCTTCCGCTCCAACGTCGCGGTCGATGGCCTCCCCGCGTGGGAGGAGCTGCAGTGGGCGGGCCGCGTCCGCATCGGCGACGTCGAGTTCGAGGTCAGCCACCACATCGTGCGCTGCCTCGCGACACATGCAAACCCCGACACGGGTGTGCGCGACACGCCCGTCCTCACCACGCTCACGCACACCATCGGCCTGGAGCAGCCCACGCTCGGCACGCTGCTGCTGCCCGCCCCGGGCTCCGAGGGCGGCACGATCCGCGTCGGCGACGAGGTCGAGATCGGGTGACCCGAGTCCCCTCGACGCCCGCCCTCGCGCGCCTGCGCAGCCAGTTCCCGTCGCCCCTCGACCGCCGCATCATCCTCCATCGTGGCACCTGCGGTGACAACGCCGGCGCCGAGGCGGTCCGGGACGACCTCGTCACGTCCATCGACGACGCGCTCATCGAGGGAGCGCTGATCGACGGAACATGCGACGGCAGCTGCTGGGCCGCGCCCGCCGCCACCGTGCAGCGCGCCGGCCACCAGCATCGCTTCACCCACCTCGACCGCGGGGTACCCGAGGAACTCGCGCGCTGCTTTGCCGGCGACTGCGACGACGAATACGCCGGGCGCGGTGAGTACGGGCTCCTCGAACGGTTGGGACGCCAGGACGGGACGTTCGAGGATGCCGTCGCTCGCGGCGCATACGCCGCCTTCGCGCATACGTGTGCGTCCGGCGCGCGGCGCGCTCTCGACGCGGTCGAGAACTCCTCCTACCCCGCGCGCTACGGCGCACTGCCGGAGGGCGGCACGCTCACGGTCGCCGCGCAGCAGGACTCCCCGGCCGCCTTCACGGACCGACACCTGCTCGAGGGCGACCCGCACCGCGTGCTGGAGGGCATCCTCACCGCCGCTCTCGTGACCGGCGCGACAGACGCTCGCCTCCACCTCGGCGGGCAGCCGGCCTCGGCTCGCGCGGCATTCGAAGAGGCACTCCGACAGGCCGAGGCGCACGGCCTCCTCGACGGGAGCGCCCTCGGTGGCCCTGCGCTGACACTCGAGGTGACGGACATCCCGCCCGAAGGCGACGCGATCGGCATCGACGCGGTGAGCGCACTGACCACCGTGTTCGACCAGCCCCCACCGCCGACCCGGCTCGTCGCCCTCAGTGGTGCCGTGCCTCGCCCCGGGCTGTACGAGGTGCCGGTGGGCGGCGCGACGACCTGGACCGGCATCCTCGCGATGGCGGGCGCAACGCCCGGTCTCGTGCCCGGACTCCGCATCGGCGCAGCAGGGGACCTCGTCGCGCGCGACGCATTCGAGGAGATCGTGACGCCGTCCGCGCTCGCGGACGGAACCGTGGTGGTCCTGGCGCGCGACGCCGAGGTCTGACACCCAGGTCTGACACCAGCGCGAGCAGCTACATCACGCGCCGGACGGTGCCCTGGATGAACGTCGACCCGATGAGCGAGAAGATCGAGATGATGAGCGCGCTGAAGAAGGCGCTCCAGAACCCGTCCAACGTGAACTCCAGGTCGAGCTGACCGGCGGTCCAGGCAGTCGCGGCGAGCATCGCCGTGTTGATGATCAGCACGAAGAACCCGAACGTCAGGATGATCAGGCAGAAGGAGAACATCGTCGCCAGCGGCCTCAGCAGGACGTTCACGATCGCGAGGATCGCCGTGCCAGCGACGAGTGACTGCCAGTCGCCGATCTCGAACCCCGGCACGAGCGCATCCGCGATGAAGATCCCCAGGAGGTTGATGAGGAACCGCGCGACCAGCGCGGACGGCGACCAGGGGTCGCGGGACTCGTAGCGGTAGGCAACGCCGGGCATCGTCAGACCTCCCCGATCTCCACGGCGCGCCCCTCCTTGCGGGACCGGGCGACCGCCTCCGTCACGCGCATGTAAAGCACGCCATCCTCGAAGGACGTGAGCTCGACGGGCTTGCCCTCGCGGATCGAGTCGATGAAGTCTTGCTCGACGCGCCAATCGCCGGCGGTGCCGGCGTCCGGCTCCAGCGGCTGGGGCTCCTCGCCCAGGGGCGCCCACGTCATGCGGTCGCCGGGCTGCCAGTGCAGCGTGCCCGTCGAGCCGTAGAGCGCGACGCCATTGCGGTCCACGGGCGCGTGCGTCACGGCGGACACGCGGTAGGTCACCCGTGTCCCGCTCTCCATCGTGGCGAGGACCCCGAGGCTGTCGGGGACCTCGATCCGGTACGGCTGCCCGTCATCCGGGTTCGTGCGCTCGTCCAGGAACGTCGTACCGTCCGCCATCACCCGCGCCGTGGGGCCGAGCCAGCGGTGGACCGCCTCGATGTAGAGGCCGAGCGTCATCGTGTTCGTGCCGGAGTACTCGACACGCTCGCGCCAGTGGAGCGGCGTCTCCGGCTTCAGGCTCGCACCGCCGAGGATGGTGACGTGCGCCTCGCGGACCTCGCCCAGCGTGCCGTCCTGCACCATCCGCCGGATCGTGCGCCACGACTTGAAATCGAGGGGTGACGGGACGATCTGTGCGACCAGGTCCGGGTGCTGCCGCGACACCGCGAGCATCTCGCGCGCCTCACCGGCATCCATCGCTATCCGCGCCTCGACGAGGACGTGCTTCCCCGCCTCGAGCGCCGCGACGGTGTATTCGCGATGGCGGTACGGCCACGTGCCGATGCAGACCGCGTCGACGTCGGCAGCGTCGAGGACCTCGCGCGGGTCGGTGACAACGCGCGAGATGCCGAACTCATCGGCGACGCGCTGCCCGCTCTCCTCCGAGCGGTTGCAGACGACGACCACCTCCACCCCCTCGATGGCCTGGAGGCCGGGGATGTGACGCGAGCGGGTGTTCCCACCGGCACCGATGACACCCACGCGGATCGGGTCAGGCACGCCGTCCTCCTTCGCGCTCGATCGAGCGTCTGCCCTACAGGTCCAGCACCGGTCGAGGCGGCAGCGGCGCCATCGGCACGGCCGCCTCGAGGTCCGGCGTCGGCGGCTGCTCCACCTCGATAAGGGCCGGAGCGCCGAGATCGATCGCTTCGCGGAGGACGGAACGCAGGTCGTCCGGGGTCTTCGCGTGGAAGCCCGCGACGCCGAAGTTCTCCGCCATCCTCGCGAGGTCCGGGTTCTTGAGTTCGGTCGCGATGGTGTGGCCGTTATAGCGCTGCGTCTGGATGCGACGGACGTTGCCGAACATGTTGTCGTTGAACACGACGGTGACGAGGGGGATCCCGAACTTCGCCTGCGTGGAGAGCTCCTGCACGTTGTACATGAAGCCCCCATCGCCGGTGATCGAGACGACCGGGCGGTCCGGGTTCCCCACCGCGACGCCGAGGGCGGTCGCATAGCCGTAGCCAAGCGTGCCCTGGTAGCCCGAGGTGATCATTGTGCGGGGTTCGTAGACCTCGAAGCCGCCGCCATGGACGTGATAGCCCACCTGCGTGCTCTCCGAGACCACCATCGCGTCGTCTGGAAGCGTGTCGCGCAGCGCCTGCGCCATCGAGCGCTGCCACGGCGTGGAGGACATCGCAGCCCAGTGCTTCTCACGCAGGCCCTCGAACTCCGCGGCGCGCGAGGGGCGGCGACGGTTGTGCTTCGCCACCCGCGCCACCAGCTCCGCAGCGGTGAACTTCGCGTCGCCGACGAGGGCGACATCTGCGGCGTGGTTGCGCCCGATCTCCTCGGCGTCCACGTCCGCCTGGACCAGCGTCCCGTTCACCTTCGTCGCTCCCGCGCCCATGTTCGCCGCGAGCGCGAAGCGCGTGCCGATCGCGAGGATCGCGTCCGCCTGCGGCACCAGCGCCGAGGTCGCGACACGCCCCGTGAACGCCCTCGGGTCGCGGTCAGAGAGCACACCCCGGCCGTTCGAGGTCATCAGCACCGGCGCGTCGAGCATCTCCGAGAGCGCGCGGATCTCCTCCCACGCCTCCGCGGTGAGCACGCCACCGCCCGCGCAGATGAGCGGGCGCTCCGCCTTGCCGAGGACCTCCGCGGCACGTTCGAGGGCGTCGCTATCGGCGTGCTCGTCGGCGCGGCTCGTGCGGTCGGGCTCGAGCAGCGTCACGTCGGCGACGGTCCCGAGCACGTCCGGGGGCACCTCGACCGACACGGGACGAGGCCGGCCGGAACGCAGCTCACGGACGGCGCGCTGGACCATGCCGGGGATCTCGGTCGGGTGCATCGCCCGCTCGGAGGCCTTCGTCAGGTGGCGCAGCAGGCCCGGCTGGTCGTGGATCTCGTGCAGCGCTCCTACGCCGCGGTCGATGATCGACGAGTCGATCTGCCCGGTCACGCACAATACCGGCGAGGAACATGCGTAGGCCGTGGAGAGCGCCGCGGTCGCATTCAGGACGCCGGGGCCCGGGACCACGACGAAGGTGCCGATCTGTCCGGTGGAGCGCGCAAAGCCATCCGCCATGTACGCCGTCGCCTGCTCGTGGCGGGCGTGGATCACCTCGTAGTGGTCGCGTTCCTCCCAGATGCCGTCGAAGAGGTAGTCGAGCTGGATGCCCGGGAGGGCGAAGAGCGTCTGGACGCCCTCCAGCTTCAGCGACTGCGCGAGCGCCTGCCCACCGGTCATCTCCACGGCATACCTCCTGTGACGGTCGCGAGGGCGCCCGAGGCACTCGGTGTCCTCGGTCGACGCCGCGACGATACACGGTTCGGACGGGACATTCGTGGCGAATTTCGGTGGAGCACGTGCTGAGGGGTGGGGTGCCGTCCCTGCGGCGCGACC
>Ga0265293_10011571_pt1 | contig 11962 bp, 8 predicted proteins | sample Munlanlewell138R_FD_192505 | JGI IMG/M metagenome (GOLD analysis project Ga0265293, IMG submission 192505) | Leachate microbial communities from a municipal landfill in Southern Ontario, Canada - Leachate well 138R | ecosystem: Engineered > Solid waste > Landfill > Unclassified | place: Canada... | reverse complement strand
CTACCCGGGGTGGGGAGGCAGCTAAAAAATGGGAGTCCTCTTTTGTGGTTCGAACACCCCTGTATTGCTGCAACAACAACGCGATGGTTTGAAGCGTTTTGCCCAGTCCCATATCATCGGCAAGACAACCGCCGAACCCGCGTTGCTGAAGGTTCATCAGCCACTGGAAACCGGTAAATTGATAGGGCCGCAACGTGGCATTCAGGGCTTCCGGCACCGGAGTTGCAACAAGTTGTCCACCTTCTTCCTGTTCGAACTTTTGTTCACTGAAAGCACCATTCACTGCCAACTGTTTCAAGCGGAAATGATAACGGGGCAGCCGGACGCGGCTACCGGAAACTTTACCAAAACTGAACATTTCACCGAAGCGGGAGAACCACTCCAAAGGAAGCACCGCGACACGGCCGTCGGGCAGTGCAAATTCGCGGGTGCCCTGCAATAGATGCCTCCGAAAACGGGTAAAAGGGATCTCCACCTCCCCGAAGCGTACCATGCAATAAAAATCAAACCAGTCTATTCCTTCGTTCACCTCGATTTGCAGGCTGATTTCTCCCGTGTAATAGGCCTGTTTACCCATAGCCTGTTTCACGGTAAAGTTGTGCTCCAATAATTCACCGTTCTGATTAATCCATTCGATTATTTGAAGCGAATCGGGCCCCGCTTGCCTTTCGTCCCCAGCCGCGGCATCAGCCAACACATTAGTCGCTGCATCAGCGGCTGCGTTCGCCACCACGAATTGACCGGATTTGGAGAGGGACAATCCCGCTTCCAGCAGAAGTTGGACGCGCTCCCTCTCCCATTCCCTCTCGCGATAAAACCAGCCAATCATGAATTCTCCTTCCTCCTCTATTGCCTCCACCTCCTTCTTGTACGGCTTATCGGGCGCGAAACGATGTTTCCCGTAATGAAATCGGAGCGAGAGGACCGGCCGCAAATCGAAGTCCGTCTCCAAGGTCAACACGGCTTCGGGACGATACTCTTGTCTAAAAACAGGAATTCCTTCGGTAACCACGGTATAGTTTTTCACGCACGGTACCACGAAGGAGCGCATGTATTCGGGTATGCTACGAGGGGGAATTTCAATGTACGGTTTCTTGAAAAAGGGACGAAGCTTTTTTTCATCCACGTCCACGAAATGGTGAAGCTGTCTACCGATAACCACCACGGCGGGATTCGACACGAGCTGCGCGTGGAACTGCTCGAAAAGGTTCACGTGCTCTTCTCCATTTTGAACCTCGGCGTGATAGGTGAAAGCCTCCCGATTTCGAAAATGAAAAATCATTGACGAGGGTTCATTCAACACTTCCAACCGTTGGTTCAAGCGAAAATCGCGCACATTGATTTTTTCACGTGAAAAGAGCGGGGTCCCCACCTTCCGCGCAAGCTCGATCAGGCTGTTTTGCCTCTTTTCGATAAAGGGCCGGATATAGGTTTCAATGGTGGCGGACGTGACTTTCTGTAGGAAGTCCTCCTCTTTCTCTTCTTTCGAATAAGATTTCATCAAGGCGCGGTCGGAATAACGCTCCCCCAACCGGACTATCTCCTGCTCTTCTGCCCGCAACGAGTGATAGGTAGGTGAGGTGACTCGGGCCACCTCGGTCATCGTGTACACCTCCGCATCGGGGTTATAAGAAGCAAAGAGGGGCTGAAGTAGGTAACCAAAACGCGGGTGATGAACTAACGTGATAACAAGCAAATCGTGCATGGCGGGAATAGAAATTTCAGAGTGAGCGATTTTTCGTGTAAGCGATCACCATCATGATCTCGATTTGAGAGAAATCGAACTGCAACGTGTGGTACATTGATTCGTCGGGAGAACGGGCCTGGAGCTTCTCTTCGGCCAGGCGAATCCTATCACGCGAAATAAAATCGACCGCGTCCAGTTCTCCCTTTTCCACGTACTTTGCCAAGTGCGTGCCGATGGTGGAGACAGCCAGACCCCGCTCTTCAGCTATCTCGTCGATGCTTTTTCCCTCGCGGTGCATCGCCAGGCTGATCCGTTGACTGTCGCCCTTCTGTTTCTTCTGCTTCTCTTGTTTGCGTCGTTTTTGCTCTTTCAACTCTCTTTTGGAGGCCTCTTTTTCGTCTAAACGGGATTGCAAACCGTGCTTTTCGCAATAAGAGCGGATAATCGACAGAAACGCTTGTCCGTATTTCTCTACTTTAACCGGTCCGAATCCAGAGATTTTCAACAGCTCTTTTTCGTCTTGCGGCAGGTACTCGGCCATCTCGTACAACGTCTTGCTGCCCGCCACGATATAGATTGGTAAATCTCGCGGCTCGCAGATTTGATCGCGCTCCTCTACCAGCAAGCGGTACAAGGCGGGGTGAGAAAGATCGGAGCGAGTAGCGGATGTTTTCGTGTAGGCATTTACATGAAAAGGGGGAAGTATGAAGTCGTTTCTCGCCTTGAAGTAAGCATCGACGCTGGTGTCGGATTTTAATGCATCCAGCAGCTGCTTCTTCATGGCCAGATCGGAGAAGATATCTTGCACCGCTTCGTTGTATTGAACGGCATGCGCCCGGCTATCGGTCTTAGCGGGCGATTGCTTTAAGTCATTTATCAACCGATCCAGTTTCTCTGTAAAAAAACCGTGCGCGGCGTGCACCCTTTCCTGTAAATAATTCTCATCCACCGGTTCCTGCTGAAAGATAGAGCGCAATTGCGCTCGGAACTTTACACCCACGTTCTCTATTTCCTTCAATTGTCCGTGCACATCGTTCAAATGCGACATTGTCTCCTCATTGAACGAGGTACACACCTCATCGATATCGGATATCAACCGCTTGCATTGCCACGCGAGGCCGGAAAAGTCAAAAACCGACTCCAGCAGTTTCGCGCGATACGCCCCACGGGCATCCGCCAATTGCTGTTCGATCGCGGGGATCGGCGGGCGGTTTTTTTCGTGCTCCACGATCTGGTAGTCCGTGGAGATACTCCCGTGTTGAATCCGGCTCAGCAGCACCATTCCTTCGAGCGACCGGCAACGGCTCAATGCCACGTACACCTGTCCCGGTGCGAAAGCCATTCCGGCATCAATCACTGCCTTGTCGAAGGTAAGACCCTGACTTTTATGAATGGTAATCGCCCAGGCTAAACGCAACGGGTACTGGGAAAATTTCCCCAACACGTTCTCTTCCACCTGTTTTGTTTCGGCATCGACCGTGTAACCGATGTTTTCCCATTCCGCGCGCTCCACCTCGATCAGCTCGTCCCCGCCGCATCGCACCGCGATACGGTCGTCATCAATGGTATCGACAACCCCTATTTTCCCGTTGTAAAAGCGACGAGGAGTCTCGGTATCGTTTCTCAGAAACATTACCTTGGCACCCACTTTCAGTTCCAAAACCGGTTCCGTTGGGTAGTTCCTTTCCGGATAATCCCCGTCGATCCCGGCGTTAAACGTGTAAGCCTCTCCTTCCAGTTTACCCAACTCCTCGGCGTTTATCCGGTCGGCTTTGTGGTTATGAGTCGTAAGAATGATATAATTCTCCTCTTCCGGGGGGATGAACCGCGGATCGTAACGCTCCTCTAACAGCTTGCGGCTCTCGGCAGTTAGTTTATTATCGCGTATCTCGTTCAAGACACGGATAAACGAGCTGTTTGTCTGGCGGTAGATCTTTTGAAACTCGATATTAAAGGGCGGAGATTGCGTGACGACTTGACTATGAAAAAAGTAGGGGCTTTGGTAGTAGTGCGATAATAAACGCCACTCCTCCTCTTTTGCCACAGGTGCCAACTGGAACATATCGCCGATAAAGACGACCTGTACTCCACCAAAAGGTTCGTTATTCTTGTACCGAAAATGGCGGAGGGTGGCATCCATCGCATCCAGTAAATCAGCACGCACCATGCTGATCTCGTCAATAACGAGCAATTCCAGCTCTTGCAGCACCCGCCGACGGGAACTTCTCATCCGGGACTTAGCGACCAGGTTTTTTCTCCCTTCCTGTGTGGGGATAAAAGGCGAGAACGGCAGCTGAAAAAAAGAATGGATCGTGGTTCCTCCCGCGTTAATGGCCGCTACACCGGTGGGAGCCACCACCGCCATCTGTTTACGGGAGGCCTCTTTTAACCGGTGCAGGAAAGTGGTTTTTCCCGTTCCCGCTTTCCCGGTAACGAACAGGTTCCGATCGGTGTTAAGGGCAATATCAAATGCTAATTTGTAAGGATCCATTCCATTAAACAATCAAACCACATTCCTGAGACAATCCATTAAAATCAGATAAAATCTCAGGAATTGTCATTCCCGCGGCAAGCCAACCAAGTATATCCTCCACGGTTATTCTCATCCCCCGGATTGTAGGTTTTCCACCGCGTTTGCCGGGTTCAATTGTAATTATCCCTTTATAATCAACCATATTCATACTATTTACGAGAACTTAGAAGCATGGATGCAAAAAAGAAACGACTTGAATACTAATATCCGGGATTCTGAGACATATTTGGGTTCAAGTAAAGTTCACTCAGTGGAATGGGAAAAAGATGCTGATACTCCTCTAAACCAATTTCTGCCTCGATTAAATTATTCCTTTGAAGAAATGCTAAATAGTTTATGTTGCAAACCTGCTTGCGTGCATCCTTTATACCAATTAAAATATCCGAAGAAACAGAAATATTCTTCACTTGAGATATACTATTCAAATATTCCCGGGCACTCCCGTTGTTACCAAGTCTCAATTCACACTCTGCTAAAGAAAGAATTACGTCTGAATAAGTTAATACTGGAACAACCGACGAATTAAGCAGGCCATTCTCTACTTTGAGACCATATATTAACTCACTGCTATTTAATGAATAATTCGTCTCTTTTTCGAGTTGATAATAGCCCCCCTGTTCGACAAATTGCAGTAAAAGTCGGGCGTCCATGTAATTTCCCTGATACATATATATCCATGCTAGCACAATTCGGGGTACATCATTAGAAAAGAATATAAATTGTTCTTCGCTTTCTACATTGAAGTTGTTCTTCTTGTTCTCTAACTCTAAAAAAGCGATAATTAAATCTTCTTCAAGAGATTTAAATATCTCATCAATGTTTCGACGAGACACATGCATATTTCCAATATCCAATGGCTCTGTAATATAAGGCACATCACCCCAAAAAGTCACCATAGAATAATAAGATAATGCATTCAGAGTTTTAAGCGGGGATTGTAAAATATCAATCTCATTTACGATTTCCTGCACTCCCTGCTCACTAAGGGACAATTCGGTTAGCTGTTTACGAATGATATTGTTCCTTGCAATTGTGGCGTAAAAGTTTCCCCAAAGGGTGGAGATATAACTATTGTCACTGTTTAGAGGTGCCTTAAAACCATCATTAACGGTCAATTTAGTATACCAGCTGTCCATTGCTTGATATAAATCAACCGATTTAGATAAATCCGAGTCAGCACCAAATAATATATCAAGAAAATTATCGGCAAAAATTTTGCCTTCTGGATTTCCCTCCTGTTTAATTTTTAGTGCTGCAACAGAATATCCCATATAATTATAAATTTGAATCACCACGGGATCGATTCTTCTTGCCGTAGATGGCTCGATGTGAATTTTTAATGTTAAATCATTCAATTCTTTTGTATAAGAAACCGTATCGCGATAGTCCTCATGTAAAATGGTATAGTAGTAATCGGTTGAAATTTGCTCTTCCGGCTCTTCTCGATATACTTCCGGGGTGAGCGTAAGAGGGATGGGTGAGTTTATCTTTATAATATATTCACCTCCTTCAGTGGGAACATTCAATTCGTTTACCTCAAGAGTTACCATCTCATCACCATCTGTGATTTCATTCCCAGCGATTCCATCACCATCCCAATCAAAGAAATACAACAAATCCTTAACCGTTACATCTATTCCCAAGTCATCGTATCGTGAAATAATGTTGCTTGCTATATCAGTGAGTTCGTGCGCGAGTTTAATCCTGTCAGAATGAAACTGCTGTTTTGAAGTACTAGAAAAAGAACCGTTCTTACCAAACTCTTCACTTAGCTTTGACAAATATTCCGTCAATTGGGCTTCGGATCTATCCACAAGCAATAATGAAGATATGGCTATCAATGCCCCGGCTTCATCTGTACCTGATGCAATAGAGTATTGAGACGCGTCTTTGTTTGAAAACCGTTGAAGTCCAAATTCTGTCAAAAGTTCTTCCTGTGCTTGTTTATTTGCTTCATCAAATGATTTACCTGATTCAACAAGATTGAAAATCCGTAGGTGCTTCAGGTGAGTGAGGATATTAACATTTACTGATGACACATCGTTTAGGTTCACTATTGATCTCAGGGATAGGGTCCCTTTCGACAGCTCTCCATTACATTCATTAAAAAAATAACCATTTGCTGTTAGCTGGGCAAACGGAGCATCAAACTCCTTTGAACCAAATGAGAAACTCCCGGAGTTATTCGAGATGGTCGTGGAAAACATGCTACCTAATGGATTCATATTTCTATCCATCGGTTGAAGAGTAATCTCGGAACCGCTTACAAAAGGTCCTTTTTCAACCTTACCATCTACGTTAAAAGTCTGAGGCAGGTCTTCTGTTATTCCTTTATCGTCACTGCAGGAAAAAAAAACAAACAACAAGCAAGGTATGATGTATACCTTACGAAAAAAAATATTTTTCACCATAACATGATTTATAATTCATCAGTTGAAAGTGTTTTATCTATCAACTCAATCTTCCTCTGTTTCATATAAGACAAGCATACGGAGCACCGATTAACAAAAATAAAAAATATTTTAGTACTGAACTAATATTTCATATGATTAATTCATTTTTTCACTATGGTATATGGAACTCGCTTTAATCATGTTCTTGCGGGATAATGATTATCATGCTCGTTTCATACGATTAGTCCATTTTTCACACGAGTTATCGTGTTTATTAGTTTACCTACTCGTTGAATGTGAAAACATAAGATGGGGTAATAACTTAAAGTGACGGACTTTATGATAGAAATAGATAGATGTCATGTCCAGCAGCTGAAATGCGGGGTATGAAACCCGGACCACTTCGGTAAGTAAACAACGGTTGAATCAGCCATCCAACACGAGGGTGCTGAACGAGGGAAATAATCAGTGAATCGCACACACGCAAAGGTAAAAAATAACAACCAACTTGGCAATTTTAATGATTTTATCAGTCGATCTTTGCAGCGAATCAAATAGTTGCGAATATTGTAGTCATAACAATAGACAGTCAGGCGCACAAGGAACTGGTAACGAAAATCAAATTGCAACAATGGAGCGGAATTCGTTGAAATACTTAACTATAAACAGGGATATGTCATTATGACTGGGTGATTTGACAAAAACCCGCACCGTCGTAATGACAGGCACGGACTTTGACTCCAAAATTTCGTCAGTAAATACGTTTTACTGACGAAATTTTGATTACCTTCGTAGTACGATAAAATTATATATGAGCAGTAATAAACTTGATACTGATAGACTGAAAGGACAATTTAGCGATAAGAACCTACTATCGCTAAAGGATATTGATGCTTTTTACAGAGAAAAAGAGCCATCAATACCTAAGACTACGGTTAGTTGGCGTATTTATTCATTGTTACAACAGGGAATACTCCAACGGGTCGGTCATGGGCAATACAGTTTTGGCAAAACATTACGTTATATACCCCAAGTCAGCCATAAGATGACGCGAATCGGTCGAGCGATAAAGAAAAAGTTCCCCTTCATTAAGTATTGCCAATGGGAATTATCGTCGGTTAATATGTTCTGCCAACACCTTATAAATTTCAATGTTCTTATTGTCGATGTGGAACGTGTTGCCATTGAAGCGGTATATTACGAATTGAAAGATAACTACTCGAAAGTTATATTGGTGCAAAACCTATACGACAATCTTTCCGAATTTGCCAACACAATTATTGTCCGCCCGTTAGTAACGGATTCTCCTATTCAAAAGAGTGGAAGTACTTATGTGGCGACCCTTGAAAAAATATTGGTTGATCTATGTGCGGACAAAGAATTTGTTTCGTTTCAGGGAAATGAAATCTATCATATCTATGAAAATGCTCTTAACGCATATACAGTCAATCAGCAAACGATGTTGCGATATGCAGGGCGTAAGACTAAGAGAAAGGAAGTTGAAACAGTATTAAAAACTATAAATCGTCAATAAAAGCCATTTGCTGACAAAATTTTGTTGCTTATGATTAAGTATGGCTACGCGGTCAAGTCATGGCGCGATAACTGGGAGGAACTTACCGTGTTCTTTGATTTTCCAATCGAGATCAGGCGCATTGTCTACACCACCAACCTGATAGAAAACTTGAACGGGAAGATCAGGAAATATACCTCTTATCGCGCAAATACCGTTGAACGAACGTATCCGTGAAAGTTGTGATAAGGGGTCGCTCGATACTCTTCTTCAAGATAAGCAGACACGAGAAATACTTTCTGCCCTGGTAGATAACATCTTATCCCGTCAGAAGTAAATATATGCCAGAGCCTGTCCGGTAATCGAGATGGTAAGCAATAACTGAAAAAATTTATCCAAGATGAAAAAAAAGAAATACAATCTATCAAAACTGAATTTAAGCATTGATATCGTCCTGTTGTTACTGCTCATGCCCATGGCGGGAATCGGCTTCCTGATCAAATATGTCCTGGTACCCGGTATTCAGCGAAACGAACGCTATGGGAGCGATGTTGAACTGGAGTTCTGGGGACTAACCCGTCACCAATGGGGTTCCATTCACCTGATCATCAGCATTATTTTCCTCGTTCTTTTACTTCTTCATATTGTTTTGCACTGGAAAATGATTGTTGGGATCTTCAAGCGGATGATTCCCCATAAAGTTTCACGTGCACTATCGGCAATACTGATTGCCTGTGTTAGTTTTCTCTGTATTGCTTTTCCTCTTTTTGTTAAACCGGAGATTGTTTCAAGGGAACCGTTGCACTTGAACAGGGAGATCAAACACAAAGATCGTGTAGATATGCCCCGGGGAGGGAACCGGGGAGGAAGTCATAAAGAGAGATCAAAAAAAACAGAAAAAGAGGCAACCGTTTTATCCCCCTTGAACCCGAATAAACCGAAACAAACCCTGTCAAACTCAAGGAAATCGAAACGGACCCTGCCCGAAACGTTACTCGCTGACCACGATATCAATGGAAGCCAAACCCTGCAATTTGTTGCTAATAAATACGGCATCCCCGCGGAGAAGCTTGCAACGGACCTGAACATCCCGGCAAGCCGGGCCGGTGAGAAACTCGGCAGGCTGCGGAAAAAGTATGCCTTTACCATGAACGACGTGCGTGAAAGCATTTTGAAAAATAGAGAGTAATACACCATGGGCATGTTGCCCCGTGCATATCCACGAGGCGTTCATCCGCGAAATCCGCGTTTCCGTGGTAAGGTTTCTTTATTCAACTGAACGATCTCCTCCGAATTGCAGTTGCGACACTGCTTTGCCGGCTTGAGCGTGGTCATGGTCTCGTTGCACCGGTGGCACTTGTACCAAGAGTCCTCGGTAATATAGTTCCCTCCTTGAATAAGAATGGCTCTGCCTTCAACGAATGCCTTTGCCACTTTTTTTCTTGCTTGATTGATAATCCGGGTGAAGGTAGGTCGGGAAACATCCATCTTCTTAGCTGCCTCTTCTTGTCGAAGGTCCTCGTGATCAACCAGCCTGATCGCTTCAAATTCCTCTAAGAACAACGTCACCGACTCCAATTGGCGCAGGGGGATACCGAACGGCTTGTACCCATCCATCGGGGGTGGCATCATGACTTTTCTGCATCTTATCTTGTTTGGCATATCATGTTTATTTTTAGTTCCAGGCATCTCCTCCATCTCGGCATTCAAGGGACACGATGAAATTGTTACCAAGGTGCGACTTGCATTAAAATACAAAGACGTCACCTGTTTTCGGTATTTTTATATCGAACTTTTCAGAGAATCGGGCTAATGCCGGGAACGCGGTACAGTGGGAAGGAAGCAGATGGGTAATCTCGTGTTTCAAAAGATATTGAATGGCTTTCATGGTCTGCCTGTCATCCTTCCTCAGATGAAATCCACCCATGAGGCCATAGATCCTGTTTTCACCGGTTACACTTTTTGCATGTTCCAGCGTATTCACAATCCCCGCGTGCCCGCAGCCGGTAATAACAAAAAGACCGTGCTCTGTTGAAATGGCGATCGCGCTGTCATCCGGCACGAAATCAGGCGTGCCGTCGTCTAACGAGAAAGATGTGTGCCGTGATTCAAAATCGGTGATCCTGGGGATTTCACCCAGGAACAATACCGTATCGCTGATCTTGTAGGGTTTGTCGGTGGTAACAAGGTCGAATTTTTCTGCTATCTCCTCGTAACTGCCCTTTAACCCGAGATAGGAGCGGTCTGCATTTCTGTATCTCTTTATAAAGCTGCCCGGGTGACAAACCAGCTTACCCCCGCAAAGATATGCCAGCCCGTCGCCATGGTCAAAATGTCCGTGGCTAAGAACTACTATGTCGATATCAGCCATATCGATCTCCATGATAGACGCGTTAACCAAAAAAAGGTCGCTTTGCCCCGTGTCAAATAGAACACGTGCCCCCTTATGTTCAATCAAGTAAGACAGGCCGTGTTCGGCTCTGGTATTCCTGCCTGGATAGTTATCTGTAAGTATGGAAATTTTCACCGCTTTTTTTGAACAAAAATAATCAAAAATATTTTGAATCGAGCATTTGTTCAGTTTAAACAGGCACTTTCGCTAAATGGCAACATCAACGAGATAACGTGACTTTCTATACCATCGGGTACTGGAACCCAGCCGAATTCGGCATTCCTTCCCAAATGGGGTCCGGATCCCGGTTTGCCGGCAAAGGCATCCAGTTCATTATCGCGTGGCATCATTGAGTCAGCTAAATTCCGGTATCGATTAACATTAAACCTACTACAGCTATTTTTCAATCACGACCCTACCCTTATATATACTCCATGATTCAGGTAGAGAAGTATCCACTCGAAACGTATCAAAAACATGGGTTTACCCGTTTTCAACCCTCCAATTTGATGCATACTTGCTCTTGTCTCCCTCTTACCTGAGTCTTACCTCACTCTTACCTCGTTCTTTTAAATTAGAAGAAAGAAAGAGTCAGGCAAGAAGAAATCAAAAATCACTGGAGAGCTATTATCTTTTCAGTTCCGAGCCAAATAGCTAAGTGTTGCGCGTCAGCGTTCTCTACCATATAGCAAGATACAACAGGCTAAAACTAAGTTGACATTTTATTTTTAACAGGAAGACATTGTTTTCTGGTCGAAAAATTTACACCTTTGATGAAAATTGCGGATGAAGTCAAACTTTGCCATAGAATTATTGCCGGAAGCAATTGAGTTTTTAGAAGCGTACCGACTTTTTTCTTTTGTATAAAAACAAAATGATTAGACTCTCTATGCTTACCGTGTATTAATTTAAAACCGGGCATTGATCGAAGACATTCATTAAAATTAGACTATTCTTTGCTATGGCATCACTCGAACAAGTTCGGTGCTGCTCATATAGCTTAACAGAATAGTTCATTAAAATTAGCCTATTTGAGTCGTCTTCGCTCCTCGATTTTCAATTCTCGCTATGGCATTAGTTCAAACAAGTTTGACTCTGCTCATTTGGATAAATAACTCACGCTCGGCAACGTTCAAGCAAGCTTGACACTGCACTCGCTTACTCGTTATTTTAGCTTAATGAAATAGTTCGTAAATGCAAAAAATGCACTTGAAAATAACCAGCTGATATTAATACATTTACAGTGCAAAGCGGCTAATCTTCAAAAACTGGCTTACGTATGTTATATATTTCGTAAATAAGACGTTAGCGATCATTGTGAGAAAGCTCTCCAAACAAAATTGTCTTTAAGAGGCTGGGCGATGATTAACAAAAAGACTGATGAGTTTATTGGGTGGACAGGATTACATTTTATCACAGAATCTATAAACAATCATAAAGGCTT
>Ga0265293_10011567_pt1 | contig 11965 bp, 14 predicted proteins | sample Munlanlewell138R_FD_192505 | JGI IMG/M metagenome (GOLD analysis project Ga0265293, IMG submission 192505) | Leachate microbial communities from a municipal landfill in Southern Ontario, Canada - Leachate well 138R | ecosystem: Engineered > Solid waste > Landfill > Unclassified | place: Canada... | reverse complement strand
GGTTGCTTCGTGTGGTAACCATCATTTCAAGGTCAGCAAAAAACTGGCCGACGGGGTTACCACTTCAAAAATCGAAAAGCTGGCTTCGCCTGACCGTATCGAAGAAGTGGCCCGCATGCTGGGCGGGCTGAATATTACCGGCACCACCCGCCAGCACGCCGCTGAAATGCTGGGCCTAAGCAACGAAACCGGGCACACCGGCACATAACGCCAACACCCGTTGGATCAGGGGCGCTTTTTCTGGCAGGCAGGGCAAATGCCGTAAAGCATCATGGTATGGCTTTCAAGCACGAAGCCCTTTTGTTCGGCAATAAGGTGTTGCCGCTTTTCAATGTCGGCATCGGTAAATTCAGCCACCTTGCCGCAATTGGTACAGATAAGGTGATCGTGGTGGTCGCCGTCGTTGAGCTCGAAAACCGCCTTGCCGCCGTCAAACTGGCTACGCGTTAGAATACCTGCCTGTTCAAACTGCGTCAGTACCCGGTACACCGTGGCCAGGCCGATATCGACTTCTTCGGCGATAAGCGCCCGGTAGACATCTTCGGCACTATGGTGGCGCATGTCAGATTTTCGAAAAACATCAAGGATTTTCAGGCGCGGAAACGTCGCCTTCAAACCCATGCTTTTCAGTTCATTTTGTTCATTCATGTGGTGGCTCTGTAGCTAATTGAGATTATGCCTTTATGATAACGGTTTTATTCAACCTGAATGACAGGGGCGCTTCGTGTTAACGACTCGTAAACCATTATTTTCAACGCTTCGCACCGGCCTGGCCGTCAGCGCACTGGCACTTGCCCTGACGGCTTGCGGTGGTACCAAATGGGGCTTCCCGTATCGGGCCGATGTGCAACAGGGCAACTGGATTACAGCCGAACAGGTGGCACGCCTTGAACCCGGCATGACACGTGAGCAGGTTCGTTTCATTCTGGGCACACCGGTGCTGCAAGACATCTTCCGCACCAACCGCTGGGACTACACCTACTTCAACAAGCCTGGTTATGGCGACACTGAAGAGCGTCAGTTCACGGTATGGTTCGAAGGTGATCAACTGGTCCGATGGGCCGGTGACGAACCGCCAAACCGCCAACCGTTCGAACGCTATGACACCGGTGCCACAAACAGCCAGGGCGACGCTTCGGCCAATGACCGCAAGGCAGCCATTGACACGAAAATCGCACCGGACACCGAACTCGAAATAAACCCCGAACGCCCTGTTGGCCCTGGCATACAAAGCCTGCCCGTCAACGAACCTTTACGCTAAGAGACCCCTATGCGCATTGCCATCGCAGGAGCAGACGGCCGGATGGGCCGCATGCTCATTGAAGCAGTCATCAACTCACCTGACCTTACCCTTTCTGTCGCACTCGACCGCACCGGATCGGCATGTATCGGCCAGGACGCTGGTGGCTTCCTGGGCCACACCACCGGGGTCCACATTACCGATGATCTCGATGCACTGGCCCATGCCGACTGCCTGATCGACTTCACACGCCCCGAGGGCACTTTAATCCACCTGGAAGCCTGCATCAAGCACCAGGTCAAATGCGTCATTGGTACCACCGGCTTCGACCTCGAAGGTAAAAAAGCCATCCAGGCCGCCAGCCAGAAAACCGCCATTGTGTTTGCACCCAACATGAGTGTTGGCGTCAACGCGACCCTGAAACTGCTCGACATGGCTGCCCGTTTGCTGAACAGCGGCTACGATGTTGAAGTCTTTGAAGCCCACCACCGCAACAAGGTCGATGCCCCATCGGGTACGGCCCTGGCCATGGGCGAAACCGTCGCCCGGGCATGGGGTGAAAAACTTGACGACATTGCCGACTGGGCACGCCATGGCCACACCGGTGCCCGTGAAGACGGCCGTATCGGGTTTTCAGTCCTGCGCGGTGGCGATATTGTGGGTGATCACACCGTGTATTTTTGCGGTGCCGGCGAACGCATCGAAATTTCCCACCGCTCCAGCAGCCGCACCACGTATGCCCAAGGCAGCCTGCGTGCTGCTCGGTATCTGGCCCGCAAAGAATTCGGGCTGTTCGACATGCAAGACGTGCTATCCAGTTAAGCACCCCATGAAAAGTGCCCGTTGCCGGGCACTTTTCATTTGAGCTACAGGGGCCTGGCGTCCGTGCCTCACAAACCCGACAGGTCTCCTGCCCTGACAGGCTCTTGCTCAAGAGCTACACCGTATTTTGCAAAAACATCTTCGCAAATACGACCAGCCAATGCCTGAATATCATCGGCCGTGGCCCCGCCATAATTAACCAGCACCAAAGCCTGACGGTCATGAACCCCTACCGGCCCGTCACGAAACCCTTTCCAGCCGGCCTTGTCAATCAGCCAGCCCGCAGCAAGCTTCCAGCTACCGTCAGCCTGCTCATAGGCTACAACACCTGGATTAACGGCCTTGATGTGCTGATACTGCACGGCATCGACCACCGGATTCTTGAAAAAACTGCCGGCATTGCCCAGAACAGCCGGATCTGGCAATTTATTTCGACGCACCTCGCAAACTGCATCAAACACGTGTTGCGGTTGCAGAAGCCCTTTGGCCTGTAGGGCACGACACCCCGCCAGATCGGGGTAATCAATTGTGGGTTCCCACTGACGCGGGAGCGCGAAACAGACCTTGGTGATCAACCAGCGCCCTTGAGGCTGGCGCTTGAAAAAACTGTCGCGATAAGCAAAGCCGCACGCATCACGCGAAAAGACCTGCGGGCGACCTTCTTCAAGATTCCAGGCACTGACACGCTCGATAAGGGTTTCAAGCTCGACGCCATACGCCCCGATGTTCTGAACTGGTGATGCCCCTACAGTTCCCGGGATCAAGGCCAGGTTTTCAAGCCCGGCCCACCCGTGTCCGAGACAGGAGCGAACAAAATCATGCCAGTTTTCACCCGCCTGGGCCTCGACCATCCGGTGTCGAGGCGTTTCATCGACCATGGCAATACCACGTGTTGCCACATGCACCACCAGGCCCGGCATCTGTTCGCGCAATACGACATTGCTTCCGCCCCCCAGGACAAACGCCTGCTTGTGCTGCCGGACCAGATCCGTCAATTCTGGCAATTGCTCATCATCAACGTAGTCAACATAAGCCGGAGCCACTGACCCCAGGCCCAAGGTGTTCATACCGGATAACTCTTTTGACTGGACCTGTAGTGACATGGCAACTTTCGCAACAAACTCAAAATGGGTAAACACACTATTACACCACGGCGTCCCGCATGAAAACATCGGCCAGACAACGGCGCCGCAGACTCCCCGTCCTGTCTTCACGTCCAGGTCTTACGCCAATACCCTCAACCACAACCAGACAATTTCAAAGGGCCGCAAGCAGGATGCATGAGCTGGTAGCATGACAAAACCCAAAGCCACTTGCACAGCAAAAATAATATGTGTTATATTTGCGTTCTTGCTGATTAACGCAGCGGCAAAAAGTAACTACACACCAGTAGAAACAAAATGCCAAAGCAAGGCAGCAACACTTTGCAAACGCAAAGCAGCCTTAAAAAATAATTTTAAAGTTGCTTGCAAAACCTGAAAAAACAGGTTAAAATGCAAAGCTTCCTGGGGCAAGCAGCAAAATGCTTCAGAAGCACTTGAGAAGTGCAACGCGGGAATAGCTCAGTTGGTAGAGCGCAACCTTGCCAAGGTTGAGGTCGCGAGTTCGAGACTCGTTTCCCGCTCCAAACACCAAAGGGAAGCTCACAAAAGCTTCCCTTTTTTACGTACAATCAGGTACGTAATGGCGCAATGGCAGAGTGGTTATGCAGCGGATTGCAAATCCGTGTACCCCGGTTCGATTCCGAGTTGCGCCTCCACCCCCCACTCCAAAATATTTTCATGGATGACCTAGTTCGTGCCGCTATGGCCCGCTGGCCAAACATCCCTGACATTTTCGGCTGGTTATCCCTGACCACCACAGGCCAATGGCGCCTGCACCCCGACGGCAAGGCGCTTTGTGCTGAAACCGGCCATGCTTACCCTGCTGGCGAATCCATCAGCAACCCGCAAATTCTTGCCTTCATCAATCGAAACTACAGTCACGACGACTCAGGGCGCTGGTTTTTCCAGAACGGGCCGCAACGTGTGTTTGCCCGCCTTGACGCCGCGCCACTGGTTTTTCATACGGCCGACGACGGCAACCGGCTACAGGCACACACCGGGGCCTACGCTGCCGAAGTTCGGTCATGGTTGCTGGACGCTGCCGGGCACCTGTATGTCGCCACAGATCTGGGTCCGGGTCTGGTTGCCGGCCGCGACCTGATGCCTGTCCTTGATAAATTCACACTATCCGATGGCTCACCCCCCGACCTTGAACAACTGATGTCTCGCTTGTCACCCCAGACAATCAGTACACTCAGTGTAATAACCCCCTTTCAGTCAGTCAGCGTCCAGGCTGTTCCGTTTCACAGTTGTGCGGTCGACCAGGTAGAAACGATGCTGGGTTTTGTGCGTAACCCGGCATTAGGCTATGCTTAACCCGCATTAGGCTATGCTTAATGCTGTTTGCATCAGCCCACCACTCGTACAAATAAAAAACATGGCCACCCCACCCGAAGCATCGTTTTATTTTCCGGCACCTCGCACACAGAAATTCTGCAGCCAGTGCGCCCACCCCGTCACCTACATGACGCCGCCCGACGACAACCGTCTTCGGGCCGTTTGCGAACACTGCGGGGCCGTTCACTACCAGAACCCCCGTAACGTGGTTGGCGTTGTCCCCGTATGGGAAGACAAGATCTTGCTGTGCCGCCGCGCAATCGAACCACGTTACAACACCTGGACATTGCCGGCAGGCTTCATGGAGCTGGGGGAAACCACAGCGCAAGGGGCCATGCGCGAAACCCAGGAAGAAGCCGGAGCGCAAATCGAACTGGGTGCGCTGTACACCATCATTGATGTTCCACACGCCGAACAGGTCCATTTTTTCTACCTGGCCCGGGTCCTCAGCCCGAAACTGGCGCCTGGTCCGGAAAGCCTCGAAGCCCGTTTTTTCGACATCGCCGACATTCCGTGGCCTGACCTCGCCTTTCGTACCGTGATCACCACGCTGGAACATTACATTGACGACCTTGGCAAAGGCCTGTTCAAACCGGGTGCCTGCCCCCCTGTCCATTGCTACGATGTCCACCTCCCACCCAAAAAACCTGCCTGACGCGGTGGCGGGCTATCGCCTGCCTTGCGCATGACCGTTCTGCCCTGGGTTTCCACCGACACCCCGTTGCCTGACGTCTCGTTGGCTCAACCAGACGGTCTGCTGGCCGCGGGTATGGATTTGTCGGTAAGCCGGTTTGAAGAGGCCTATCGAAAAGGCGTATTTCCATGGTTCAGCGAAGGTGACCCTGTACTGTGGTGGAGCCCGGATCCGCGTATGGTCTTACCCTGTCATGCCCTGAAACTGTCGAAATCGCTGGCAAAGAAATTGCGCCAGATCGAGCGCACCGAAACACAGACCACGCCAACCTGGCAAGTCACCGTAGACACGGTTTTCGAACACGTCATCGACGCCTGCGGTGGACCACGGCGAGACGGTGCCGGCACCTGGATTTCATCGGACATCAAGGCTGTTTACAGGGCCTGGCATGTCGCCGGCCGGGTACACAGCATCGAGACCTGGCACGAAGGCAAGCTTGTCGGCGGGCTGTACGGTGTGAGCCTGGGTGGCTTTTTCTTTGGCGAGTCAATGTTCAGCCACATGACGGACGCGTCAAAAATTGCGTTGGTCTACCTGGTGAACTTCCTTCGGGCCCAAGGCGTTGACTTCATTGATTGCCAGCAAGAAACACGACATCTGGCCAGCCTGGGGGCACGACCTGTTCCTCGAAAGGTGTTCATGGGGTGGCTGGAATCAGCCCTGATCAAACCCGGGCCAGTGTGGCAACCTGGCCCACTATTGCAATGCGGAAGATTTGCATCAGACCGCAGTCAGTGCGCATAATAGCCAGGTCACCGATGTTGCCTACCCTGCCATGAGCCGCCCCAACGACCCCCACTGCCACAGCCTGCAGTTCTACGCCACAGCCCCCTACCCTTGCAGCTATCTTGAAGGGCTTAGCGCCAGATCGCAAGTGGCCGCACCGAATCATCTGGTCGACGCCCCCGTTTACAGCCGTCTGGTTGAACAAGGCTTCCGGCGCAGTGGCGCCTTCACCTATCGGCCGCATTGCGACGGGTGCCAGGCCTGCAAACCCATTCGTGTCGATGTCAATCGTTTTCAGGCCACCCGCTCACAACGACGGGCATGGCAAGCTAACCAGCACCTGCAGGCCACGACACTGCCCCTGGTGTTTGATGCCGACCATTTCCGGCTGTACCAGCACTACATCACGTCGCGCCACGCCAACGCCGGCATGGATGAAGACAGCGAGGCGCAATATACACAGTTTCTGCTCAGCAGCCGGGTTGACAGCGCACTGATCGAGTTCCGTACCCCCGAAGGGCTTTTGCAGATGGTATCAATCATCGACATCCTGGATACCGGCGTGTCGGCGGTTTATACCTTTTTTGACCCCGATGCCCAGGGTAGTCTGGGAACCTATGGCATTGTCTGGCTGATCCGTCACTGCCAGGCACTGGGGCTGCCCTGGCTGTATCTGGGGTACTGGATTCCGGAAAGCCGTAAAATGGCATACAAATCCCTTTTTCGGCCACACCAGATCCTCGTCAATGGCATCTGGGTGTCTGCGTCTACCCACGCCCCCTGAGTCATGTCTTTCTTATTCAACGCTTATTCTCTGACCCGCCCTGCCTTGTTTTCGATGGATGCCGAGCAGGCCCACGAGCTTACCTTGTCATCTTTGCAGAAGGCCTACGATTGCAGCATGACACGACGTCTGCTGCACGATGCCCCAAGCCTGCCCTCGCAACTGATGGGGCTTTCGTTGCGCAACCCGGTGGGCCTGGCGGCCGGGCTTGACAAGAACGGTGCCCACATTGATGCCCTGGCCAACCTCGGTTTCGGTTTCATTGAAGTCGGCACTGTGACACCCAAACCCCAAAGTGGCAACCCCAAGCCACGCATGTTCCGGTTACCTCGGGCTAACGCCCTGATCAACCGCCTGGGCTTCAACAACAAGGGCCTGGCCGTTTTTCTTGATAATGTGCAGCAAAGCCAATGGCGCTCGCATGGCGGTATCGTGGGGCTTAATATCGGTAAAAATGCCGCTACGCCCATTGAAAATGCAGTGTCCGATTACCTGATCGGCCTGGAAGGCGTGTATCCGCATGCCGACTACGTCACCGTCAATATTTCCTCACCCAATACCCAGAACCTGCGTGCCTTGCAAGGCCAGTCCGAGCTTGATGATTTGCTGACCCCATTGCGTGAAAAGCGCAAGGCGCTTGAAGACCAGCACGGCAAGCGCGTGCCATTGGCCGTAAAAATTGCTCCCGATCTTGAGCCAGAGCAGGTTGACGTTATTGCTGACGTTTTGGCCAAACAGGGGGTAGATGGCGTTATTGCGACCAACACTACCCTGTCGCGCGAGGCTGTAAAGGGTTTGCCGCATGGCGACGAAACCGGCGGGCTGTCTGGCCCCCCGGTACACGAACTGTCGCTGGCCGTCATTGCACGTCTGCGTCAGCGTCTGGGCCCAGACGTTGCCATTATTGGTGTCGGGGGTATTGCCTCGGGGCAGCACGCCGTTGAAAAAATCAAGGCAGGTGCCAATGCAGTGCAGTTATATACCGGGCTGATTTACCGGGGCCCTGCCCTGATCGGGGAATGTGTACGCGCCCTTGGCAACCGCAACCGGTCGTAACGTACCGGCGCACCAGCCGCCATCACGCGCAAAAAAGGCCCTTGCAGTCAGAAAGGGCCCCTGAGCAGAACAAAAGCCCGTTTTTTAACGGGCTTTTGTTTTTGCAGGCTCAAGCCATAGACTTGAGCCTGACGGTACAACCTTAGGCAGGTTTGCCGTTACGTGCAGCAGGACGCGGCGTTGCCGATTTGACAACTTCAGCGGCTTCATTCGCTGCCTTGAACGTGGCGTTGGTCGCTGCAGTGATATTCGATTCAGCAGCTTCAGACGCTTGCTTGGCGGCTTTGGCAACGGTTTCGTAGGCGCTGTTGGCCGATGCAACCGATGATTTCAGCAAGGCGATAGCGCCTTCCGAGCCTGTCGGGGCATTCTTTGCCAGCTGCTCGATGGCGTCATGAACCTGATGCTGACCTTGCGCCAATTGCTCTTCAGCCAGGCGGTTCAGTTCAGTTTGAACCGAAGAAACGATGTCGTATACGTGCTTGCCGTAGGCCAGAACCTTGTCGGCGTTAGGCTGCATCAAGCCAGTCGTGAACGCCACGGCTTCCTGAGGATCTTTAACTTCAACAGCTTCGTGTGATTTCTGGGCGACGTCTTCAAACGTTGCCTTCATGACCTTAAGGTTCAGGTCGATAAGCTTTTCAAAGCCACCAAAAATCAGACCCTGGGCGGCCAGGACCTTGTCAAGGGAAGCTTTCTGGTTTTCAAACAATTGCTGGGGGATCGCGCTCATGGTGAGTTCCTTTATGTCGGGGTTATGTTGCAATGCACAATTCAAATTTAACCCTTTAAAAACAACGTGTCAATGAATTTTTTATTGCAGTGCAATATTCAGACACCAACACCATTGCGTTTATCTGCAACTGCACCTTCAAAGCCAAGGGCAGAAGAAATCCGATTGGCCGTCTTGAGCAGAAGGTCGATCCATTCTTCACGCAGACGCTCGGCCGGGGCAGAAATTGACAAGCCCGCCAGCAGGTTGCCCGCGTCATCGTAAATGCCCGCTGCAATACAGCGCACACCCAACTCAAGCTCTTCGTTATCGCGCGCATAACCGCTGCGCCTGATAAGCCCCAGCTCTTCTTCAAGTTTTGAAGCCTGGGTAATGCTGTTGGGTGTGGCGCCCGCCAACCCGGTACGCATGATATAGGCCTTGACCTGGCGCGGATCGGAGACTGACAGGAAAAGTTTGCCGGTTGATGTGAGGTGCAACGGGGCCCGACCACCTATGGCCCGCACCACCTGCATGCCGGAGCGCTCGCTCCAGGCGCGTTCAACGTAGACGATCTCGTCGTTTTGCTGGACCGAAAGATTGACGGTTTCACCCGTTAACTGATGAAGGTCGCGCATCGGCTCAAAGGCAACCTCGTGCACATTAAGCCGACCTTTGACGAGCGACCCCAGTTCAAGCAAGCGCATGCCAAGGCGGTACAAGCCACTGTCAACACGCTCAACATAACGCCCAACCACCAGATCGTTCAATATGCGATGCGCCGTTGAAGTGTGCAGGCCAGTTTTTTCAGCCAGCACCTTGAGCGGTACGGCTTCGGCCTGCTGCGCCAGAACGTCGAGCAGCACCATGGCGCGCTCGAGAACCTGGATGGTGATCGGCGAATCGGAAGCACTGGCCGGTTTGGGCAGCGGCCGCGAGGAAAGGGGATCAGCTGTAGACATACCTGTTTATGATGCGACGCAACATTCTCATATTATGAAAATGTTTTGCGCTTTGGCAAGCAGTTTTTTGAAATAACCGCTTGCCGGCAACTTCAGGAACACGGGTGTCGTGAGCGTGAGGATCAGGGCGTTAATGTGCCGCCGGCCGCCTGAGCCGCATCTTTCAGAAAGGCCAGGGCCTGGGCAGCCGCCTGTGGCTCACCCTTGACCCCAAGATCGATATGGGGGCGTCCTTCACCGCCCATGCTGGGCAAACTGAATGCCTTGACGCCCGGCCAGCGGGCCTCGAGGGCTTCAAGTGCCGGCGTAATGCGAGACTCGGGCAACCCGAATACCAGGAATGAATGCTCGACCCGGACGACCTGGTGATGAAACTGGCGGTAACGGGTATCGAGTGTCCATTCGACCATTGGCCAGGCCATGACCGGAAAGCCGGGCATGAATGTATGATTTTTGATGAAAAACCCGGGTATCTTGTTGTAGGGGTTAGGCACGATTTCAGAGCCCACCGGAAAGTAGCCCATTTGCAGACGCTGACGGTTTTCGGGTAGCGACATATCGGCGCTGCCAATACCTTTTTTTTCGTTATCGGCGCAACGCTCGGTAATAAGGCGCTCGGCCTCGGGGTGCAAAACCAGATCCAGGCCCAAAGCCTGTGCGGCTGCCTGACGGGTCTGGTCGTCGGGCGTGGCACCAATGCCGCCGCAACTGAACACAATATCGTCAGTTGCAAAACTTCGTTCAAGCGCTGCAGCAATGCTGGCGCGGTCGTCAGACACGAACTCGGCACCGGACAAATGCATACCCCGCTGACCGACCAGTTCAATAATTTTGGAAAAATGCTTGTCCTGGCGACGCCCCGAAAGAATTTCGTCACCGACAATAATCAGGCGCACGCGTGGCACCGGGGAAGCAGACATAGTGTTACCTGTACAAAAGTCAGACATCAATAACGGTTTCCTGGCGCAACTGACGCAAGGCTTCAAGACTGAAATGAGCGAACACCAGTGCCGAAAATACCGGCAACACCAGCCATGCCGGCGGGAACAGGTTGATCAAGGCAATGATCGTGCCCATAAGCCAGTATTTTCGATTATGGCGTTTCCAGATCAGGCGACGCTCTTGGGCGCTGGCATGCTCGATGATGGCATCAACGCGAAGCATGCGGGTAAAGGCAAAGGCCCACCAGAACACCGACAAAATAATCGGCAGTGGCGGAAACAGCCAAAGCGGCATGGTAACCAGCCACCCAATAGCAAACAGGCCGCCAACCCAGACAGCATTCCAGATGCCCAGGGCGGTGGACATTTCACCTTGACGGGTCAGCCCGTTGTATTCACGTTGTTCAAGATGACGCAACACCAGGGGCATGACAAAAATAGCCGCAATGATGAGCCCGAGAATACCGGCCAACGGCAACAAAATGCCAACCGCCAACATGGGAACCAGAATAAGGTTCAGTGAAAACAGGCCAAGCCCCAACATGAACTGGTCAATGCTGTTGATGACACCCCAACTGGCCACCTGGTCAGTCAACCAGCCGGTAAGCGGCGTCCAGAACGCAAGCAGCAGCACCACAGCACCCAGCAACGCAATAATGAACGGCAAAAACAGCGCGAACAGCATGCGCGGGTGAAGCTGCGACACCAGTGCGCGCCGAAAGGCCTGACTGACCGAACCCAGCCCGGACATCTGGACCGGGTCTGATGTTTTGATGACAACCTGAGAACCAGACTTCATTTTCATATCCTGACAAACATTCGACTATGATAGCCAAACCTGAATTTTCACGCCGCTATGGTTAAGACTTTTTGGCCTGCCCCATGCCTGTTTACACGCTTCCCGACGATCTTGAACCGCTGCAACGCCAGCTGTCTGCTGCCACCCCAACAAGCCAGCACTACCTGGTGGTGTGCTATTGCGCCCAATGGTGCGACACCTGCCGCGAATACGCCGGCAGCTTTGCGCAGCTGGCCGAAAAATGGCCACAGCACACGTTCATTTGGGTAGATATCGAAGAGAACCCCGAACTATTGGGCGATGAAGATGTCGAGAATTTCCCGACCTTGCTGGTGCAAGCGGGCGATAACAACCATTTCTTTGGCCCGATGCTGCCACACCCGGGACACCTTGACAAGCTTCTGCAAACGGCAAGCCGCATGCCCGTAACCGATGCCGGGCCGCCCTCGCTGGCGACCCTGATCAACCGCTGACAGGCCCGAAAAAATCAGCGGCCGCCGAGCAACACACCCACCGCCTTGCGCGCAGACTTGGCTGGCGACGGCTGGGTTGTGGTACTTGCCGTAGACGACGGAACATAGGGCTTGGTGAACAGGTCGTCGAGCGGCTTGCGTGACGACGCGTCGGCATAAGCACGCGAACTGCGTTCACGCGGAGCAGATGCAGATGCAGATGCAGATGCAGATGCAGATGCAGATGCGCCCGATGAGGCCCTGGCTCGTGCGCGCGCTGGCAACTGAAGCGTACCGCGTGGAATTTTGGTCTTGATGAGTTTTTCGATATCGAGC
>Ga0265293_10011566_pt1 | contig 11967 bp, 6 predicted proteins | sample Munlanlewell138R_FD_192505 | JGI IMG/M metagenome (GOLD analysis project Ga0265293, IMG submission 192505) | Leachate microbial communities from a municipal landfill in Southern Ontario, Canada - Leachate well 138R | ecosystem: Engineered > Solid waste > Landfill > Unclassified | place: Canada... | reverse complement strand
GAACATGCTACATTAATAGATTGTGATCCAATAGAAAAATTTCAGTGGCATAATGAAAATAAAAATGATTTTAAAAGCTTTTCTGATGATACAACAGACTTTATGTTTAAAATATTAACTGGTAATGAAACACGTTCATACTCAGATATATTAACATCTTATTTTGGAGAAATAAAAAAAACCATTCAATCCCCATTCAATAACTCAAAAGAATTTTTAGATGCTGATACAATCAAAATTTTTGAATCAAATATGGAAATTATTGAAACATGTTTAGAACAATTGCCTGATTTTTTAAGAACATTTTTGCCATGTGATGATGAAAAATCTAATAATTTAAAAAATATAAAAAATGTTTTACCATATAAAATTGAAGAACTAAATAACATATCACCTGATGAAGCTGTTGATTATATATGGAAAAATTATCAAACTTTCATATCAATTGAGACAAATGATTTAAAAATTGAAGAGTTCTTTGAGAAATTATCAGCAACAAATACTCATAAAAAATGGGGCATGTTGGAAAAAATAAACTTTCTATATAATTTTCTAAACTATCATGGTTATTGGAGCGATAAAAAATTAGACAAGAAAAGAAAGTTTATACCTTCGCTCAATGATGCCAGTCATGCATTTTATGCAAGTTTTTCCGATTTATTTATAACTAGGGATGTTGCTTTTTATATGAAATTAAAAGCGGTTTATCATTATTACAATATAAATACATGTTTGCATCATTATAAAGATAATAAAAAAGATGAATAATAGATTATCCAAATTTATTCTATCTCGTCCGTCCATGGACTCGAATACTTGTTTTAAAGAAGCAAAGTCCTTCGTACAACAACGCTTATGCGCTGCGCTCGCAAAAAGACTCGCTTGGCCTGGCGGCACATTTGCTAACTTGATGTGACATGAATTTAAAGGTTTCAAAATGCTTTTTAGTAACAATGATGTTTTGCTTTTCGTCGCAAACGTCGCATAAGCAAAACGTTAAGTGCAATTAGGGCGCCAAACTTTTTGTGTTAAAGAAAAGTAGTTGTAAAATGGGAACCCCCATGCCCCCTTTAAGAAGCCCGGCGTCCGTGCCGGGCAAAAGAAGTAAAATACATTGAAGGAAACATGGAAGAAAAAATTAAAGAAGAATTCGATAGAATTAAGCATAATATTTTTTATATGGATTGGAACGTCATTTCATATTTACGGAATCCAGATGAAATTAAAAATAATGATGAATTGAAAAATAAAACTTTATGCTTAGATAACATTCTGTTTGGTTTATTAGATAAAAAATACTTTGTTATTCCCTATAGCAATGCTCACATGTTAGATATTTTTAATGGCTCAAAAGAATATGAAAAGCCTTCGCTTGAATTTATCGATAAAATATCATCTAATTGGCAAGTATCAGAACACTATGATAATAAAGAAGTTTTACGAATTGATAAAATCCCTAATATTTTTGAAAATTACAATTCATACCATGAACATTTAATCGAAACAAATAAATATTCAGAAAGCCTGTTCCAATTATTTACTCCATTATTCGATTCAGTAAAACAACACATTGAATATACTACCGACTTGCATGACATAACCCCGGAACATAAAGAAGAAATTAAGGATTTACTTACATGTTTATTCCCAATGGATGATGAAGAATTAAAAATAAAACTTTTAAAGAAAAACAAAAATTATAAGTTTAACCTTAGAGATTTAGAAGGAAAAAAAATAAAATTTCCAAACTTTGAATCAGCAAAAGCAAAATGTCCCCAAAAAAACATTAAAGAGTTAGTTGATTTCTGCATTAAAATAAGTGACCTTCCATTTGATAGCCTGGAAGACATAAAAAATAAAATTCAATTTAATAATTATACACCGGCATTATCACACTTCAATAATATGATAAACAACTTATATTTCCTTGCTGAATTTATTAATGTAAGTACAGAAAAGCTCGATTCAAAGACTGCATTTCAAGGTATTGTGAATGACCAATTCCACATCAATTATGGTCTTCGTTGTAATATTTTTATAACAGAAGATGATGCTTTATATAGAAAAAGCCTGTTTATTAAAGATTGGATTCAGTCAAATACTCATGTTTTTAAAATCGATGATTTCAATCGTTACTTATTATGCTTAATCACTAAACAGGCTATTATTAATTCATCAGAACCTCCAATAGATAGAAATGACTTTACATATACATTTACTGATAATAATAAATTTATTAAAGAATATAAAATTACAATGGATGAAATCAATCGTTCTTAAGGAATTATTATGAATAAAGAAGCAGGAAGAAAAATAATAGCGGAAAGAGTTGAAGAATTTGAAAAGAATAAAGCTATTCTGACCAAAAAAGGCCACGGCGAAACAAATATCCGCTCTAATTATATTGACATCATGTTCAAAGCTTTAGGCTGGAATATGAAAAGTCATTATGAAGTAGTTAGAGAATTTTCTCAAAGAGATAAATCAACTGATGGTGGTACAAAAAAAGTAGACTATGCCTTTAAAATAAACGGAAAATTAAAATTCTTCATTGAGGCAAAAGAAGCAAGTGTAGACCTTGAAAAAGATAAATCAGCTATTTTTCAGGCAAAAAGATATGCCTATTCTTCAAACGGCAAAGCACCTATTGTCATTTTAACTGACTTTGAAGAATTTCGGGTCTTTAATGTTATAAAAGCCCCATTGATGGACAATACTGACAGAGAATTATTAAAATCTCATACAATGAGATATACGGATTATCTTGAAAAATGGGACTTACTCTGGGATACTTTTTCCAGAGAAGCTGTTGAAAAAGGAAGCCTTGATAAACTCAGAGGTAAAATTGACAAAAATACCAAAACAATGGATGTCGATTTCCTTGAACAAATAACAAGCTGGCGAGAATTACTTGCTAAAAATATTGCCATAAGAAACGAAAACCTAAATGTTGATGAAATAAATGAAGCAGTTCAAAGAATTTTAGACCGTCTTGTTTTTATTCGCAATCTTGAAGATAGAGAAATTGAACCGGAAAATACTCTCCTCGATAAAACAAAAAAATCTGAGAACATCTATAAGTCATTAATCCCGATATTCAATTCTTTAAATACAACCTACAATGGACTTCTTTTTAAAAAACATTTTTCAGAAGAAATTGATGTAGATGATAAAACTATTCATGACATCATACGTCAAATGAATTATCCTGTTTCACCATTCCAATTTGATGTTATTGAACCTGAAATACTTGGTCGCATCTATGAAAAATTTCTTGGCAGTAAAATCCGGTTAACTGATAGTCATAGAGCAAAAATTGAAGAAAAAATCGAAGTTAGAAAAGCTGGCGGAGTATATTATACTCCTGAATATATTGTTGAGTATATCGTTCAAAATACTGTCGGAAAAAAGATTGAAGGTCTAGCACCAGAAGAAATAAAAAATATCAAAATTGTTGACCCTGCCTGCGGTTCTGGAAGTTTTTTGATAGGAGCATATTCTTACCTTCTTGATTATCATCAGAAATGGTATACTGAAAATCATAAAGATAAAACGTATCAAGCTGACTGGTATAAAACCAAAGACGGAGAAATAAAAGTCCGTCTCGAAAAACGAGGTGACATATTAAGAAACAACATCTTTGGTGTTGATATTGATAAAGAAGCAACGGAAGTTGCAATTATGAGCCTTTACCTTAAAATGCTTGATGAAGGTTTTGATAAAGGAGAAAAAGATTTATTCTTTGTCAAAGGTTCTGTTTTGCCAGATATGATTGAAAATATTAAATGCGGAAATAGTCTAATCGGAACTGATTTCTTTGATGGTTCATTAGAATTTGATAACACTGAATTCAAGCAGATAAAACCATTCAATTGGCAAGATGAATTTAAAAAAATCTACAAGAATAATGGTTTCGATTGTGTAATAGGCAATCCTCCTTATATTTTAATACAAGACATTCATAGAGATGACAAAGTATTAGATTATTTTAAAAATAAATATTATTCTTCATCATATAAAATCGATACATATCATATCTTTATCGAACAAGGTATTAAACTTTTAAATGAAGCTGGTCTTATGGGTTATATTACTCCCAGTAATTATTTGACCAATAATGGTCTTTTTAAAATGAGAGAATATATACTTCAAAATTCAAGAATAAGCATCCTGAATATTATTACTGGTAGTGTCTTTATTGATGCTTCTGTAGATACTTGTATTTCTATATTCAGCAAAAATGAATCAATTGAATCAAACATGATATTCTCAATTTGGAACGGAAATTCATTAGAAGCAAAAGAGAGTAAAAATTTCGATCAGAAGTTTTTTTTAAATAATGAAAAATATCTTTTTACATCAACCGAAACCATTTCGATAAATGTTCCATATTTTAATCTGGGTGAAAAATATAATGTAAACTTTGGGATGCAGCTAAGAGACAGAAAAAAATACACTTCAGATGTAATTGATACATCTCAAAAGGATTTTATCACTAAGTATCATCAAAAATGTTACACAGGTAAAGATGTAAGCAGATATCATATGGGCTATAGTAATCTTTTAGCATATGTCAATAGAATTGCCAAATGTGGTGGTTGCTGGGACGAGAAAGCTCATCTAACTAATCCCAAAATTATTGTCAGGCAAATTGGAGAGTATCCTATCTGTAGTCTTGATGAAAATGGATTCTATTCACTAAATACTGTATTTTTAATAACTCCAAAAGATGGCACTGAACTTTCTGTAAAATTTCTTATTGGAATTTTGAATTCAAATTTTATTAAATATTACTGGAATAAGGTATTTTATGATATGAGGAAAACTTTCCCTAAAATAAAGGGAACGTATCTCGAAAAATTACCAATACCTAACATTAATCAGAATGATGAGAAATATTCTGATATGATAAAGTTAGTTGATAATATCATCAAACTTCATAAAGATATATTAACTGCTAAGTCTGAATCAGATAAAAATATCTTAGAGAAACAAATTAGCTTTATCGACAAAAAGATTGATGATTTAGTTTATAAACTTTACAATTTATCAAACAAGGAAATTGAACTGATTGATGAAAACTAACCGCCTACGCCCGTCCGTGGGCTTCGGCGGAAAAGGGGGCATGGGGGTTGCTTTTAATAAACTTTATTGTAAGAGTTGGCGCCCTAACTGCACTTAACACGGGGCATAAGCGGCGCTCCCTGCGGTCGCTTGGGCTAAGCCAAATTTTCACCTCCGCTACGCTACGGTGAAAACTTCTTATGCCCCGGGAACGTTAGCTGAAATGCCGAGCGCACTTATTCTCGCCGGCCGTCCATGGCCGGCGAAATATAACTTTTTGTAAAATGGGACGAAGAATGAAAAGAATTACTGAATTTATAGCCCACGAAACTGATGGGAAAAGCTTTAAAACTAATAAATTCTGCTTAGATTCAATTTCTAATTCAGCAATAAATTATGAAGAACCTAATAATATTTCACTAAACCAATATGGTGAAACAATTAAGTTAAAAGAAACTATTGACTTATCTGAACAATCCAAGAAATTAGAAGGCTCAGACCCTCTTTTTAAATATTTTTTGGATGGCTCACGTAGAACTTATAAAGTTGATGATATCATATATGATAAAAAAGTTTTCCCAATAATTGCAGGTCAAATTGGGGTCGGTTGTTGCTACAGAGAAAATCGTCAATTAATTCCAAATGTTCTTGAAATGCATAATGTTATTGCGTTACCAGAATCTGCTGATAAAGACGGAAATTTCAGAGATAATTTTTTTGAGAATTTAAAAAATAAAATTTCAGAAATAGATGTTTTAAAGAAACGAAATATTTCATTTTCAAAAATTTTAATTTATAATGAACAAAAATTACAGCCTGGACAGAGATATGAAAATTTTGGCATTGCTAAAATACAAGACGAAATGATTGAAAAGGAAAAACAAGTAGTCGCTTCGTTGGCAAAAAATGATAAACTTGATCAAAATTCATTCTTGCTGAAAGATGGTTCTCTGGAATACAAAAAAATGAAAACAGGAGATTATAAAGATTTATCTGTTATAAAAAGCAATTATCAATGTGTAATCGGTGCATCAAAATCTTTTAATCCTGAGAAATGTATGGATGAGAGAGGAAGAAGCAATGCTTCAATTATTGCTAAATTGCCATTATACCATAGAACACCGGCATACTTATATGAATCAGAAATATCTGGTGATGTGAAATTTGCTATATGGTATGTAAGAATTAGAGATTCTAAATTCACTTATAGCCCTTTTGATGGGATATTAAAATTAGAAAAGATTCTAATATCTGACATAGAGCAAGAAAATGGAATCGAAACAGATTTAATTAATATAATTACAGCCAATATTATAAATGAAAGAAATCCTGTCTGTTATGGTGATGATACTAGATGGGCAAATCATTTATATCCAATTTATATGACAGAATATTATATAAAAAGTAAATACCTAAGTACAGAATATTTTTTAAATCTTTTTTAATGAGGAAAATTATGCAAAGTAAAATAATTGGTAAAATAGCTGCTACTGAAAATAGACCAACAACAATTGATGAATTTTATTTTTGGACTTCAAAAAATTTAATTCTCAACCCCTTTGATGTAATAAAAGTTAATCATATTAGTGATTCTACAACTTATGGTGTTGTAGAAGAAATATCTCATATCACCGACACACCAAGTTATTTAACCAGTTATATTTCTAATGATTTTGGAGATGTTGAAGCTATTACCAATACAGAAAGAATTGGTATGAATTATATAAAGGCAAAAGTAGTTGGTAATTCTAAAAATATTTATATTCCTGTGACAAATGGGTCACAAGTTTCAATGGCTGATAGATATGAAGTTGAAAAAGCCTTAGGTCTTGATAATGTAAAAAATCCACTAGTTTGTGGTTATATACAAATGTACGAAAGTGCTGACAATCAAAATAGAGTAACATTACCAATTTCTCTTAATTCTGATTTTTTAATTGGCCCAGAAGGAGCTCATTTAAATATATCAGGTATTTCAGGGCTCGCTGCTAAAACATCTTACGCAATGTTTATTTTAAAAGCGATTCAGGAAAAATATGCGATGAATGATACCGAAAATAATGGTATCGCATTTATATTCCTCAACGTAAAAGGTCGAGATTTATTAGCAATTGATGAACCTAATCTTGACATGGATAATTCAGATCAAAAATTATATGAAATGTTAGGTCTTTCACATGAACCTTTTAAAAATGTTAGATATTTATATCCATATTCGACAAATAATTACTCAAATACATATGCAAGCAAAGATTTAATCGAATCTCAGATTGATAGGAATAAGGTCAGTTTTTATAAATATATTTATGAATATGACAAAGATAGTTTAGATTTATTGTTCTCAAATATTGATGACCCTGCTCAGACAATGGATTCAATAATAAATTATATAATTTCTGCTCAAGGCAACTTTGGAAATATCAAAACCTGGGAAAATTTTAGAAATGAAATTGATGAATATTGCAAAGCAGGTAATTCTAAAACAGACAAAGAAATATCAATAGCTAGCTGGCGAAAATTTAAAAGAATTATAAGTAAATCTACAAAAAACCCTATATTTTCACAACGAACGGTTGAAGAGAAAAATGAAACAAGAATTCAAGATTCAATAATGAACATTAAAAAAAATGATGTTTTTGTTATTGATATTGCAAAACTTGAAGAGACAATGCAAAGCTTCGTCTTTGGCGATGTAATCAGAAATGTCTATGACTTGAAGCTTGGTCAAACTCAAAGAGATGAAAATGATATACCTTCAAAAATTATAATTTTTATTGATGAGTTAAATAAATACGCTTCAAGTGATATTCCGAAAAATTCTCCTATCTTGAGACAGCTAATAGATATTGCCGAAAGAGGTCGATCTTTAGGCATAATTCTTTTCTCTGCCGAACAATTTAGAAGTGTTATTTATGATAGAGTAACTGGAAATTGTTCAACACATGCATATGGTAGAACTAATGCTATAGAAATATCCAAGAAAGACTATCAATTTATTCCCAATGTTTATAAAAACATGATGACAAGATTAAAGCAAGGCGAATATATAATTCAAAATCCAATTTTCAGGTCTGTGCTAAAAATTAAATTTCCTAAACCAGTATATAAACAATTTAAATAAATAATCAGGTTAACATATGAATGAAATGAAAAAGATACGCATTGGTAAAACTGTTATCGAAACTCTCACTCAAGGCATGTATGAAGATGCTCGTTTTATCTTTCGAGAATATATACAAAATTCAGCAGACCAGATCGATAAAGCCATAGAATTGGGAATATTAAAAAATCGAAAAGAGGGAAAAATTAATATTAACATTGATGCAACGCATTGTAATATCATATTTGAAGACAATGCAACAGGTATTGGTGAAAATGATGTATATAATGTTTTAGGAAACATCGCCCTTTCCAATAAGGATAGAACTAAAGATAAAGGCTTTCGAGGAATTGGTCGTTTAGGAGGTTTGGGATACTGCAATAAACTTCAATTTGAAACATCGTATAAAGGTGAACCTTCTAAAACAATTATGATTTGGGATGCAAAATCACTTCAGCATAAATTATTTGATAAGAACATAAAACATGACGCGAGTGATATTGTTGAATCTGTTATTGAACTAAAAACTGAACAAGAAGATATCGAAATGCATTATTTTAAGGTTCATTTGATTGATGTAAACAATGAATACTTACTTAATAAAGATAATATTCGAGATTATTTATCAATGGTTGCCCCAGTACCATATCAAACACAATTTATTTTTAAATCAAAAATATATGAAAAATCTGATGAATTGAAGAATAATATTGATGAATATTCAATTTATTTGAATACAGATCAAATATTTAAACCTTACACAACACATATTTACGAATCCGACAATAAACAAAAAAAATGCATTGATGAAATATTTGATATTAAATTTTTTGAAATCAATGATGATTCAAATGATTTAATCGCTTGGGGTTGGTATGGTTTGTCAAGATTTGAAAAACAAATACCAAGTATACCAAACTATTATAGAGGCATCAGGCTTCGAAAAGGTAATATTCAAATTGGTAATGAACAAACATTAGTTAATAAAAAGCTACATCGAGAAGATAGAGGGAATCATTATTTCTTTGGAGAAATATTCTGTACTCATTCCAATTTGATTCCAAATTCTAGAAGAGACTATTTTAATGAAAATGAAATATTAAAGCTATTAGAAAAAAAGGTAAAGGATTTATTTCATAGTACACTTTACCATTTATACCATAAAGCCAATGACATCAAAAATGCTTACAAAAAAATAAACAAACTGGATGAAATACAAAGTGAATTTCGTGAAAAGACTGTTAAGGGTTTTGTTGAAGGTGAAAAAGAGGAGTTAAAGCAAAAAATTGAAACAGCAAAAAAAGATGCTGAAAGTGCCAAGAAAACAATTCAAAAGATATCAAATGATATTGAAAAAGGTTCCGATGAAAAAAATAAATCATTAGGAGTAATTCTAAAAAGAATTGAGCAAACTCATATTGTATCTAAACGGTGTCAAAATAATAATGATCTTGCTGATAATAAATCTAATGAAGAAGAAGATAAAATCAAATATAGAACTGATAATATATCAACTCTTACAAAACAGGAGAGAAAATTTTTAAGTAAAATATTCTCAATAATAAAAAATACTTTAATTCCACAACAGGCAGAAGAATTAATACAAAAAATTGAAGAGGAATTAAAATAAGTTTATGAAAAAAAAAGTTCTGCTTGTTGAACCAGATTATAAAAATAAATATCCTCCAATTGGATTAATGAAAATATCAACCTATCACAAAATGATAGGTTATGATGTAAAATTTTTTAAAGGTGATTTAAAAGGTTTAATTTTATCTGATATTACATCCACCGCTATTAAGAAATTAACTAAAATTGACAACAATATTGACTGGCTGCAATATTATAATTTAATATTTGATTACATAAAAACTGGTAAAGTAGAGGTATTGAATTCAATCCTAGATATTAAATCAAAATACAAATCAATACTTGAATCATGGTTAATTCATTTTAAGGACTTCTATAGAAAAGGTACATATATCTCCTCGCCCAATTGGGATCGAATTTGTATTACAACTCTCTTTACATTTTATCATAAAATAACAATTGATACTATTAATACATGTAAAAATCTAGTCAAAGACATTAATCAAATTTACGTTGGTGGTGTTATGGCCTCCGTTATACCAGAAACAATATTAAATGAAACTGGTATTAAACCACATATTGGATTATTAAACAAATCAGGTGCTTTTGATGATAATAGTATAATAATAGATAATCTTCCATTGGATTATTCCATTCTTGATGAAATTGATTACAAATATCCAGAAAATAATGCATTTTATGGCTACACGACTAGAGGCTGTATTCGTAAATGTTCATTCTGTGCAGTACCCACATTGGAGCCAAAATTTGAGCAATTTATTTCAATTTCTAAGCAAATTGAACATGCAAGACGATACTATGGTGATAGACAAAATCTTCTTCTGCTGGACAATAATGTATTAGCATCAAAGAAATTTGCCAAAATCATTAATGAAATCAAAACATGTGGCTTTTTTAAGGATTCAACTTATATTGAACCAAATTTATTGGATATATACATTGGTAATTTGAGAAAAAAAATTAATGATAATGCATATATAAAAGCAACATCTGAGTTATACTTAAATCTATTAAAGAAACTTAAAGGTGAAGATAAACAAATCGTATATAATATTCTCACAGAATATCAATTATTAAATAATATTACCATTACAAAAAAATCATTACTCGCAGTTTATCCATTTCTAAAAGAATATTATGAAAAATATAGAAATAAAACACCGAAGCACCGCAAAGTTGATTTTAATCAGGGTGTAGATGCACGACTGATTACAAATGATAATGCTAAATTATTAAGTGAAATTGCTATTAATCCTCTAAGAATAGCTTTTGACAGTATGAAATATGAGAGTGTATACACTGATGCAGTTCGTTTATGTGCCAGATATGGAATTAAATCATTTTCAAATTATTTACTATATAATGAAAATGACCAACCTATAGAATTATACCAAAGATTAAAAATAAACATTGAATTATGTGAAGACCTGCCAATTAATATTTACTCATTCCCCATGAAATATCATCCAATATTCGGTGAGTTTAATTTAAATAGAGACTATATTGGAAAACATTGGAACAGAAAATTTATTAGAGCCATTCAAACCATTTTAAATGCAACCAAGGGTAAAATTGGTAGAGGGAAAAGTTTCTTTTTAAAAGCATTTGGAGAGTCTGAAGATGAATATAAGCTCTTGCTATATATGCCTGAACCATATATTTTATATAGATTTTTCTTTGAAGAAATTGGCTATACTCATAAATGGAAAGATGATTTTATGAATTTAAATTTTAATGAACGATCAATATTAACTTCCATTGTTGAAATCAATAATTTCAGCAAAGATAATATTAAAGAAGTAACAAATAAAAAAGTTAAATTATTATTAGATCACTATTTAATTACCAGAGATGAAATATTAGATCACAATACTACTCTTGGTAAATTGAAATTGCAGTATGATAAAAAGGGCACGATTTCGCCATCCGTGGCTCAATCGTGCTAAGATTGTATTATCGCTCGGCACTTCAGCTAACACGGGCTATGCGCTTCGTCGCTGCGCTCCTCGGCCTTCGGCACATTGGCCTACGCTGTGCTACGGCCAACGTCGCATAGCCCGGGAACGTTATCGGTAATGCTGCACAAGAAGGAGATATAAATGATAAAACCATTTTCAACGGGCCAAGAAAATGAAGTGCATAATTTAATAGCTTCTGTCTTCAACGAATTTGTTGGATTTGAATATACAGAA
>Ga0265293_10011565_pt1 | contig 11967 bp, 9 predicted proteins | sample Munlanlewell138R_FD_192505 | JGI IMG/M metagenome (GOLD analysis project Ga0265293, IMG submission 192505) | Leachate microbial communities from a municipal landfill in Southern Ontario, Canada - Leachate well 138R | ecosystem: Engineered > Solid waste > Landfill > Unclassified | place: Canada... | reverse complement strand
GCCGATGACGAATGGCACGCGCTCAACACTCTCCTGAAACACGACGCCGGTTATATCTTCCGCCACTTCGGCCATGCCGATCACAGCATCCCGCTGACGCTTTACTACGCTTTGCTGGCCAACACCCTCGGACTCAGTGAGTTCGCCATGCGCCTGCCGCTCGTCCTTGCCGGTATCGCGCTTTTGCTGGCGATCCCCTGGCTGTCGAAGGACCTGCTCGATCGCGGCGAACAATGGGTCTGCACGGCGTTTCTCGCGCTCTCGCCCCTGGCGATCTACTACAGCCGCACGGCGCGCCCCTATGCCTTGTCCATGCTGCTGACGTTTACCGCGCTGTGGCTTCTGCTGCGCTGGTGGCGCGAGCCCCGCGCCGGCCGGGCGTTCGGCTTTGTGGTGTGCGCCGCCCTCGCCGGATGGCTGCATCCGGTCTCCCTGGCGTTTACCGGCGCGGCGATGCTGTTCGTGGGCACGGCCAGGCTTCTCGACGCCATCCGCGGTCGCGAGTGGCGTCCGCTGGTGCAGATGATACTGCTGGGAACGGCCCTGCTCGCGCCGCTGGCAGCTCTGCTCGCGCCCCCGGTGGTCAGCGACTGGCAGGCATTTGCGGGCAAAACCGGCAGCCATGTGATCCAGTTGGCGACGGTGGGCCAGTCGGTACAGTTGTTCGCCGGCACCTCATCGAAATGGGTTGCCGGCGCCTGGCTGCTGGTCGGCCTCTATGGCGCTGGACGCCTGTTTCGTCGCGACCGCCAGTTGACCGCATTCTGGGTATGGACGATCGCCACACCCCCGTTTGTCATCGCCATGACCCAGGCGGACTGGATCCACCACGCCCTGGTGTTCACCCGCTACAATCTGCTTGTGCTCCCGGTTTTTGCGATGTTTGCCGCTGTCGGACTGCTGGCGCTGTTCCGCGGCCTGGGGGCGGCGCGACTGCCCGCTGCGGGCGGCACACTCCTCGCCCTGTTCGCGACGGGGCCGGTCCCGCAGTTGCTGCCGGCGCCGAATCAATTTACCGGGCACATGAGCTACCAGTTCGATTACGACGCCGAGCGCAATGTCTACAACCAGTCGTTGCAACCCGCCCAGATTCCCGCGTTTTACCGCGACCTGGGGCACAGGCCGGGACAGTACGTTCTGGTGGAGGCGCCATGGAGCATGGAATGGCACTTCAACCCCCTGCATTTTTACCAGCAGGCCCATCGCCAGAAGGTACTGATTGGCTTTCTCGACGGACTCTGCGCCAGCGATCGTTACGGCGAATACCCGGCAACGGCGACCCGGCAACTGGCGATGCGCCATTTCATACATCTCGACGATCTGGAGCGCAACACCTCCGCCGCGGACTTTCTGGTGTTCCATCGCCAGTTGCCGGGCGGCTCCCCACCGGGAATCGACATCTGCCTCGCGAAGCTGAATCAACGGCTCGGCGCGCCGGTGTTCGAGGATGAAACGATTACCGTCTTCAGCCTCGGGGCCGACGCTGCAGACGCTTCCTGATCGGCAGGGCACACGCAGCCAGTGCCGCCAGCGCCGCCAGGGGTATCCATATACCGGGATCGCGAAGTATCCCGGTGACAGACACCAGTTCCGGCTGCCCGATGTGCATCGACAGGCGGCTCCCCATCAGGGCGAGCATGGCCATTGATGGAACACTGCCCAGCACCGTGGCGATGGCAAAATTGCGTACCGATATGCACGTCGCGCCACCGACGATGCTGACCAGCGTAAAGGGCAGCACCGGGATGTTCCTCAGCCCCAGCAGCAGGAGAAACGGGTGCCGGTTCATCCACGCCAGCGGCAGGTGGTGGCCCTCGATCCGCCAGCGGGCCCACCGCACCATTCCCAGGGTGATCAGGCCCCCCGCAAGACCGCCCAGCAAGCTGAGCAGCAGGCCGTAAAACAGTCCGAACAGATAGCCGCCGGCAAGCACAAACACCGATCCGCCGGGCAGCCCGATGCCGACGGCCACGGCGAACAACACGACCAGAGCGCTGCCGGTCAGCCAGGTATTGGTTTCAAGAACGCGATGCGCATCGCCGATCCAGACCAGGATGCGGTCCGACTCCATCCCGCTCAGCGCCCAGGCGACAGTGCCGCCGACCAGTACGATTATCACCATCACCAGTGGCAGGCTCCTGCCGGGGATCCGCGGGCGGACCGGTCGCGTTTCCATTATTCTGTTGCCATCTCAATGAGGTAGGGGATCGATCCACAACGGCCCACGGGGCCTCGGCTGGATACGGCGTCTGCCCGAGTCTACCGCAAATCGCCCCCCGGCTGCTGGTCGTCGCCCTACTCGAGGCAAGAGGGCCGGGCGCCGCTGGTGCCCACCGGCGGAAGCCGCGTTGCCATACCGCCAGCAACCAGGCCCCAAAACTGACAACCCCGGCTGACGGGCCGGGGTTGCTGGCAACAGGGGTGGCGGTTGCGGCTACTTTTCGACAAACGCCCGCTCGATCACGTAGTGGCCGAGTTCGCCAGCGCGGGTTTCGTGGAAGCCGGCCTCGTCGAGCAGCGCGCACAGGTCCTTCAACATGGCGGGGCTGCCGCACAGCATGAAGCGGTCGTCCTCGAGATTCGGCACCGGCAGGCCGATATCCTGGTACAGCTTGCCTGAATTCATCAAATCGGTGATGCGACCGGTATTGCGGAACGCCTCGCGGGTCACCGTGGGGTAGTAGATCAGCTTTTGCGCCGCCAGCTCGCCAAAGAACTCGTTGTTGGGCAGGTGCTCGCTGATCACTTCCTGATAGGCCAGCTCTTCGACATAGCGGCAACCGTGAACCAGAACCACCTTGTCGAAGCTCTCGTACACCTCGGGGTCCTTGATCACACTGAGGAAAGGCGCGAGACCGGTGCCGGTGCTGAGCAGATAGAGGTTGCGGCCCGGCAGCAGATGATCGACAGTGAGGGTACCGGTGGGCTTGCGGCCAACCAGTACCTCATCACCCACCTTCAGGTGCTGGAGCTTGGAGGTGAGTGGGCCATCGGGCACCTTGATGCTGAAGAACTCCAGCTCATTCTCGTAATTGGCACTGGCAATACTGTAGGCGCGCAGCAGCGGTTTGCCACCTTCCTCCAGGCCGATCATGGTGAAATGGCCGTTGCGGAAGCGGAAACCGGGGTCGCGGGTCGTGGTAAAGCTGAACAAGGTATCGGTCCAATGATGAACGCTTGTGACCTGCTCGCGCATTAGATTGCTCATGACATCTCCAGTCTTAAACAGGCTCTCGCCCTGATCAATACAATTGGAAGGCGGCTACAGTGGCTACTATAGACGCCATGGCCTTTATCCGTAAAATAACTTATCTTGATTTTATTATTCGATTTAACCAATAACAAGCGGGGGAGGTAATATGAAATACACCTTGCGTCAGCTCGAAGTCTTTCTCGCCACCGCCCACACCGAAAACATCAGCCGCGCGGCCGATACGCTCGCCATGTCACAATCCGCCGCGAGCAGCGCCCTCAAGGACCTCGAGCAACAATTCGACATCCAGCTGTTCGACCGGGTTGGCAAAACCCTCCAGCTCAATGAGCTGGGCCGCCTGCTGCAACCCCGCGCGGAAGAACTGCTGGAACGGGCGCAAGAACTGGAAGTCGCCATGGGTCGCCACACCCAAAGCGGACCTCTCAAGGTCGGCGCCACCCTGTCGATCGGCAACTATCTGGCGGTACAACTCATGGCCCACTACATGGAAGAACCCGGGGCACGGGTGTCGCTGGAAGTAGCCAATACCGCCACGATCGTCGACAAAGTGCGGAATTTCGGGTTGGATATCGGCCTGATCGAAGGAGAAATCCAGCACCCCGACCTCGAGATCACCCGCTGGCGGGAGGACGAACTGGTGGCATTTTGTGCTCCCGGCCACCCTTGTGCCACCAAGGGTGTGCTCACCGACGCCGATCTGGTGGACGTCACCTGGATCGTCCGGGAGCCCGGCTCCGGCACCCGCCAGACCTTCGACCGCGCCATGCACGGTCTGCTGCCGGAATTACACATACTGCTCGAACTACAACATACGGAAGCCATCAAGCGCGCCGTCGAAGCCGGGCTCGGCGTCGGCTGCCTGTCGCGAATCACCCTCAAGGAGGCGTTTGCCCGGGGCAGCCTCATTCCCCTGGCGATACCCAGCAGGGATTTCCATCGCTACCTGTACTTCATCATTCATCGCCAGAAGTACCGGGGCGCGGGGCTCAACCGCTGGCTGGCGATCTGCCATGGCCTCGGTGACTGACGCTTCCTCCCGTCGCGGAACCTGTTCAAAGTCTTTCTGCCAGGCGATCCCCCTGCATAGGGTGGGCTGAGGCACGAAGCGCACCGGGATTGCTGCCAGCCTCTGCCGCGTTTCCTTCGCCAACGCGCCCTGGGGGGCTGTACTCGATGCGTCTTGAGAGATGTTGAACAGGCTCTCAAGCGCGCTGCTGGCTTTCCACCATCCAGCTGGCCAGCTGGAACAGGATCCGGGCCCCGACATTGCCATCCCATTCGTTGCTCTCGTTGTTCAGGTCCGGGCAGACTTCGCAGAGATCGAAGCCAACGATCCGCCGACCCGAACGCACCAGGGCGGCAATCAGATAGCGCGCCTGGTCGAATTCCAGCCCACCCGCCACCGGTGTGCCGGTATGGGGGCACAGGTCCGGCCGCAGGCCGTCGATATCGAAGGAAATATACACCTCCTCCGGCAGCGCCTCGACGATCGCCGTGGCGATGGCTGCAAATGGCCTGCCGCCATACAGGTCGTCCTTGATATCCTCGTCGTAGAATACCCTGATGCGGGGATCCTCCGCGGCGAAACGGCACTCGTCTTCGCTGAAATCGCGGATCGCCACCTGCACCAGCCGGGCAGGCGCTGTTTCCAGCGCCATCACATTGCGCATGATCGAAGCGTGGGAGAACTCGAACCCTTGGTAGGCAGCCCGCAGATCGTGGTGGGCGTCGATATGCAGCACGCCCATGCCCCCCCGGTACTTTTCCGCCAGATAGCGGATCTGCCCATAGGGGCTGGAGTGATCCCCGCCGACCAGCGCCAGCAACTTGCCTGCGGCATCGAGGGCCCGGCATTGCCGATAGACAATGTCGTTGACCCGGCGGGAAGCGGCATTGACCTGCGCCAGCGCTTCCCGCAGGTCGGGCCGGCCGTCGAGGCTACCGGCGTCTTCCAGGCAACCCTGAATGGCTTCCGCCATCGGCCTGAAACGCTGGTTGAGCGCCGCAACCTCCTCATCGGCGGGCAGCAAGTGAAAGCCCTCCATGTAATGGGCGGGCAGCTGGCGCTGGAAGAGATCGAGTTGGGGGCTCGCCTTGCGGATAGCCTCCGGGCCCAGCGCGGTGCCCTTGCCATAGGAGGTGGTCACCTCCCAGGGAACAGGTATCAGTGCCAACCGCGACCGCTCGAGTTCGGTGGCGATACCAAAAAGGCCCGCATCGGCTGAACCGGTGAGCGCGGGATCGAAATCCGGAGAATCAGGCTGAGTCATCAGAGTGGCGGCACAGGTGGCAGGAAAGGGCATTCTATCAGGCCGCCCCCCGGCACCCAACCGCCGCGCCGGATGAGGGGTGATCGCCCCGCAGGCATCGGCCCAGCCGTACAATTGACCGGCAATCGGGATATACTCCCCCATCTCCGCCGGAGCTGCCGGCCCACGACTATCGACGAGCGCCATGACAAGACATCTGCCAGCCATCTTAATGGTCTTTTGCTACAGCCAGGTCGCCAACGCCAGCCTCATCCAGTACTTCAAGGAAGAAGACGGCAGCACCAACTGGCAGTACATCGCCAATTTCTCGAGCAGCATGCTGATCCTGCTGCTGTCCATAGCCCTGATCAAGCTGTTCTTCACCCACCGCCAGGTGCGCCGCTCCAACCGGGCGTTGAAGGCCATCCGCAACGATCTCGAGATCCGCGTGAAGGAGCGCACCGCGACGCTCAACGAATCCAACCAATTGCTCAAGGAAACCAACCAGCTGCTCGAAAACGAGGCCACCGAGCACCGCGAGACTGCCAACCGGCTGCGGGCGTCGGAGTCCTATATCAAGAATATCCTGGCCTCCATGCCGCTGATGCTGGTGGGCCTCAAGGCAGACGGCGAGATCACCCAGTGGAACCGGCACGCCGAGGAGATCGCCGGCGTTTCCGCCGCCGACGCCATCGGCCACAACCTGTGGAAGACCTACCCGGCCATTACCGTGGCGCCCGACCAGATCGCCAGCGCCCTCAACGACAATAAGCCGGTGACCATCAAGCACAGCCAGCGCGGCCGCTTCCATTTCGACATCACCATCTACCCCCTTCAAGACCAGATGGAGCCGGGCGTGGTGATCCTGCTCGACGACGTCAACCAGCGGATAATGACCGAGAACATGCTGATCCAGAGGGACAAGATGTCGTCGCTTGGGGAGCTGGCCTCCAACATGGCCCACGACATCAACACCCCGCTGCAAGCCATTGTCGACGACGTCGCCAATGTCCGCAGCCTGCTCAACGGCGGTCTGTCGGGCGATGCCGACACGCTTCAGCGCCTCAACAACACGCTCGACGACGCCACCGAAAAGGGCCAGCAGGCCTCTGCGGTGATCGCCAACCTGCTCACCTTCGCCCGTGCCGGCGGCGATGAAAAGCATCCCGAAGACGTCACCGACATCATGGAACACAGCCTCGCGCTGGCCGCCGACGTAATCTCGGTGCCGGGCAAGCTGCGCTTCCGGGACATCGCCATCGACCGCGACATCGAGCCGGACCTGCCGGCCATTCCCTGCTACCGCTCCGAGCTGCAACAAGTGTTTCTCAGCCTGTTCCGCCACGCCTGCCACGCACTGTGCGATGTCGACCGTCCCGGCCACAGCCCCCGCATCCAGGTGGAAATCAAGGAGCGCTACGATGCCCTGTGGATCAAGATATCCCACAATGGCGTGGGTCTGACCTACGACGAACAGAAGTATATTTTCGAGCCGTTCTTCAACAGCCCATCGGACAAGAATTACGACGCCAGCAAACGCCTGTCGTTCTCCTATTTCATCGTCACCGAGCATCACAAAGGCCAGATGGCGGTGACATCCGACGTCGATGTGGGCACCACCTTCCACATCCAGATCCAGCTCAGCTGAGGGGCGTTATCCGGCCATGGCATACGACCGCCGCGGCAGCTCTTTCCTGCCCGCCCTGCTCGCCGTCCTGCTGACGGTGGCCAGCCCGTCGCCAAGCGCCGAGACGCCGCTGGTGATCGACGTGCGCACCGTGGAGGAGTATGCGGAAGGCCACCTCCCGGGCGCTCTCAACATGCCCCACCAGAATATCGCCACACTGATCACCGCCGCCGGCGTCGACAAGGACACCCCTATCCAGCTGTACTGCAAGAGCGGCCGTCGCGCCGCCATCGCCGAGGACAGTCTGCGCACCCTCGGCTACCAGCATGTCGACAACCTGGGGGGCTACGAGGCACTGGCCGAGGAGCGGCAGCAGAGCTGTAGCGACAACTGCTAGAACCTGTTGCCGTGTCGCCGTTCGCGCAAATTCAGGTATGCGCCGGTGCGCTTCGTTCCTCAGCACACCCTGTCAGGCGCAGACTTATGAAAGCGCAACGCAGGATCACAAGCATCGAAATGCCAGCAGGCTCTAGCGGCCACCGACTGCGCGCCGGGCAAAATCGGCGCGCACCTCCTCGAGGCTTTGCGGATCATCAATGGTCGACGGGACGGTAAGGGGCTCGCCGTCCGCCAGCTGGCGCAGGCAGGCGCGCAGGATCTTGCCGGAACGGGTTTTGGGGAGTCGCTTGACCACCAGCACCTGGCGCAGATTTGCCAGCGCCCCCACTTCATCCCGCACCTGCTGCACCACCTCCCTTTCCAGCGTTGCCTCGTCGCGACGGGCGCCATCCTTGAGCACCGCCAGCGCCACCGGCACCTGGCCGCGCAGCTCGTCGCTGATGCCGATCACCGCGCATTCCGCCACCGCCGGGTGGGCCGCCACCACTTCCTCGATCTCGCCCGTGGACAGCCGGTGACCGGCGACGTTGATCACATCGTCGGTGCGACCCATCACGAACAGATAGCCGTCGCCGTCCATATACCCGCCGTCACCGCTCAAGTAATAGCCGGGGAAACGTCCCAGGTAGCCCGCCACGAACCGTTCATGATTGTTCCACACCGTGGGCAGGCAGCCAGGCGGAAGAGGCAGTTTGACGCAGATGTTGCCCTGCTCGCCCGGCGCCGCGGGCTGGCCATTGTCGTCGAGAATATGAATGTCGTAGCCCGGCACCGGCAGCGTAGCCGAGCCGGGCTTGGTGGCGAAGGGTTCGATACCGACAGGATTGGCGGCGATGGCCCAGCCGGTCTCCGTCTGCCACCAGTGATCGAGAACAGGCAGGCCGAAACGGCTGCTCAGCCAGTCGTAGGTGGACGGGTCGAGGCGCTCGCCGGCGAGGAACATGCTCTTGAGGCTGGACAGGTCGTAACGGCTGGCGAGCGCCGCCTCCGGATCTTCCTTGCGGATGGCGCGAAACGCCGTCGGCGCGGCGAACAGCGCCTTGACGCGATGCTCGGCCACCACCCGCCAGAACGATCCGGCATCCGGAGTGCGCACCGGCTTGCCTTCGTAGAGGACGGTGGTGCAGCCCCGGAGCAGGGGGGCGTAGACGATATAGGAGTGCCCCACCACCCAGCCGACGTCGGAGGCCGCCCAGAATACCTCGCCGGGCTGCATGTCGTAGACCACCTGCATGCTGTAATACAGCGCCACCGCGTGGCCGCCGTTGTCGCGGACGACCCCCTTGGGTCTGCCGGTGGTGCCGGAGGTATAGAGAATGTACAGCGGGTCGGTGGCGGCCACATCCACACAGTCTGCCGGTTCGGCTTTGGCCAGCAACTCCTCCCAGTCGCGGTCCCGTTGCGGCTGCAATTGTGCCAGGCACTGGGGCCGTTGCAGGATCACGCAGTGATCAGGTGCGTGGCTGGTGGTTTGCAGGGCATGGTCGAGCAGGGGCTTGTAGGCGATCACCCGGTCCACCTCGATACCGCAGGAAGCCGACAGGATCACCCGCGGGCTGGCGTCGTCGATACGCACCGCCAGTTCATGAGCGGCAAAACCACCGAACACCACGCAGTGAACCGCGCCGAGGCGGGCGCAGGCGAGCATGGCGATCACCGCCTCCGGCACCATCGGCATGTAGATCAGCACCCGGTCGCCCTTCTCCACCCCCAGCGACCTGAGCATCCCGGCACACAGGGCGACCGCATCGCGCAATTCCCGATAGCTGTAGCGCCGCACCATATCCGTGACCGGGGAATCGTAGATCAAGGCAGCCTGGTCGCCGCGCCCCTGCTCCACATGGCCATCGAGGGCCATATAGGCGGTGTTGAGCACGCCGTCGCCAAACCAGCGCTGGACGCCGTGCGCATCCGTGGACAGTCCCTGGGCGGGCCGTTCGAACCAGTCGAGGGCCGCGGCCTGTTCCTGCCAGAAGGCCTCAGGCTCTGTGATCGATCGTGCAAACTGCTTCCGGTATGTCATCACCACAACTCCAGGGTTATTTATATCTGGTCAGGGCGTTCGCTGATACCGTGCCCGGCCCCGCGACCCATGCCCGAGCCATGTTTATCCGGACACCCTCAGGCCGTGGATGCCGTCAAACCGCGCAGCGCATCCCGGGTTGGCTCGGGGCGGCGCCTACTCTCGCCAGCGCACTCTGCAAACGCCAGTGCACTCCGCGAACCATAGGTTTCCCTCTCTCCCATTCAAGCACAGCCCCGCTGAAAGAGGCGGAAGTACCCGTAGGAATTATCCTCGCCACTACTGCTGCCCACCAGCATGCCCTGGATTTCCGGGGCTTTTGCCAAGTCGTCGGGGGCAAGGCTGAAGCGCTGGAAATAATCGGTCACCACCCGGCGGTGGGCGAATTTCCACACTCCGGCCACCCGGGCATATTTATCCAGGTAGCGGGCACCCTGCAAAAAGGCGTAGGGTTTGCCGTCGCCGGTATCGACGATATGGTAACCGGCCAGGTAGGCCTCCCCTTCGGCGTAATCGCCGTCCACCTTGATATAGTGATTGGTGATGTTGTGTTGCAGTACCTTCGCCGCTTCCATCATCCCCGGCAGCACGGCGAAAAACTCCTCGGCGGTGCCGCTGGGGTTGCAGCCGTGCTCGTCGCCGGCGCCTTCGTGGTACAGGGAGGCCAGCAGCGTGAAATCCTTGCGGTCGATGGCCCGGCAATAGGCCAGCACCAGGTCGCGGATCTGTTCCCGGGCGATGATGTCATCGAGCATCTGGCTGCGTTCGGCGTCGTTCATGGGTTTCTCCTGCTGTCAGTAGTGATTCGGCTGGCCAGGGTTGGCCCGCCATGAAAGGATCGATATCCGCTAGATGGCGGCATGGCTGAGCCCGCCGTCGACACGGAGGTTGCTGCCATTGATAAAATCCGCCTGGCGGCTGGCGACAAACGCCACCGCCGCACCGATATCCTCCGGGCGACCGAGGCGATTGACGGTAAGGCTGAGGATTTCCCGCAGGAACCGGGCTTCCCTGACGGCGGGGTCCGCACCCCAGCCGCGCTCCTCCGCCAATCCGTCCATCCAGGCCTGGAAACCCTCGGTAAGCACCGGGCCGGGGCTGATGGCGTTCACGGTGATGCCGCTATGGGCGAGGGCCCGTGACAGGCTCATGGTCATGGTGTTCATGGCCGCCTTGGCGGCGGCGTACTCCGGCGGCACATCGGCGGCCGGCTCCAACCCGCCGGCGCTGGAAATGTTGATGATCCGCCCCCAGCCCTTCTCTTTCATGGCCGGCGCCAACAGGTTGACCAGTCGCACTGCGCCCACCACGCATTTGTAATAGGTATCGGTCCATTCCCCGCTGGGGGTGGCGAGAAAGCCGCGTCCGGCGCCTTCCGGATTGGCGCTGCCGCCAACATTGTTGATCAGGATATCGACGGGGCCCGAGGCGAGCACCGTTCTGGCGAAGGCATCGACCCCAGCGTCCGTTTCGGTATCGGCAGCAACGAATTGCACCGACAGCCCCAGGGAAACCAGCTCGGACTCCGCCGCCGCGCCAACCACCGGCGAGCGCCCGCAGAAAATCACCTGTGCGCCTTCACTGGCAAGACTGGCCACGATGGCCCGCCCGATTCCCCGGCTTCCGCCGGTGACGACCGCTGTGCAGCCAGCAAGTCCAAGATCCATGGGGTTACTCCGGGTTTATTGTTATGGATAAGACACGCAGATTATGCCCGGCGCGGCGGGGAAGTAAAACCGGTCCGCCTCGATCCGGAAGCAGCAGGTTTGCTGCAGGCCGCGCTGGCTGCGGGCCAAATTTCACTCTTCGAGCTGGCCTCCGCCGAGGGCGACATACAGTTCCACGAGATTCTGCACCTCTGCCCGCCGCGCCTGGATAAATGCCTGCTCGGCATCGAACAGGCTGCGCTCGGCATCGAGTACCTCGATATAGTTGACTACCCCTTCCTGGTAGCGCAGCCGCGCGAGGTTGACGATACGCCGCAGGGTGTCGGTATTGCGCCGCTGGACCTCGACCTGCTCCGCCAGGTAACGGCGGCCCGCCAGCGCGTCCGCCACTTCGTTAAACGCCACCTGGATGGTTCGCTCGTATTCGGCAATGGCGATATTTTCGCGGGCCTGGGCCACCGTCAGGTTGCCGCGGTTGCGGCCAAAATCGAAGATTGGCAGGGTGATGGTGGGTCCGACGCTCCAGGTTTCACTACCGCTGCGGATCAGGTCGTCGAACTCGCTGGAGGCGTAACCGAAGCTGCCCGTCAACGCGACCCGGGGGAAAAACGCCGCCCGGGCGACACCGATGTTGGCGCGCGCCGCGCGCAGCCGCTCTTCCGCCGCGACGATATCCGGGCGCGCCACCATCAGCCCCGATGGCAGGCCGGCATCCAGGGCGGGTGGGTTTGACTGTTGCGCCAGGGTAAGCGCTTGCGGGAGCGGTTCGGCGACGGCGCCCCCCGCCA
>Ga0265293_10011564_pt1 | contig 11968 bp, 9 predicted proteins | sample Munlanlewell138R_FD_192505 | JGI IMG/M metagenome (GOLD analysis project Ga0265293, IMG submission 192505) | Leachate microbial communities from a municipal landfill in Southern Ontario, Canada - Leachate well 138R | ecosystem: Engineered > Solid waste > Landfill > Unclassified | place: Canada... | reverse complement strand
CTGTTCGGATTTGAAATACAGCATCAATATGTTGTCAAGGGCGTTATATTGCTGCTTGTTACATTTATCGCTTCACTTGTCAGAAAAAATGCACATGTTTAAATTTCGGAGTAAATCCGGATTAATTAAAGGAGGTAATACAATGAGACTTAAGAAAAAGACAGGCTTAATACTCGTAGTAGCTATTGCCGTTATGATGCTTTTTGCGGCTTGTGCTCCGACTGAGAGCCCGGAACCTGGGAAAAACCAGCCTGATACCGAAACTAAAGCTCCGGGGGATGGACAAAAATACAACATCGGTGTGAGCTGGCAGGGTGCAAACAACGACTGGGCAAGCATGGTGCTGTACCATTTCAACTATGGGTTTGATGTCAAGTATGCCGACAAAGTAGAAAATGTCTACATCAATGCATGCGACATGGATGACACTAAGCAGATAGCCGACGTGGAAGACCTTCTTGTTAAGGGTATCGACATACTGCTGATACAGCCTGTCAGCGAATCCTCGCTGGCGAATGTAATCGAAAAGGTCAAGGATAACGGTATTCCGGTTGTTGTTTTTGGAGCAAGCGCAGGTACGGATAAGTATGACACGTACATCAACCGTGACGGCTATATGACTGGCTATAAGTATACCCAATGGATGGGTGAGAGACTTGAAGGCAAGGGCAACGTCATCGTAATAATGGGATGGCCGGGCTCCGGTTACTCGAACGATGTTCTTCGCGGTGTCGAAGATGCGCTTGCAGATTACCCCGAAATGGAGGTTCTCGGTACAGAGTACGCTTTATACACGCCCGCAACTTCCAAACAGATCGTAGAGAGTTACATGGCCAAAGGTGTAACCATCGACGGCGTTATTGTTGACGGTGGCTTGATGAACTTCGGCGTCATAGAAGCCTTCTTAGATGCTGATATGCCGATTCCCCCGACAACGGGCGATGACAGCACCGGTTTCTTAAAGAAAGTCAGAGATCTTGGCTATACAGATTTCGTATCTCAAAGCGGCGGCGCCGAACTGGCTATTGATGCAGTGGACGCGGTATTCAGCATACTTGCTGGAGAAGAAGTGCCTAAAGATGATGTCAGAGAGCCTATGTATGTTGAAGGCGCAGAAATTATTGCAATGATCAAAGACGAAATGCCGGACAGCTACTGGCTGGCGTGCCAGATTCCCGAAGAGGAGCTGGGAAACTACTACAGCATAGAAAAGTAAATAAGTAAAGCATAGATTATTTACAGGGCGTTTAGATGCAGAGCTGCACATCTGCAGCTCTGCATAAAACGCAAGGAGGTTTGATTGACCACTATGGCCGCTTCAATATTACAAATTAAAAATGTAACAAAACACTTCTTTGGCGTTAAAGCCTTGAATGATGTTAGCTTTGACATCAACAAAGGCGAGATCGTTGGGCTGCTTGGAGCCAACGGTGCGGGGAAAAGCACGCTATTGAAGATCATAGGCGGTATTCAGTCGGCTGATTCTGGAGAAATTCTCTATGAGGGCGAGCCGCTTAATTTAAAAACGCCCCATGATGCACAGCAAAAGGGGTTGATCAGCGTTTACCAGGAACTGAATCTTTTCCTGAACATGACCGTAGCGGAAAATCTCTTTTTGGGAAGGGAATGCAAGGATGGCCTTGGTTTTGTAGACTGGAAAAAAACAAATAAGGAAGCAGAATTCATACTGAAGGGTATGGGTCTGAATATCGATCCGTGCACAGTTGTTAGCAATCTGAGTGTTGCACGTCAGCATTTGATAGAAATCGCAAGAGCGATCAATGAAAAACCGAAAGTACTTCTTCTGGACGAGCCCACGGCGGCATTGTCGGAAGATCAGATAGAATGGTTGTTTAAGCAGGTGCGCGGCTTGGTTGAGGCCGGAACGACAGTGATTTATGTTTCGCACCGTTTGGACGAAGTGTCCGAGTTTTGCAGCCGTTGCGTGATACTGCGTGACGGACGCTTGACGGCCATATTAGACGACGAATTTGATAAATGCAATATAGTCAAGAACATGATCGGCTATGATGTCGTTTTGGAGAAAAAAGCCGCAGCAAAAGAATGTAAAGACGTGGTTTTTGAATGCGAAGGCCTGAGCGTAAAGGGCAAGCTTGATGATGTCAGCTTTAAAGTCGGACGCGAAGAGATTTTGGGTATCGCCGGTTTGGTGGGGGCAGGGCGCACAGATCTGCTGCGTGCGATATACGGTGTCGACAAGGCGGATAGCGGAATCCTTAAACTAAACGGTAAGCCGCTCAATATAAATCATACAAGCGACGCGATAAAAAATAAAATAGTGCTGATCAGCGAAGACAGAAAGCTGGAAGGCTTGTTTCTTGCCGAACCCGTAAAACTCAATCTCGCTGCCAATACATTAAAAGACAGAGCAACCGTGGGATTTATAAAAAGCAAAGAAGAAACAAAAGCGGCAAAGGAGATAAGCGGGAAAGTCAGCCTTGATAAAGGACGCCTTAGAAGCCCTGTGCGGATGCTTTCGGGCGGCAACCAGCAAAAGGTGGTTATCGGCAAGGCGCTGCTTACAGGCGCGGATCTTCTGTTGATGGACGAGCCGTCTCGCGGCGTAGACGTTGGCGCACGTGAAGAGATATACAAGATTATCAACAGTCTTTCAGAAGAGGGCAAAGGCATTATACTCGTATCTTCCGACTGGGAGGAGCTTTTGGCGCTGTCGGACAGGGTAATCGTAATGTCCGAAGGAAGGCTCACTCAAGAGCTTTCGGGCGATGCCATCACTGAAGAGAACATCATGCACGCTTCAACAATAGCCAATCTGAATAAGGCTGAAAAAGCGGTAAAGAATGGGAGCCCCATAAAGCGTATGACGTCTAAGATGCTAGGCAAAAACTCGGCTGTTTTGGCGCTTATGCTGGCGGTGCTGATCATCATAGGCATGAGTACATCACCGACGTTTTTAAGCATCAACAATGTTAAAAATCTTTTTTGGCAGTCTTTTACCTTTATACTGTTGACGCTCGGACAGCTGACGGTGATCATATCAGGCGGTATAGACCTGGCAAACGGCGCGATATTGACTGTATCAGGCGTTACAGGCTTAACGATCATGAATTCAGGGCCGAATATGTTTTGGCCGGGTCTGTTTGCTATGCTGGCCGTCGGGATTGTTGTCGGTCTGATAAACGGGCTGCTGGTAGTAAAGGCACGTATGGACGCTTTTATTGCAACGCTGGGTATCAGCATTGCTTTGCAGGGTGCGGCGCTTATCATCACACCGAAACCCATATTTCCTGTGCCGGATGTACTTAAATACATATCCAATAAAGAGTGGCTTGGGCTGCCAATCATACTGTTTATCGGTATTTTGATTGTCGCAATATTCGCGGTGCTGCTAAAATACCGCCCAATGGGCAGGCGGCTGTATGCCATAGGAGAAAACCAGAGAAATGCGCATTGGCTGGGCTTGCCGGTTCAATCAACGCAAGTCTGTGCTTATATGGTCAGTGCGCTGTTGGCGGCGGTGGCATCGATCTATATGCTCGGAAGAAGAGGTGCTGCAGAATCGGCTGTTAATTCGGGCATGATGCTTGACTCAATCGCTTTTTCACTGATTGGCGGCGCAACGCTGGCGGGAGGAAAGGGCAGTGTAGCGGGTTCACTGCTTGGCGTATTTTCCATCGCGATACTGATGAACATATTAAACCAGATTGGTGTGGGCATGTACTTCCAGCAGATCATACGCGGTGTGCTGCTTATGGGCATTATCATTTCGTATGAACGGCGGATTTCGAAACGAAAAGAAATAACAGTTTAAGGTTCGTTATATAACGAAAGAAGGAGGTGCTGTCATGTTTAATGACGGAAGATCAAAAAAAGTTGTTGTTGTTGTACACTGCGTTTTGAATCACAATGCCAGAATGGATCCTTACGCAAGGCATAAAGGTGCCGTGACCGAAATCGTCGATTATTTGATGGAGAAAGATTACGGCATACTGCAGATACCATGCCCTGAGTTTTTATACATGGGTCTTCTGCGCGAAAAAAGAACAAAAGAGCTTCCAGAAGTGTGGCATGTATTGGGAACGCCGGAAGGTCGCGCGAAGTGCAGGGAAATTGCGCTGCAAACGGCTATGCAAATCAAACAGTACAGGGAAAATGGTTTTTATGTGGCCGCCGTTATCGGAAAAAATCAAAGCCCCTCATGCGGCGTTGAGGAAACCACGATCGGCGATGAAGTGTTGGAAGGGCCGGGAATCTTCATACAAGAGCTAAGAAAAGTATTTGAGGAGCAGGGCATTGAGATCCCCATCGTTGCCTGTCCTCAGGGAGAAAACGAATCCGTGGGGATACTCGATTGGCTTAAGGAAAATGTAAAATAACCATAAGCGGAATTGAGCAGCAATAAGGCTTTCGCTGCACCTTGCTTTGGGCAATAGGTATCAAGCAAATATACAATTAGAGGTATTGACAAATGAGAAAATTACTAGAAAAGACAGCGGACAGATTAATTGTTAAGGCATTTGAAACTCGCGAAGAGATGGGTCGTGAGGCGGCAGAAGACGCAGCGCAAAGAATCAATGCGATTATTGAGAAAAAGGGCTTTGTTAATGCTGTTTTTGCGGCTGCGCCATCGCAAAACGAGTTTCTTGCGTGTTTACTTGAGCAGGATATTGACTGGAGTAAGGTGCAGGCTTTTCATATGGATGAATATGTCGGACTGGACAAAGACGCGCCGCAGGGCTTCGGTAATTTTTTAAGAGACGCTATTTTCGGCAAAGTCCCGTTCGCGAAAGTTAACTACCTGAACGGACAGGCGGCAGATATCAGCCGGGAATGTGAACGCTATTCGAAACTGCTTGAAGAGAATCCTGTGGACATCATATTTTTGGGTATAGGTGAAAACGGGCATCTCGCATTCAACGACCCGGCCGTTGCAGATTTTGATGACCGCCGTAAGGTTAAGGCGGTACAGCTGGATATCGTCTGCAGAAACCAGCAGGTGAACGACGGTTGTTTTGAAAAGCTGGAGGACGTGCCTAAATCGGCACTGACGCTGACGATGTCTATGATCATGAGCGTTCCAGAAGCGGTTGTCATCGTTCCCGGCGCTCAGAAAAAGTATGCGGTTAAAAGAACAACCCACGGTGATATCACGACACAGTGCCCGGCAAGCATACTTAAGCAGCACCAAAGTGCGGTTTTATATCTTGATAAAGAAAGTGCGCAGGATTTGCTGTAAAGAAGGGATAAAGAACATGTTGTCTTATGACATGACCATAGAAGATATTGAAAAACTCAATCCGGATACGGCAGTGCTTGCGTTTGCATCTATTGAGCAGCATGGCGCGCATTTGCCGGTGTCCACAGATTATATAACGACGGAAGCTTTTGCACGCGGTGTTGCCGAGCAGCTCGGGGCTTTTTTGATACCGACTTTTCCGATAAGCAATTGCCGCGAGCACATGGGCAAAAAGGGAAGCGTCTGGATGAAGCCAGATACATTTTACAATATGGTGATCGATATCTGCCATTCGCTCAAGGAGCAGGGGTTTAAAAAGGCCGTCATCATTCGAGGGCACGGCGGCATATTTGTTTTGTCTCCGACGATACGAGAATTAAATGCTACGCTGAATTCTGATTTTATGGTGTGCTGTGTTGAGTATTATGATTATGTCGATGCATACAGAAAAGCAGGCATTATTGAAAGCGATGTATGCCTGCATGCGGACGAGCTGGAGACTTCTGTCGTTATGCATTTGCGCGGCGATCTGGTTAAAAATGATCAGATAAGCGACTTTGTTCCTGATGCACCAAGGACTTATTTAAACTATGGCAGCATTTTCTGCGCAAGTCCAAAAGGTGTCTGGGGCAGGCCTTCATATGCATCCGCAGAAAAGGGAGAAAAGGTGCTCAAAATGGGAATCGAGCTGATGGCCGCGGAGGCAAAACGAGCGTTTGATTACATGCAGAATAAAAACACAATCGGTTATAGTGATTTTTAACATTAAAATTTTTTAAGAGAAAGTAACCAAACGGTTACTGAATCGGGGAAGGCTTTGAAGAGGGTTAAAGACAGCAGAAAATCAAAAGAAGATATATTGAATGCCGCAGAGATGCTGTTTAGCCAAAAAGGTTTATATGGTACGCGCGTTGATGACATCGCGGTGATGGCAAAAATCAATAAGCGCATGATCTATGAATATTTCGGTTCTAAAGTGGATTTGTATAAAGAGGTGCTGACAAAGGTATACAGCAAGATCGGCAACACAGGAAAGGCTGTAATCCGGCAGGACATGGTGTATACGCAGGCAGTAAAAAATGCAGCCGCATTTTATTTTAACTACTTAAATGCGCACCCGACATATGTAAATCTTTTGCTGTGGGAGAATCTGAACCAAGGGGAATACATCTCTAAGGTTCAGATAAAAGAGCTCAATCAGCCGGTGCTTGAGGACCTGCAAAAGATTATAGAACGTGACCAGAAAAACGGTACCATCAGAAGCGATTTTGAGTCTAAATTTATTATCACGGCGCTGCTGACAAGCACGTTTGCGTATTTTTCAAACAGGTATACGCTCTCAAAGCTGCTGCAGTATGATTTTAAATCGATACAAAGCATACAGAAAAGGGCGGAAGACTTAGCCGAGATGATGATTGCATATATACAGAAAACTAAGGAGGAAGAAGATGAAAAAAATTAAAGTGCTGCTCTTGGGTGCGGCATTCAGCGCGGACCTGCATGTTGATGCATATGCCAGAATCAAAGACAAAGCGCAGATTGTCGCGATAGCCGATAAAGATGCAGCGCGTATTGAAGCGCTCGCAAAGCGTTACGGTATTGAAGGATATCAGGCTTTTGACAGCTATGAAGAAGCAATAGAGAAGGTGGACTGCGATTTGGTCGATATTTGTCTTCCCAACTTTTTGCACCATGACCCGGTGATCCGTGCGTTGAACAAAGGACGGGATATTATAAGCGAAAAACCGCTGGCGACTTCGGTAAAGCACGGTGAAGAAATGATCACTTTGGCCGAGCAAAAAGGCAGGCATATCTATTACGCGGAAGACTGGCTGTTTTCTCCGGCCATTTGCAAAGCACTGGATATGATCAAACAGGGGGGTATCGGAAAACCGGTGTTTATCCGCGCGCGCGAATGCCACTGCGGCTCGCACAGTCCTTTTGCTCAGAAATTAAAATACTGCGGCGGCGGCAGCATGATCCACTTAGGCATTCATCCGATCGGACTTATGCTGGCGCTTAAGGATAACAATTGGACCGAGCTTAGCGCCATGACATCGGGCGGTATGGACGGCAATTTGATACATAAACAGATGGAAGGCGAAGATTGGGCGGTGGTCACAATGAAATTCAGCGACGGTACAGCGGGGCTCTTAGAAGGCAATTATGTGACCACAGGCGGCATGGAAGACATCATTGATATATACGGCACACAAGGGTGCCTGCATCTTGATCTGACATTTACCAGCGCCATAAAGTGCTACAGCATACCCGGCGTGGATTATACGGTGGAAAAGGCGGAGATTACGACAGGATGGTCGCGCCCCGCCGTCGATGAGAAATTCAACCTCGGATATGTCAAAGAAATCGAGTATTTTGTCGATTGCTGCAGAGAGGACAAAGAAGCAGGTGTTGGAATGCGCGGTATCGACGGGCTTGAGGCGTTGCGCGTTATCGACCTTATCTATAAGTCGGCCAAAGAAGGCAGAACGATGAAAAACGAAAGACTGAAGGTGTAGCAGATGCCGAAAGAAATCATTATACCGGTTGAAATAGGCGGTGTGACGTTCAAGAATCCGTTTTATGTTGCGTCGGGCCCGACGACAAAATCGGTCAAGCAGCTCAAAAGGATAGAAGAGACGGGCTGGGCGGCAGCCAGTATCAAGCTGACGATAGACCCGACGCCCTATGTGAACAGAAAGCCGCGTTACGCCATTTTCAATGATAGAGATGCGCTTTGCTTTACAGCGGAAAAAAGGCTGGAGTTTGAGCAGGGACTGAAACTAATGGAGGATGCCAAAAAGGAGCTGAGCGGACTGCTGCTTTTCGCCAATATCACATACGCCGGAGACAAAGGGTATCTTGGCTGGGTCAATATGGCCAAAAAGTTTGAAGAAGCAGGAGCTGATATCATCGAGCTGAATATGTGCTGCCCGAACATGTCTTATAATATGGAGCTGACATCAGGAAATGACAAGGCATGCAACGTTCAGACAGGGGCCAGCCTCGGACAGCAGGGCGATGTGGTTTCTCAGATCGTACGGGAAATCAAAAAAGCTGTTAACATACCGTTATTCGTTAAATTGACGCCCGAAGGCGGACGCATCGCCAAAGTTGCACAGACGCTTTACGCGGCAGGTGCCGACGCTGTCGGCGGTACGGCAAACCGCCTGGGGATCCCGCCTATCGACCTTGAAAATCCTGAAAAGGCGGTTTACCACCTGCAGGAGGAAATCAGCATGTCGTGCCACTGCGGCGGCTGGCTTAAGCCGCTTGCGCAGAGGGATACCTATGAAATCAGAAAGGTCAACGGATCAAAGCCGCGCATTATGGCAGCTGGTGGCATCAGAAACCATAAAGACGCCATCGAAATGGTCATGTGCGGCGCCGACCTGCTTGGCGTGTGCGCAGAGACATTGATCAGCGGATTTGATATTGTGCGGCCAATGGTCAAAGGCCTTAAGCAATGGATGGACGCGCATCATTATAATTCTCTGCAGGAATTTAGAGATGCCATCGTTTCAAAGGTGAAAACAGCGCCTGAACTGACACTTTACGGTGGGTACGCAAAGATTAAAGACCCGCATTTGGCTGCGCCCTGCAAAGATGCATGTCCGCACCATGTACCCGCTCAGGCATATGTACGCAAGGTGGCAGAGAGAGACTTTAAGCGCGCGTATGAGCTGATCGCAAACAAAGGTCCGCTGCAGCAGACATGCGGCTATGTGTGCAGTCACCCGTGTGAAGACGCGTGCACAAGAGGCGTAAACGGCAATCCGGTGCGCATACGCGATATTAAACGTTTTGTATTCGACTATGCAAAGCAAAACGGATGGAAACAAAACAACGAAGCTCAGGAACCGAACGGACACCGCGTGGCTGTCGTCGGTTCAGGTCCGGCGGGCATATCCAATGCGTATTACCTTGCAAAAGCCGGTTATGACGTGACAGTTTTCGAACGCGAGCAAAAGACCGGAGGCATGCTGCGCTATGCGCTTCCCGGTTTCCGTATGGCAGACGGTTTGATTGATGACGAAATACAAAAGCTGCTTGATATGGGCGTAAAGATTGTAACGGGCAAGGCGCTTGGGCGCGACTTCAGCATCGATTCGCTTAAAAATGATGATTTTGAAGCTGTGTTTTTGGGAATAGGCGCACAGCAGGGACGTGCGCTTGAGATTCCGGGTGAGCATACAAAAGGCGTAATCAACGCGGTCGATTTTCTAAAGCGGGTCAGCCTTGGTGAAAAGCCAAACGTAGGCAATACCGTTGTGGTATTGGGAGGCGGATTCACGGCGGTGGATTCGGCACGGACAGCCAAGCGGCTCGGCGCACAAAACGTCTATATTGCTTACCGCCGTACAAAAGAGCAAATGCCCGCGACGGCGGAAGAAATTGCCGAGGCCGAGGTCGAAGGTATCAGAATCATGTATCTTGTATCCCCTGTCGAAGTCGTAGAAAGCGGCGGCAGGCTTGGTCTTAAGATGAGCAATCAGGTGCTCGGAGGCCGGGATGATACCCAAAGGAGAAGGCCCGAGTCCGTTAACGGCGCACAGTTTACACTGCCGTGCGATACTGTGATTGTTGCAATCGGACAGCAGGTTGAGCCTGTCGGAGGCATTGACTTAAAGAACGGTGCTATTAAGGCTGACGAAGAGTCGCTAAGGGTTCAGGAAGGCGTCTTTGCTGGTGGCGATTCGGTCGAAGTCAAGACCATTATCGCGGCTGTTGCTGCAGGAAAAAAAGCAGCTGTTTCAATCGACAAGTTTATACGCGGCGAGCAGGCCATCCTTCAATATGAACCGCAGGGCGGTGTTGTGGATAAAGAAGCTGTGCTTAAACGTACCGGCTATTTTAAGGACAACGAAAAGCTGTCGCTTGAGACTCAGGAGGGTCATGAAAGAGTTAAGAACTTCGAGCCATATACGCGTACGATGACCGAGCAAGAAGCGGTTTCGGAAGCATCAAGGTGCCTTGCATGCGGCTGCGGAGAAGGCTGCGAAATATGCAAGACCATCTGTTCCGAGTTCACAATACATGTTGAAGACTTCGATACGCTTGCCGTAGACAACAGTGACTGCGTTGCCTGCGGAATGTGCTTCAACCGCTGCCCAAATCAAAATATAGAGATGGTCAATACCGGCGAACCGGTATAAAGGAGCAAAAGATGAGTAAAACGATATTTCAGAAGGATCTTGAACAGTTCTGCATTGATGCGTTGAATAAAAGCGGTATGGAAAGCTTATACGCGGTAGTAACGGCAAAAGTGCTAGTCGAAACGGATGCATACGGCACACATTCACACGGCACAAAGAACTTAAGGCTTTATATTGAGAAATTCAAGGCAGGCGCGCTCGATCAGAAAGCGCGGCCCGAATTTATACTGCAGGGCGGTGCGTTTGCGGTGATGGATGCTAAGGATGCCATGGGCATGGTATCCTCGTATCTCGCTATGGAGAAAGCCGTTGAGCTTGCGCAAAAAAGCGGCATCGGTTTTGTCAGTGTAAAAAACAGCTGTCATTTCGGAGCCGCGGGTTACTACGCAAACATGGCGGCCCAAAAAGGGCTTATCGGCATTGCAATGAGCAACACCGACCCGAACATGACGGTGCCGGGCGGAAAAAGCATGATCATAGGAAACAGCCCGATTGCGTATGCGGTTCCGGCCGGTAAGTATAAGAGTATGTTTTTGGATATCGCGATGAGCGCAACGGCTGCGCTGAAAATAAATCAGGCCAAGCTCGAAAAAAAAGCGATCCCAAATACGTGGCTGGTTGACGATAAGGGCATACCGACGACCGATCCAAAGTATTACGGAAATGGCGGGGCGCTTCAGCCGATGGCGGCGCACAAGGGCTATGGGCTTTCTTTACTGGTTGACGTGCTCTCAGGGGTGCTTTCGGGCGGCGAGATAACCAGCGGCATCACAAGCTGGTGTTTTGATATGGCCGCAAAAAACAGAGTCAGCCATGCTTTTATTGCACTGGATATCAGACAAATGCAGCCGGAAGATAAATTCATAGAAAGAATAGAGGGCTATATCGATTATTTGAAAAATGCGCCCAAAGCCAAAGGCAACGATACGATTTATTATCCGGGTGAAATTGAATGGCTTAAGAAACAAAAGGCCGATGAGCAGGGAATAGCTCTGCCTGATGATGTGGTTCAAAGCTTAGAGCAGCTTGCACAAAGCACAGGCCTGAGTCTTGCTTGGGTCCAATGAGTTTAAACGGCTAAAAGGGTAACGGTATGCCGGATTTCTCATCACTCATATTGATGCTGATGCTGATTTGCACGGGGTTTGTTCTGAGCAGGGTCAAGCTTTTACGCCGGGAGCAAACCAGTGCGCTTCCGGGGCTGCTGCTCAATATGGCTTACCCCGCGTTGATCATAAAATCGGTCACATCAGTCGATGTGGGCAGACTTGCAAAGGAGAGTCTGATCGTTGCGGGGGTCACCGCTGCGGTGACGCTGGCGCTGTTTGTTTTGGGTACTGTGCTGTTAAAGCGGTATAAAGACGCAAAGAGAAGGCCTTTGATACTCTTTTCTATGGCAGTCGGCAACATCGCGTATGTGGCTCTGCCTGTGGTGCGGATGCTGTACGGAGATGTGGGCGTTTATTACACGATACTCCACAGCACCACGCAGGATGTGATGATATGGACGCTGTATTATGCCTATTTTGTAGGCGGCGGCACGCTCAAAGGGTTTAAGCCCAAAAAAATATTGAGCCCCGGATTTGCCGCAATC
>Ga0265293_10011562_pt1 | contig 11970 bp, 6 predicted proteins | sample Munlanlewell138R_FD_192505 | JGI IMG/M metagenome (GOLD analysis project Ga0265293, IMG submission 192505) | Leachate microbial communities from a municipal landfill in Southern Ontario, Canada - Leachate well 138R | ecosystem: Engineered > Solid waste > Landfill > Unclassified | place: Canada... | reverse complement strand
GGAGCCAACGCCAGAGCCGGAACCAGATCCAACACCAACTTCGGAGCCTACACCAGAGCCGGATCCAGATCCAACACCAACTTCGGAGCCTACACCAGAGCCGGATCCAGATCCAACACCGACTTCAGAGCCAACGCCAGAGCCGGATCCAGATCCAATTTTGCTAGGGCATGACACTTTTAATGGTAGTGGCACACTGGATCTACACACTTCAGATTCCGGTCATACTTGGATAGGTAACACATCAAAGTTTACCTTGTATGATGATGGAGTAGGTTTTAGTGAAAACGATAGAGAATCTGTGTACATTAATGTAGACTCTGAATATAAGTACCAGATTGCTACTGTAGTTGGACGTACCGGAAGCGATGATCGAAGAAATCATGTTGGCGTTATATGTACTGGTTCAGGAAATTTCTTAGAGGCAGGAACAAACATGTATTATGCCATTATCCGAGGTGACGGACAATGGTATGTTAGAAAGCATGTCGATGGCGCTGACGTAGAGTTTCCGGAAAACTCAGGTACAATTGAAAACTTCTCTATAGATAAGGACTATGAACTTAAACTTGTAGTAGAACCGTCTGGACAAGATACAGTAATAAAGTTTTATCTAGATGGAGAGCTTAAGTATGAGGTTGTAGATAATTCTATTGCTGGTCCAGGAAATCCAGGTTTTTATATGCGTAATGCTTCTAGCCGAATTTCTAATTTTGAAGCGTTCGCAATAGTAGGGCCGACTCCTGAGCCGACGCCTACAGCCACCCCTATACCTATAGAAGGTAATGGGCTCCCATTTTTCGACGACTTCGAAAGTGAAAGAACAGAACCGTTCCCTGCACCTTGGCTATTTCCAAGATCTGCTTTTGCAGGTTCCTTGTCGATAGAAACCGATCCTTGGGAAGGTGACAAAAGTGCAAGGATGGTGGTAAGCGAAGGATCTGCAGACAACTCAGCTGAATATTACTTCGGTGATCATCCGCAGGTGCAAAAAGATAGGGTTGACGAGGTTTGGCTAAAGCAAAAGGTCATGTTTGTAGGTCGTGCAAACGGTCAAAAGGTTTCTTTATTCAACATGGTTGATAGTAATGGTGACCGCCGTTATCAAGTGTTTATCCAGATGACAGGTAATGGAGAATTCTGCGTAATGCGCTCCCGTTTTCATGAAGGCGGAGAAGACTTTATCACGTATAGACAGGCAGACAGGATTTCGGTAGACCTTGAGAATCCAAGGTGGTATGATTTGAAGCTTCATGTGAAACTCAACGAAGCTGGTCAGAGTAATGGAATTATAGAGCTGTGGGTAGACGGAGTTAAACAGATTGAAGAAACAGGTCTTAATATTTGTGAAGATGTTGAGTATGGCATCAACAAGTTTATCTTATCATCATATGCTTCACCGATTGGCTATGGCGAGCAGTGGAATGATGATATATCTATCACCCTAACAGATCCGGATCATGGAGTTGTAGTAACACCTACACCTATACCTGACCCGATACCATGGCCAACGCCTACACCTTCGCCAACACCGAGACCGACACTACCTCCTGATGTAGTTTTAGTGCCACAGGCTGTTGCTTACGATACATTCACAGGAACAGGAACATTGGACACCCATACATCCGAGTCAGGACATACATGGAGTGGGCAGACATCTACCTTCACACTGGTTGATGGAGAAGTAGGAGTTGGTGATGGCGACCGTGTTCTGGCTTATGCCAATGTAAGCCCTGAGTATCGTTATATGATTGCAGAAGTAACAGGTCATACGGGAGGCACAGCTGGTGGTGATCATGTAGGTGTAGTTTGTGCAGGAACAGGCGATTATGGTCAAGCAGATGCCTATTATGCTGAAATCCATGGTGATGGTAGATGGATGATGAAAAAAGCTGTCAACAGTGGAGGAAGCATTATCAGCAAGCAATTGGGCACATATGTGGAGGACGTAGTAGGCAGTTTCTCACCGGATACCGATTATACTCTCAGGCTTGAGATATGGGATTCGGGAGAAAATGTTATAATTAAATTTTTCATAGATGATGAATTAGCGTGGCAAGGTATAGATACTTCTTACTTTGGACCCGGAAACCCAGGCATATACCTTAGAAACGGTAATGCACGCATTACTTCCTTTAAGGCGTCTATTCTGGTACCAACAGAAGCAGAACCTAGTCCGGAACCAACGCCAAACCCAGACCCGGAGCCAACGCCCAGCCCTGATCCGGATCCGACGCCTCCGGAAGGATTTGCACTTATTGCAAACGATGGGTTTACAGGAGAGGGCACATTAGATGCACACACCTCTGATTCAGGACATAGCTGGATTGGTGAAGCATCAATATTTACACTTTCGGACGGCAGCTTAAAAATGGCGCATAGCAACCGGAGATTTGCCTACGTCGATATTGATACCTTCCATAGATATCAGACGGTAAAGGTTGTGGGACGTACAGGCGGAAATGCAGGAAGTGATCAGATAGGTGCAGCCTGTGCCGGAGAAGGAAGCTATGAGCAGCCGGGAAACAATGTATTCTATGCTCATCTTAATGGAGACGGTAGATGGATGGTTAAGAAAATTATAGACGGAACGACAACAACTCTTATTAACGATCCCGATGCTGCGCTTACTGATATGTCACCCGATAAGGACTATGAGCTTAAGCTTGAGGTAGGTCCATCAGGAGAACAGTCAACAGAGATTAAGTTTTACATTGACGGTGAGCTGATGTATGAGGGTATAGACGACACAGTATTCGAATCCGGAAATCCGGGTTTGTACCAGCGTAATCAAAATACGAGCATTACCTCCTTTGAAGCGTACACAGTAGTTGAACCGTAAACTAAGATATTAAGTCACTTTAGATGACTTAAGCTGGAGGCACAAAATGAAAGACCACACAAAGGATTAAAACTTTAGTGTGGTCTTTTTGTGTGACGGGAGATGAATGTTTAACGCTACTGCTAATGCTGTTATTACTCTGTTACACCTCATCACAAGGCGTGATAGTTGATAATCAAACAAAGTTTTGTTATTGGTTGTGGATTTGTGGTAATAATATTTTGGAAAGTTAACTCATAGATAATCGTTTCAATTACAAAAGTCATTGATAATGAATAATGATATTGATAAAATTAATAATGTATTCTAATAAAATTAAATATGTATAAGGAGGATGATTATTTGAGTAAATATGTATGTACAGTATGTGGGTATGTTTATGATGAAGCAAAGGGAATTCCTGAAGTAGGCATTGTACCAGGCACATTGTGGGGGGATTTGCCAGATGATTGGGTCTGTCCCCTTTGTGGAGCAACGAAGGTAGAATTTAAGAAACAGGGTGAATCAGCAGCACCTGTGATTAAAAAGTCAATATCAATAGTTGAGGAATCAACAGATATGAAGGAGTTGTCTGCACTAGAGGTCAGCGCTATATGTACTAATCTAGCTCGAGGCTGCGAAAAACAATATAAACCCGAAGAGGCGGCAATGTTTACCGAGCTTGCCGAATACTTTAAGTCAGCTTCTGCTCCGGCTGATGAACCCAGTTTTGATAAGCTGATAAGTTTGGTTGAAAAGGATCTTGAGGAGAGATTTCCTAGTGCCAATGCTGAGGCATCCACTGCGAATGACAGGGGTGCAAAGCGTGCACTTACTTGGAGTGAAAAGGTAACTCGTATATTAAAATCTCTTTTAAGTCGATATCAAAAAGAGGGCGATGCCATGCTTGAAAATACCGGGGTGTATGTCTGCACTATTTGTGGATTCATATACATTGGCAACACTCTACCGGAGGTTTGCCCGGTATGTAAAGTGCCAAACTGGAAGTTCGAAAAAATAGAGGGGAGGAATGAATAATGGCTAAGAAATATGCGGTTAGAAACATTCGATTATGCACAAAAGACTGCTTGTGTCTTTATGTTTGTCCAACTGGTGCAACGGATACAGAAAACAGTATAATTGATGTTGCAAAGTGTAACGGGTGTGGAGACTGTGCAGACGCATGTCCATCTGGGGCAATCTCAATGGTACCAGTGGAGTATCCGCAGCAGCAGTTAAAAACAGAAGCAGTTGTTCAAGCAATGAATACGCTTTTGCGTAGTAAATCCCAGCAGGAGAATATAGCTGCTGGATTACCTGGAAAGCTTGCAGCTGCAATAGAAAAGTCCAATCGCATTATGGCAGAGGATATTGTGCGTGAAGCCGGATATATGCTTCCCCAAAGTCAAAACACTATTGATTTTTTACAGGGGCTACTTAAAGGTAAACATTCGGAAGGTTATCCTACAGAAGTAATAAAAAAGTTGTTGGATATCCAAAAAGGAAATAATACAAAAAAACAGGAGGATGAAAAAATGGTTAAATATCGTTGTTCGGTTTGCGGGTATATTCATGAAGGGAAGTTGCCTGAGGGTTTCAAATGCCCAAAATGCGGGCAACCTGCGTCTGTATTTGTGTTAATTGAAGACAAAGTTGAGTCTGTGAATAAGTACGCGGGAACAAAGACAGAGAAAAACCTAGCAGAAGCATTTTCGGGTGAAAGCCAGGCAAGAAATAAGTATACTTATTTTGCAAGTGTTGCTAAAAGAGAAGGATACGATCAGATTGCAGAGCTCTTTTTAAAAACAGCAAGAAATGAACAGGAACATGCTCGTATTTGGTTTGAGGAGCTTGGCAATCTTTCTGATACAGCAGAAAACCTATTACAAGCAGCTGAAGGCGAAAACTATGAGTGGACGGACATGTATGATCGCTTTGCAAAGGATGCAGAAGAAGAAGGATTTAGTGAATTGGCACAAAGATTCCGTAGAGTAGCCGCTATTGAAAAGGCCCACGAGGAGCGTTACCGTGCTTTGTTAAACAATGTCAAGATGCAAAAAGTGTTTGAAAAAGGTGAAGAAACCATGTGGGAATGTCGTGTGTGTGGGCATCTTGTAATGGGCAAAAAAGCTCCTGGGGTATGTCCAGTATGCAAATATTCTCAAAGCTATTTTGAGGTGAGAGCAGAAAATTATTAATAATATGATTATGACCTAGAAAGTCGCAGAGTGACTTTCTGCTGCAAGTTGTGCATGCATAGCTTGCAGCAGACTTCCTCGGAAGGATGGATAATCATAATATGCCTATTACCATGTTGTGAAATCCTTTTTTGCAGTGGTGGATGCAAGGAGCATAATGATGAATTTTTACAAGAAAGTAGCATAGTTATGGTTAAAACACGTATTTAGCTTTAATAGTCATAATATTTTCGCAAGAAAGTGGTGAAACATATGTCAAAACAATTAACATTTAATGCAGTAAAGGAGCTTCGTTTTAAAACATTAGAGCAATATGTACCGATTGTAGCGCGGGTTCATGGAGGTAACCATCCGGAATTTCATGAAGTTCGCAAATTATTTGATGCAATCGTAAAGAAAACAAAAGACGCGGGAGATGAAAAACCTGAACTAAATGAAGAGTTCATTAAGTTGCGTGAAATTACAGACAATTACAATTCTCCAGATAACGTTTGCGAAAGCTATGAAGCAGTGTACAATATGTTAGCTGAGGTGGATAAAGCGTATCAAGCTTGAGACTACAACAGCACAATGATAAATATAATCAACAGGGAGGAGGCTTAATATGCAGAGATTTATATTAGGTAAGAAAAATCAGATAATGTTAGTTAGTGCAATTTTAATTGCTATTGGATTTACCAGTGAGCTGGGCTTTAAGAGTGAAGTTGTGGCTATTTGGTCCTTGGCTATTGCTTCAATTTTAGGGGTTGCACCTATTGCAATTCAAGCGTATCAGGCATTAAAAGTAAAAGTTGTAAGCATTGATGTTTTAGTTACCATTGCAGTAATCGGAGCATTTTTAATTAAGAACCTTGAAGAATCAGCTATCGTTACATTCTTGTTCTTATTTGGCTCCTTTCTCGAACTACGCACATTAAATAAAACACGTTCCGCAATTAAAGAATTAACTGAAATGGCACCCGAAAGCGCGTTAAAACAAATGGAAAATGGTGAATTTGAAGAAGTAGAAGTAGATGAAGTTGATGTAGGTGATATTTTACTTGTTAAAACAGGTGCAAAAGTGCCCGTTGATGGTACAGTTTTAACAGGAGAAGGCCATATTAATGAAGCAAGTATTACCGGCGAATCCGTTCCGGTAGGTAAAGAGAAGGATTCCCAAGTGTACGCTGGAACAATTTTAGAAAATGGAACTATCCAAATAGTTGCTGATCGTGTAGGTGAAGATACTACTTTTGGCAAAATTATTGAGTTGGTTGAAGAAGCACAGGATTCAAAATCAGAAGCTGAGCGCTTTATTGATAGATTCTCAAAATATTATACTCCTGCTGTCCTAATTCTCTCTATTATTGTATGGTTGTTTTCTCGAAATATTGAACTTGCAATTACAATTTTAGTACTGGGATGCCCGGGAGCATTGGTTATAGGTGTACCTGTTTCAAACGTTGCAGGTATTGGTAATGGTGCACGACATGGTGTTCTTTTGAAAGGCAGTGAAGTTATTAACGATTTTAGTAGAGTTGACACAATAGTGTTTGACAAAACCGGCACGTTAACAATAGGAAATCCTAAAGTAGCCGACAAGGAAATATATGCAGAAAACGCAGATGAAGTATTGGGTTACCTTGCAAGTGTTGAAAATGAATCTGACCATCCACTCGCAAAAGCAGTTGTAGAATATATCGGAGGTACCAAAATTTATCCAGTAGAAAAAACAGATGTAGTAAAAGGTGGCGGAATTGTTGCTCAAGTAGATGGACATAGAATTGCTGTAGGCAATGTCGCGCTGATGGAGCGAGAAAATGTTCGTTTAAATGAAAAGATGCGAGCGGATATTGACAGGTTTGAGAAAGCTGGAAACTCACTTGTGCTTACATCAGTTGATGGTGAATTAAAAGCACTAATGGGCATTCGTGACCAAATTCGCAAAGGAGTAAAAGAAGATCTTCAAAAGCTAAAGAAATTAGGTGTTAAAGACCTAGTGGTGCTTTCTGGAGACAACCAGGGAACAGTTGATTTAGTAGCACGTGAACTAGGGTTGACACAAGCCCATGGACATATGCTGCCCGAAGATAAATCTAGATATATTGAAGAGTTAATAAAGAAAGGACAAATTGTCGCATTCGTTGGAGATGGGGTAAATGATAGTCCTTCGCTGGCACTGGCACAAATAGGAATCGCTATGGGAAGCGGTACAGACGTAGCAATTGAAACTTCGGACGTTGTCTTAATGAATTCAGATTTTAGCCGCTTGCCTCATGCGTTAGGTTTAACAAAAGCAACAGCTAGGAATATGCGTCAAAATATTGTTATCGCAGTTGGAGTTGTAATAGTCCTGCTTGCTAGCGTATTCTTCAGTGAATGGATGAACATGTCAATAGGTATGTTGGTTCATGAAGGTAGTATACTAGTTGTTATTTTAAATGGCATGAGACTTCTTCGCTACAAATTAAGATATTAGATTACACAAGAAAGTTACTGACTTGTAAAAGAAACCTTTTCTTGTTGTCAGAGTTTAAAATCAATAATTTCACGTAGAGTTTTTCTTGCATTTATGTCATTATAAGTGGAACACTAAACAGTAGTTTTAGAAATGACATTGTTTATGTGAAGGAGAATTCATATGCAGAAATTAAAGACTATGGATGGGAATCAAGCTGCCGCTTATGCATCTTATGCATTTACAGAGGTGGCAGCAATTTTTCCAATAACGCCGTCAACGCCAATGGCTGAAGGTGTTGATGAGTGGTCAGCACATGGAATGAAAAACATATTTGACCAACAGGTAAAAGTGATTGAGATGCAATCGGAGGCAGGTGCTGCTGCTGCAATGAGAGGCTCACTTCAGTCGGGCGCATTGTCTTCCACATATACGGCATCTCAGGGACTTCTTCTTATGATTCCTAACCTTTATAAGATGGCTGGAGAACTTTTGCCAGGTGTCCTGCACGTTACTGCAAGATCTATAGCTACGCATGCATTGTCTATATACGGAGATCATCAGGATGTTATGGCATGCCGCCAGACTGGTGTCGCAATGTTGGCTTCATCCAATGTTCAAGAAGCAATGGATCTGGGGATTATAGCGCATTTGTCGGCAATTAAGTCAAGAATACCGTTCATACACTTTTTTGATGGTTTTAGAACTTCTCACGAATATCAGAAAATCGGTGTTGTAGAGTATGAGGATATTAAAAAGCTTGTTGACTATAATGCCGTAGAAGAGTTTAGAAACAGAGCTTTAAGTCCCGAACATCCGGTGGTAAGAGGGACTACCCAAAATCCGGACATCTACTTCCAGCAGCGAGAAAGTGTTAACCTCTTTTATGAGGCAGTACCTAGCATCGTCCAGGGGTATATGAATAGTTTAGGGGAAATCACTGGGAGAAAATACAAACTATTTGATTACTATGGAGCAAAAGATGCAGAATATGTAATAATAGCCATGGGTTCAGCCTGCGATACCATATGCGAAACGGTAGACTATTTGAATGCAACAGGCGGGAAAGTCGGAACAGTAAGAGTACATCTTTACAGACCGTTTTCTGAAACACACTTTTTGAATGCTATTCCTAAATCCGTGAGGAAGATAGCGGTATTAGACAGAACTAAAGAGCCTGGTGCAACTGGTGAACCTCTGTATCTGGACATTGTTAAGGCTTTTAAAAATAGCAAAAATGCTCCTATCATAGTTGGAGGAAGATATGGGCTATCATCTAAGGACACAAGACCATCACAGATTCTGGCTGTATTTAGCAACCTTAAAAAGGATCAACCTAAAGACCGCTTTACAATTGGAATAGTAGATGATGTAACTAATACATCACTGCCTGAAGAAAAATTTATTGAGACAACCCCAAAAGGTACTATTAGCTGTAAGTTTTGGGGGCTTGGTTCAGATGGTACAGTTGGAGCGAACAAGACAGCTATTGAGATCATCGGGGATAATACCAACTTGCATGTGCAGGCGTATTTTTCTTATGACAGTAAGAAGTCCGGAGGTACTACAATTTCACATCTAAGGTTTGGACACAAGCCTTTAAGATCGCCATATCTTGTATATAGTGCTGATTATATAGCATGCCATAACAAAGCGTTTGTGTACCAGTATGATCTCCTTCAAGGACTTAAAAAAGGTGGTTCCTTTGTTCTTGCGTGCCCCTGGAAAGCTGATGAATTGGAAGAAAGACTGCCTGCATCTATTAGAAGATATATTGCACAAAATGATATTAAATTTTATATTATCAATGCTATGAAAATCGCATCTGAGGTCGGACTTGGTAATAGGATTAACATGGTTATGCAAGCCGTCTTCTTTAAGCTGGCTAATGTCATTCCGGTTGAAGACGCACTGCATTATCTGAAGAATTCAATAGAGAAGATGTATGGTAGGAAGGGGCAGAATATTGTAAATATGAACAAAGCAGCTGTTGATAAAGCTATAGAAGCGCTTATCAAGGTTGAAGTACCAGTTTCATGGGCTGATGCTAAGGAAGAAGAGACGCTTATTAATGATGAACCGGATTTTGTGAAGAATATCCAAAGAATAATGGCAAGGAATGAGGGAGATTCTCTGCCTGTAAGCGCATTCATAGGAATGGAGGATGGAACATATCCACTTGGCACTACTGCCTTTGAAAAGCGAGGCATAGCTCCAATGCTTCCGGAGTGGCAAATTGATAAATGTATACAATGCGGCAGGTGCTCTTATGTTTGTCCTCATGCAACAATAAGACCTTTTCTTCTAGATGATGAAGAAGAGAAACGAAAGCCGGATACCTTTGAAACGAAAAAGGCCACAGGTAAAGCACTAGAACACCTACAGTTTCGCATTCAGGTTTCTCCGCTGGATTGCACCGGATGCGCCAACTGTGCTGATGTCTGTCCTGCAAAAGGAAAAGCTTTAATCATGAAGCCGGCAGAGCAGGGAATAGAGTTGGAGTCAGAAAACTGGGAGTTTGCAATGACTGTCACCGAGAAGGATAATATAATTGATACAAAGACATTAAAAGGCAGTCAGTTTGTAAGACCTTTGCTAGAATTTAACGGTGCGTGCCCAGGATGTGGAGAAACGCCATATATAAAACTTCTCACGCAGCTTTTTGGTGATAGGATGGTAATTTCCAATGCTACAGGTTGTTCTTCTATATGGGGAGCTTCTGCTCCTTCGATAGCCTACTCTACTAATGCACAAGGCAAGGGTCCTGCATGGATAAATCCATTATTTGAGGACGCTGCAGAATTTGGCTATGGAATGTACCTAGGAGTAAAGCAGATAAGAGAGAAGCTTGCCCAGTTGATAGAGGAGGCAGTTAAGTCGTCTATTGAGCCGCAAATTAAAGATGCTTTTAATGATTGGCTTGATTCCATGAATGATGGAGAAGCATCAAAAAATGCTACAAAAAAGGTACTTGAAGCATTTAAAGGCTATAACTATAAGGGTAATCAGCTTATCGAAGAAATTATGAGCAGGAAAGATTATCTTATAAAGAGATCATTTTGGGCTATCGGTGGTGACGGCTGGTCATATGACATAGATTTTGGAGGACTTGATCATGTCCTGGCAATGGGAGATGATATAAATATTTTTGTTATGGACACAGAAGTGTATTCAAACACTGGAGGGCAGTGTTCAAAAGCTACACAAACAGCTGCTGTTGCTAAACTGGCAGCAGCCGGGAAAAAGTTAAAGAAAAAAGATTTAGGACTTATGGCTATGAGTTATGGGTATGTTTATGTGACCCAGATAGCTATGGGAGCAGACATGAACCACACCATAAAAGCTATTCACGAGGCGGAGAAATATAAAGGTCCATCGCTTATTATTGCATATTCACCATGTGTAAGCCACGGAATAAAAACTGGTATGGGAACAAGTATAATGGAAGAGCAAAGAGCAGTTGAAGCCGGGTACTGGCATCTTTACAGATATAACCCGGATCTTGGGAAGCAAGGGAAGAATCCGTTTGTGCTTGACTCAAAAGAACCTAAAAGTAATTTTAAGGACTTTATCCATGGAGAGGTACGTTATTCACAGCTTATGAATGTATTCCCTGATATTGCCGGAGAAATGTTTGATCTTGCAGAGCAGCACGCAAATGAGAGATATAGAAGATATAAACATTTAGCTGAGCATGGATTGTTTTAGCTAACAAAAGGGAAGGCTTTGATATTGAGCCTTCCCTTTGATTCATCACTTTTTACTTTTGGTTTTCATCTACATATTCTTTTGCATTAATAATTTGTACTTCATCAGGGATATTAACTTTTGAAACTGGTTTATTCTTGTTAATATTTGCTAATGCTGCAGTATCATGATTTTCAATGGGTATTCCGACATACTTTTTTTTGTATCTGTTCTGTGACATATTATCCTCCACTAAAAAATATTTTTAACTTTATACACACAATTTTTTAAGATTCCAAGTATCATTGGTAATACTGTGACCATTTGATTATCCCATTAATATACTTTTTGGGTATTAATCATGTATATAAAAAACACTTCATAGGTATCTTTTTCATTTTTAATTTTAATATACGATATTTTATTTTGCACACATACTTGACAAAAAACATATTTGTCTGTTACTATATAGTTGTAAAAAAACAAAGAAGAAGTATCCGCTTCTCACCTTTAGGAAATATCCGATAAGGTTAATAGTGAAAGTAAAACAGTGCTTTAGCTATGGTTATAAGTGGATAGGTTCTTATCCGCTTTTTTTATTTTGTTTGGAATAAATTTTATGGAGGTGTTCTGTTATTAGAACCACAACAAATCAGTTGAATGTAAATGAGGACATAAGGGATAGAGAGGTCAGGCTGGTGGATGCCGATGGAGCAATGCTTGGTATAATGTCAGCTAAAGAAGCACAAAAAATTGCATATTCAAAGAATCTTGACTTGGTTAAGATATCACCAAATGCTAAGCCACCTGTATGCAAAATAATGGAC